>VAOW01020447.1_pt1 | contig 11409 bp, 18 predicted proteins | sample 3393921 | NCBI WGS metagenome assembly VAOW01 (sample SAMN08290428, study PRJNA428436) | hydrothermal vent metagenome | isolation source: Deep-sea hydrothermal vent chimney | place: Indian Ocean: Southwest Indian Ridge | depth 2742 m m
AGAAGAATTTACAGTAGCTTTGATTAGAAAAAAAACAATAGAATGAAAAAGATACTTTTCAGAGGATTTCAAGGGGAAATGTTGTTTATGCCTGAAGCTCTGAATGAATTTCTACTGCATGATGTCAAGCTGGACGAGATGGAAGCGGACGAACTATGGTGCACTGTTAAAAAAACAAAAAAAAGTTAAGCGTGAGGGCGCAGAGACAGCTGGAGAAGGTGATGCATACGTCTATACATACATAAAACGCAGTTCTTAATTATTTCTGGGGCATTCGGTTGGGAAGTGGACGCAGTCCACTTGCAGGGAAATGTTGAGCAAGCTAAGGCAACGATTGAGGACTCCAACTGCAAAGAAGAAAATCATACTGTACACTGACGGCAATGATGACTATACCTATGTCTTTGATGAACTGTTTGACACGAACTGCATTCACTATGACCAAGTTGTGAAGATACGGGAGAAAGGCAAAGTGGTTGACAAACTGAAGCGTGAGATATATGGAAAGCCGAGACACAAGAAGATTTAGACCACAAACATCGAGAATTTCAATAGAATACTGCGCGAAAGAATCGGAAGACTTGTTTGCAAAACAAAGTGTTTTCCGAAGAAGGTGATACTATTGGACAATGCCGTCACAGTCTTTGGGTTTTACTGGAATTTCATGAAGCCCATTGCATGGAGCAAAAACGCCGGCGATGAGTGAAGGGCTGATGAATCGAGTGTGGAAGTGGGAGGATTTTTTCTATGGGGGTTGTCATTTGTTTGATAGGACGACACCCCTTATAACCTGATTTTTATGTGAAAAAATTTCATAAAGTTTGAGTATGTGAATGAAGGGTATAATCCTGATATTAGGTAAATTGATAAATGATGATGTCAGAGAGTTGTGGCACTGCCATGCTCGAAGTATCGTCTTGCCGGAGGTGCAAAGATGAGAAAGAGCAGGAAGAATGTGGTTATATTGGGTATAACAGAGGATATAATAAAGCGGTCTCATAGAGATAATTCAAAAATGTGGAGGGAGATAGCGAGAAGGCTTTCACGCTCGGCTTCCAGATCCGCAGAGATAAATATAAGCAGAATAGCACGGTATACATCTGAAAGTGATGTTGTAGCTGTGCCAGGTAAGGTTCTTGGTTCTGGTATAATAAATCACAAAGTTACTGTGGCTGCTTATGCTTTTTCGAAAAAGGCAAGAGAGAAGATTATGAATTCAGGCGGAGAGTGTTTGAGTCTCACCGAACTGGCTGACAGAATACCAGAGGGTAAAGGTATAAGGATAATGGAGTGATTCTCATGAAGATATTCGATGCGTCAGGGGTTGTTCTTGGAAGGCTTGCAAGTAATGTAGCCAAAGCTGTCCTTAATAATGAAGATGTGATTGTTGTTAATGCTGAAGAAGCTATAATAACAGGTAATAAAAAAAATATCCTTGAAAAATATATGCACAGGATAAACAGGAGAAGTCTTGTGAATCCGGCAAGACATGGTCCATTTTTCCCGAAACGCCCAGATAGAATAATTAAGAGGACTGTCAGAGGTATGGTGCCATACAAGCAGGAAAGGGGTAGAAAAGCTTATAAGAGACTTAAAGTTTATGTAGGCATTCCTGAAGAGTATTCTGATACAGCAAAGATTGTACTGGAAGATTCAACATATAAGAAGCTTAGCGTTCCGAAATATATTAAGCTGGGAGAACTGAGCAAACTTTTAGGTGCTAGGTTCTGAGGTGATATTGATGGTTTTGATTCAGAAAAGTGGAAAAAGAAAGACTTCTATTGCAAAAGCCACCCTGAAGGAGGGCAAGGGGAAGATAAGAATCAATAGTGTTCCTGTAGAACTTTATCAACCAGAGCTGGCAAGGATGAAGATTATGGAGGTTCTAGAGCTTGCAGGAGATTCAAGATATCAGGTGGATATAAATCTCAAAGTTAGTGGTGGAGGTTTCATGGGTCAGGCAGAAGCTGCGAAAACTGCAATCGGCAGGGCCCTTGTAGAGTACAACACAAAACTCAAAGAAATCTTTATGAGCTATGACAAGACTATACTCAAGGGCGACTCCAGAAGAGTTGAGACAAAGAAGTACGGTGGGCCTGGTGCAAGAGCCAAGGTTCAGAAATCTTATAGGTGATATTTATGATAATACCTGTGAGATGTTTTTCCTGTGGTGCTGTGATAGGCAATAAGTATGAAGAGTTTACAGAGAAGCTCAGACAGGGAAAGGATGCAAAAGAAGCTTTTGAGGAGATTGGAGTGACAAGATACTGTTGCAGGAGAATGATGTTGAGTCATAGGGATTTCATAGATGAGGTAATAAAACTACAGGAAAAAGGGGCCGTAGGGTAGCCTGGACCATCCTACCAGCTCGGGGTGCTGGTGACCTGAGTTCAAATCTCAGCGGCCCCATTTCTGGAGAGCTCTTCGGGGCTCTCCTTTAAAATCATTAAAATATAAGATTTGGAGGTAATGAGTTGAAGCTTACAAGATATGAAAGAGCTCGCATTATAGGTGCAAGAGCACTCCAGATTTCAATGGGGGCGCCCCCTATGATAAAAGTGTCAAAGAATTCAGTTGACCCTATAATAATAGCTATAAAGGAGCTTAATTTAGGGATAATACCTATGACTGTAAAGAGAAGCATGCCAGAAAAAAAGTTAATGGGTGAAGTACAATGAATCCAGACCTTATTGAAGATGTTGTTGCTAGGAAAATTCTTAATTCCAGAGGTAATTTCACAATTGAAGTTGACATTTATACTAGGCTGGGGCTTGGCAGAGTGGCAGCGCCAAGTGGTGCAAGCACAGGTAAACATGAAGTTGTTGCCTTTCCTGATGGAGGGGTTGACAAGGCTATTATTGAAGTTGAAGAAACAATAGCACCAGAACTCAGAGGTATGGATGCCTCGGATCAGGATGAGATTGACTCTATTCTCAGCGAGCTTGACGGCACTGGAAACTTCTCAAATATAGGTGGAAATACTGCTGTTGCTGTATCTCTTGCCACTGCAAAGGCTGCTGCAGCTAGTTATGGTTTACCCCTTTATCAGTTTCTAGGTGGGAGTCTTTCAAGTGAACTACCCTATCCTATTGGTAATGTAATTGGCGGCGGTGTTCATGCCCAGAAGGCTACTGATATTCAGGAATTTCTTGTTATACCTGTAGGTGCTAGAGATATTACCGAAGCAGTTGCCACCAATGCTATGGTGCACAGGAAGATTAAAGAATACATAGCAAAAAAATACAAATCCAATCTTGGCAAGGGTGATGAAAGTGCTTGGGCACCTGATGTTGGTGATAGAGAGGCTCTTGATATTCTTGTAGATGTCTGTGATAATGTTAAAAGTGAAACAGGCGTTGAAGTTCGTATGGGTATAGATATTGCAGCCAGCGAGTTATACAGTGAAAAGAAGAAAGCTTATATTTATAAACGAGAAGGTAAGGAAAGGAGTACAGAGGAGCAGATTGATTATATGGTAGACCTTGTGGGAGAATATAATCTCTTCTTTGTGGAAGACCCTTTTGATGAGGAAGATTTTGAAGCCTTTGGAAAGCTTACCTCTAGGGTTGACTGTATAGTGTGCGGTGATGATTTATATGTTACAAATGTTGATAGAATTAAGATGGGCATAGAACTCAATTCAACCAATGCAGTTCTTATAAAACCTAATCAATGCGGTACACTTTCTGGAACTTATAAGGCTGTTAACCTTGCCAAAAAAGAGAAGATGACACCTGTAATTTCCCATCGCTCTGGTGAAACTACAGATGATACTATAGCTCACCTTGCTGTAGCCTTTGGAATATCTATAATTAAGGCAGGTACAGTTGGTGGCGAAAGAATTGCAAAGTTGAATGAACTTATCAGGATTTCAGAAGAATTAGGTGGGAGAGCCCGAATGGCAGTATTACCAAAATTATAAGGAGGAATGGAATGGAAACAAAGCTTACCAACCTTGATAACTATCTTGCTGCAGGAATTCATATAGGTACCCAGCAGAAGACTGCAGATATGAAGAATTATATATATAAAGTCAGACCTGATGGTCTTTATGTTCTTGATGTTAAAGCTACTGATGAGAGAATTTTTCTGGTAGCAAATTTTCTTCTCAGATTCAATCCAGAAAAGATTCTTGTGGTATCAAGAAGGCAGTATGGTCAGAAGCCTATAGAAAAGTTTGCTAAATTAGTAGGATGCATGCATGTTTCAGGGAGATTTATACCAGGAACGCTTACAAATCCAAATTTTGAAGACTTCATAGAACCTGAAATACTTCTTGCAACTGACCCTAGGAGTGATGAGCAGGCTCTTAAAGAAGCAGCTGATATAGGGATTCCTGTTGTTTCTTTGTGTGATACTGATAATTCTGCCTCGGGTGTTGACATTATAATACCCACCAACAATAAAGGTAAGAAAGCCTTAAATATAATTTACTGGATTCTTGCCAGAGAAATTTTTAAAGCAAGAGGAAAGGATATTGAGAACTTTATTCCGCTAGAAGAATTTGCAGAAGATTAACTTCTTCTCTTTCTTTAAAAAGTGTTAATTTTTGTCCGGTTTATTTTAGAATCACATCTACCCTTACTTTATCCACATTTTCAATCTTTTTAATTCTCTTTTCAGCAAGTGCTGCAAGGAAGAAAGGATAGGGACAGAGGCAATTTTCGGGAGGTCTCAGTTTGACATAAACACTATTCCCATCTATATTCACTGCTTCCACCATATCAAGCTCAACTATACTTTTAGAATGCATTATGCTTATTACTTTGCTAAGAGCCTCTCCGACTTCATCAAATCTAGGCAAAGATACCCACCCCCTTCAGGGGTGGAAGGAATTGCCCTACCTCACAAATTTTGAAATTATATAACATAAAAAGAATCTTAATCCAATCCAAACCAGCAGGTATTTCAACCTGCTCAATGTTCCTAGCACTATCATATATCAGTTGGGGTTGCATGTTTACGACAGGGAATCTCAAGTCCTGTCCTCTCTTGCCAGAGAGTAGGTCTTCTTCGGAGTTGTTATTGGTCAGTACTATGTGAGGCATACTTAGAGTTTCCTCTCTGTTTAATGCTCTACTTACAGAGCAGGGGACTTGAGAATCATTCCTTGATGTATTCTTGAACTCTACCACTAACTTCTGCATATTTTACAATGCCTCCTAATCAACCTGTTACTCTCGTCTCTTACGATACAAGCCATGTGCTTTAGCCGTGGATGATTGACTCTTATTAATCAATTCTGCCATTTAGAACCTCTTTAATATGCCTGAGGGCCCATTTCTGTTTTTCCTCATCAACTGTGGCAACACAGTTTTCAGGCACTATCACCTTGAAGCCTCTCATGGTAGCATCAGCTGCAGTGTGAAGAATACATATGTCTGTGACCACTCCTGTAATTACAAGAGTATCTACATTAAGACCTTTGAGAATTTTTTCTAAATCTGTGTTGTAAAAAGCAGAAAACCTCTTTTTAGTCACGACTATATCGTATTCTCTTCTGTCAAGCTCATCAATAATTTCTGCTCCTTCAGTGCCTTCAACAGCATGCCTTCCCCACACATCAAACTCCTCGTCCATCTCATCGTGAGAATCACATATGAAGATTATAGGCTCATTTATTTCTCTAAATTCTATGATTTTATAATTTATTGGAGGTATTAACTTCTTAGCCCCATTAACTGGAAGAACACAATCTTTGTAAATAAAATCCCTGAGCATATCAATGACAAGAAGAGCACGCATAGTTTTATTATACCTAAAGAATAATAAAAAGATTGTGATACTATGGAAGATGTGATTATTATTGAAAGGTTGCTGTCGTATCTCAGAGATGACTTGGGTTATGGCGATATTACAACAGATAGCATTATAGGGGAAAGTGATGCTGAAGCTGTGATTCTAGCAAAAGAGGCTGGTGTTCTTGCAGGTATGGAGGAAGCATTATTGCTTCTGGAGCACTTTGGTCTTTGTTTTAGCCAGAAGAGAGATGATGGAAAAGCCTTTGAAAAGGGAGAGGTTTTACTTGAAATATCGGGCAGGGCTAAATCCATACTCAATATTGAGAGAGTTCTTCTGAATATTTTTATGAAAATGAGTGGAATAGCAACAACAACAAAAAGAGCTGTGGAAATTGCAGATAGGTATGGGGTAAGGGTTGCATGCACAAGGAAGACCACACCTGGCTTTGGTTACTTTGAGAAGAAGGCTGTAAAACTTGGCGGGGGTTTGACCCATAGATTTCATCTTGATGATTTGATTCTTATAAAGGATAACCATCTGGTTCTTGTAGAACTTGAAGGTGCCATAGCCAGAGCAAAAGAAAATTTTACAAAGAAAGTTGAGGTTGAGGTGGCATCAGCCGAAGAAGCTGTTAAAGCCTGTAATGCCGGTGCAGACATAGTTATGCTGGATAACTTTACTCCAGAGCAGGTGGAACATGCGCTTCTTCTGATAAATCAGTCTGGTCATGATGTAACAGTTGAGGTTTCAGGAGGAATAACAATTGAGAATCTTAATAGCTATGCCAAGCTTAAACCTGATATTATCTCCTTGAGTTATATAACAACGGCAGCCAGATGGATAGATATGAGTCTTAAGCTAGGAAAGCTTCAGAGCCTTCAGGGCGGCATTCCTCATAACTGAAATATCAGGCTCAACTCCAAGCCAGAGTCTTTCAGCTTCAGCAGCCTGCTGTATCAGCATTCCAAGCCCATCTACAGTTCTACATCCTGCTTTTTTTGCCTCTTTAAGAAGTCTGGTTTCAAGGGGAGTATAAACAATGTCCATAACAACAAGCTCAGAATGGAGTTTTTCTCTGGTTATAAGCGTTTCTTCTGTTTTGGGACTCATACCAACAGGCGTGCTATTGATGAGAATATTGCTGTCTTTGATGGCATTCTCAACGCCCGTTATACTGTAGGATTGAGTAGGAAGACCCAGCTTTTTTATATCCTCTGCCAGAGCTCCTGCTTTCTTAATATTTCTTCCTGCTATGGCTATACTTTCAATATTACCTCTCATGGCAAGGGTGATTGCAATAGCTCTTGCTGCTCCTCCATAGCCCAGAATTATCACTTTGCTATTTCTAACTTTAATTCTAGCTTCCCTCAGCGCTAGAAGAGCACCTGTGGCATCAGTATTGTAGCCTGTAGCCCTGTTATTTTTGAATACAATTGTATTTACTGCGCCTATTATTCTGGCTTCAGGAGAAATCTCCTCAAGATATCTTATAACCTCAATCTTGTGGGGAATAGTTACATTTACTCCTGAGTAGCCTAGTGCTTTGAAGCCTTCGATAGCCTCCCTAAGATATAATCTTTCAACTCTGTATGCAACATATATACAGTTAAGCTTAAGCTCTGAAAAGCTGGAGTTATGGATTTCTGGTGATATGCTATGCTCAATGGGAGAACCTATAACTGCAAAAACCCTTGTTTTTGAATTTACACTGCACATTTCACTTCATCAGTTCCATAATTTCTTTCAATTTTTTAACTTCAATCTGTCCTGGCGCTGTTTTTCTGTTTACATATCCATAGGTGGCAATTGAACCAAGTAAAGGTGCTGCCACTCTTGAAATCCTTCCTTTTCTACCAAGAGAAATTCCAATCACTGGGATATTTATTCTTTCCTTTGCAGCCTGTAGTATATTCAATAATACAAGGACATCCTTTTCTGAATTAGCCCTTACTGCAACTTTTGCTATAGTTGCTCCTTCGCTTTCTTCTTTCTCGAGAATGCTCAGAAGTGTTTCAACCTCAGGTGTTGAGTTGAAGTCATGGTATGAGATTATAATATCTACCCTGTTCTTCCTTGCCTCTTTAACAATTTCATCTTGCATGTCTGATTGCATTCTTAGCTCTAGATCTATACTGTCAACAAGTTTCATGGACCCCATTAGAACTCTTGCTCTTTCACTTTCACTACCTGTGAAAACTCCACCATCTTTTTCAGTTCTTACAGTTAAAAGTACTGGAAGTTCACTCTGGGCTTTAACATTGTTAAGAAGCCTCTTGGTCTCGGGCAGATATTCTCTTGGGCTATTTACTTTTAGGCCGTCAGCTCTTATTTCGATGAAATCTGCCCCTTCTACCTGTCTCACGCTTCTCAAGAAATCTTCGATATTGTACTCTATTATGCTTGCACACACTGCCGGAATTTTGCTGATTAGCTTCATAATAATCAATCTGAAGTTTATCAACAGGCAATATAAAGTTATGCCAGAAATCAACTATTTCAATCTCTTTTAATATGCTAACTTCTTGACTCTGGTAGAGGCATATTCATGGCCAGAGTTAAAATATGTGGAAACACAAATCTTGAAGATATAGAACTGGCTGCACAACTTGGTGCAGATTATGTTGGAATTATAGTTGATGTACCTGTGGATACGCCAAGGAATGTTGACCCTGAAAAAGCTGTTACAATCTTTGAAGAGCTCCCCTTCACCACCGCTGGTGTGGTTGTTATAATGCCGCAGAGTATCAAAGAAGCTCTGGACCTGTATATTAAACTACGTCCTGAGTTTTTACAGATTCATAACAATGTAGAGCCAAAGTTTATTCATGAGATAAAAACAAATGTTCCCTGCAATATTATAAAAACCATACATGTAGAAGATGAACAGAGCATAAAAGAGGCAAAAAGGTATCAACGCTGGGTAGATGCCATACTTCTTGACACACCTTCTAAAACAGGAGGTGGGTCTGGAAAGACTCTGGACTGGGATATTGCTAGGGAGATTGTAGTTTCTGTGGATAAACCTGTAATTCTTGCAGGTGGTCTTACTCCGAATAACGTTGCAGAAGCTATAGAAGCTGTAAAGCCATTTGCTGTTGATGTTTCATCAGGTGTGGAATCGCAGCCTGGCAGGAAGGACCCTGAGAAGCTTGAGAGATTCATAAAGATAGCCAAGAGTTTATAATTTTCCAAAACTTACGATATTTTGAGCAGAAAGCCCACGACTTTAGAGGCTGTCCCATAATCAAAAATACTACAAGAGATAATCCAAATTTAACCTTTATTGTCTAAGATAAGCTGTATACATGTTACTGGGAGTAATTGTCGGACAGCCTCTTTAGTCGTGGGTAGTCCACCTACACCTTTCTGGATACTATGATTTCCTCTGTTATATCAGGTTAAGCCTTCCTCAGCCTGTCTTTAACTTCTTTCAGAAGTGTACCTATAATCTTGCTTGAAGGATGTTCCAGTGGAGCAAGGCCATACATTTCTCTAATTGAAGCTATACCACGCATGGGCATTGAGTAGCCAGTATCGAGAATATTCTTTATACTCATTTCAAAGCTCTCCGGTAGCTGTTTGTTTCTTCTGGCTTCCATCATTAAATTGTAGATATCAATACCTGCAGGGCATACTTCCATACATCTCCAGCAGGAAGCACAGAGAAAGCTATTTTTCCGCTCTAGAACAGAAAATTTAACCTCGTGCCTGAGCTTCTCGACTATACACATTTCTTTGCACTTTCCACATTTGAGGCAGTTTGGAGGGAGTTCATTCAACTTCGACACCTCTTATATCCAGAGCTGCTTTATTCTCAATTCCAAGAGCAAGGGCAAGAATCTGGGTTATAAAAATAGTTTTTATATTTACTTCTGGTTCAAGCTTTTTTATTTCATCCAGCTTCTTATCGAATAGAAAGGCACAGTTGCCACATGCCACGCATATGAACTCTGCACCTGCTTTATTGGCAGACATAAGCTTCTCTGCTCCTGCCCGTGCCCCGAGACTTTCATCCACCATTGTTATGGTTGAGCCACAGCACTGATATTCTTCATGGTAATCAACAATCTCTACCCCTGTAAGTCTGAGAATCTTCCTCATAGCCTCAGGTTCAAGAGGGTTGTCAAACTTTGCTATATAATCTGGTCTGAAAACATTGCATGGATGCTGAAGAGCAACCCTGAGGTCGAGCCTGTTTTTAATAACAGCTTTAAGCTCATCAAGTTTCTCAACAAGAACTTCAAGAATATGCTTAACCTCTGTCTTTCCGCTGTAGCTTAAGCCAACCTCTTCAAGGCGGGAGTTAACCTTTTTTAGAAGAGACTCATCCCTTACAAGTTCATAGTTTGCTCTCTTGAAAGTTGCTGTGCAGGTACCACACAGAGTAACAATATTTAAACCTTTCTTTTCAGCCAGAGCCAGATTGTATGAAGCAAGATAAATCCACTCATCACTGAAGCTGGGGACTATTGTTGAGGAACAACAGGCAAAGTTATGCAGATCTTTTGCTTTAATTCCAATAGCTCCGAGTATAGCCTTTGCTGATATTTCGTAGTCTGGAAATCTATTGTAAATCATACATCCCATATGAATAAGCTTTTCTTCCATATTATATCCATTATTAATTAACACTTTAACGTGAACTACCCACGACTAAAATCATGGGCTTCCTGAGCCATAGATGTATCTTGTGCTAGGCCTCGAACAGGCATCAAATCGATGTATCCCAACCCTACTTTTTTCAAAATATCCTTGTTGTTTTTAGAAGGATATAAACTTTGTGTTTGTTTTTATCATTAAATTAAAATTTAAGATTAATTATACAATTCAAAATAAATTAGAGATATTTAATTATATTATCGCATTCATCCAACGGCTAAAGTCGTTGGCTTTCTGTTATGTTTGTCATAAAAAATATAGTTAAAGGTACTTTTCTATAAAACGCCATGGGAAAACGCTGGATGAGAGACAAGAAAAGAGATTACTATTACAAAAAGGCAAAGGATGAAGAATACCGTTCAAGAGCAAGCTACAAGTTAAAGCAGCTCAACAAAAAGTTTAGAATTATTAAGAAGGGTTACAATGTTGTGGAGCTGGGTTCTGCACCAGGAGGCTGGACTCAGGTAGCAAGGGAGATTGTTGGTGAAGAAGGTAAGATTGTTGCTGTTGATATTAGTCGTATGAAATCTCTTAGATGTGAAAATGTCACAGAGATTCATGGTGATTTCACAAGGGAGGATACGATAGAAGAAATAAAGAGGATTGTTCCTATTGCTGATGTTGTTATAAGTGATGCATCCCCAGATATTTCAGGAGTATGGGACATAGACCACTTTAAAAGTATTGAACTGTGTGAGAATGTAATTGGAATATCAGATAAACTTTTGAGGCCTGGTGGGAACCTCCTATTTAAAGTTTTTCAGGGTGAGAGTATAGAAGATTTAAGAGCAGAAGTAAATAAAAGATTTCGTTATGTGAAATCTTCAAAGCCTAAGGCAAGCAGGAGTAGAAGTGCTGAAATATATATTATCGCTAGAGGTTTCATAGTGAAAGCCAAATGAACGGCACTGACATACTCCCACGACTAAAGAGGCTGTCCGACAATTACTCTCAGTAATATAAAGACTGCTTATTTTAGACAATGGGGGTTAAATTTAGCTTGTTTCG
>VAOW01042424.1_pt1 | contig 11398 bp, 5 predicted proteins | sample 3393921 | NCBI WGS metagenome assembly VAOW01 (sample SAMN08290428, study PRJNA428436) | hydrothermal vent metagenome | isolation source: Deep-sea hydrothermal vent chimney | place: Indian Ocean: Southwest Indian Ridge | depth 2742 m m
AAAGATTTAAAACAGAGATTTAATAGTAACCGATGGTAAAGGACAAATGAAAGACAATAAACATGAATAAATATGGATAAGAAGATCTGAATTCATCTAAAGATAGAAGCTGATTTATAGAAAACAGCTATGCTACAGGGAACAGATATTTTCTCAAGCTGATAAATTGGATAGGGGGGAAGCGGGTTGATTATGCAGTGGTCCCCTTAAAGAGAAGATTTAGCCAGTGGTCTCATTATTGCTTATTTTCAACTGCAATTATTATATCATCATCAATATTGGAATTTCTTTTGAGAATTATTTCCAGATAATCACTGCCAATCTGTCTTCTTAAATTTTCTATATTTTTGATAAGCTCATCGTAGGGTTCTTTGCTTGTCTTTTTCGGTAAAACAAGCTTTCTCAATGTATATTTCGACAATATTTTATATCGTTTTATATCTTTTAGCAAAGTATCTATAAATGATACAAGCTGCTGCTTTAAATCATTTTGCTTATGCTTCAGCAACGATTTCAAGCTATTTATTGCTTTTTTCTCTATAGCAATCTCAGAACTTCCCGATTTATATTGAGGTTTATATTTTTTGATTTTTTCATAAGCTTTCCAGAATTGTTTACTTAACGGCTCTCTTTTCTCTTCATAAGAACATTTTACTAAATCAACTAATTCTTGAAAAGTTCTTTCTGTAAGTTTAATCTTAGCGGCTTCATAATCTGCCGTTATTAAAAATAGCGCCATTCCTTTTTTTCTTAAAACAACCGTATTGTTCTCTGTAAATTTCTTGGCTGTCTTTGTTCGGTTCGGCAGCTCTTCTACTCTTTCTATGACTTCCGGGTGGTCTTTTTTGATTCTATTAAATTCGTTTCTCATAATAATTAGGGGACTCAAATCTTCCCCCTCATCAGGATTTGAGTTTATTTTTTGAAATAAGCCGCTTGCCGTCGGCTCTTCATCCGGATTAAAAATTTTAGCATCTTCGCCAAGCGCATTATGAATTAAAAACATTTTCTGTTCCGCAATTTCTCTTATTTTTACCTGACTTGCGCCCTGCTCGGTTGGGAAAAAGTTGTTAATATAAAGTTTATCAAACAGTTTTGTTCCAATACGGTTTATTCGTCCGATACGCTGAATTACTCTCGTAGGATTCCATGGAATATCGTAATTTATTATTAATCCTGCTCGATTTAAGTTAACACCTTCCGAAAGTTTATCACTTGTAAGCAAAACATCGTAATCGTTTTTTTGTTTTTGATACCTTGCATTAAAATTTGCATCCAATTCAACGGCTAATTTTTTGGTAATATTACCGTCGCAAAGCAGGACTCTGCCAAGTAATTCTTTTTTAAAATAATCTTTTAAATGGTGAACGGTATCTGTATATTCGGTAAATAAAACGATTTTTCGTTTCGGATTATCTTCTTTGCTCAAGACTCTCTTAATTTCCTTCAAAACTGCTTCCCGCTTTGGATCATCATTTACCAAGTTAAGTTCCTTTATCTCTTCTTGTATTTGTTCAAACAGCTTAATATCATTATCTATATCTCGCAAAAACTTTTCTTTAAATTCAAATTTATCTATCTCATAAATTTTTGTGTGCTTTGGTGTAGTTTTGCCTTCGGCATTTCTTTTAAATTCTTCCAACGCCTCTTCAATGGCTTTTAATGTAAAATCAACAGCTTCATCATCTTCATTGTAGATAGAATTTATCACTTTACGGTCTAAAATATATTTACCCGAACTTTCAATAAACGATTTAACCATCGTATGCGTTCGTAAAAAGCGTTCTATGCTTTTGCTAAACGCTCCGAACGAACTTTCAAACCGCTTTACCAATAATCTGCGCATAAAATCATATAAGTTGTGTTGTTGTTGAAAAGCTCTGTTTGATTCTTCATCTTTCTTATTTTTTTGTTTTTTTTCATATTTAAACGGGCGGTAAATTGCTCCGCTAAATTGACCGTCTTCACTAAAGTAATTTTTAATTATTCTGTCATAAAATTCCGATTGCTCTTCGGTTAGCTCGTAAAATAATTCTACAGGGTCTTGTATCTCAGAAAGATTTTGTATCTCTTTTTTATATTCAAAATCGCTTTTCAAATCTAATCGGTTTCTTCTGATAATCACAGGCGTAATAACATTTTTAATATCATTTGCCATTAAAGCAGCATTCTCTTTTACAACGGAAATATCTATCGGTAATTTAAGACCAAACATTTTAGTATAGAGTTTCTCCGCTTGTTCTCTTTTTGCCCGGTTTTCAGAATTGTAATTTTTTAGTATAAAAGAAAGGTTTTTAAATCTATAATTATATGAATGAAATCTACCTTCCAGATCAGGTTCGATGGTAATGCACGATTGTCCGGGAACAATAAACAGCTTGAGCAATGAAAAAATGTCGGTTGGCGAATTATTAAAAGGCGTTGCCGTCAGTAATATTATCTGTTTTCCTCTGCAAATATCCGCCAATGCTTCATAAGCAGAAGTGTCTTGATTGCGAAACCGATGCGCCTCATCCATTAGAATTACTTTGTATTCCAAACTGTTTTTTCTTATTGATTCTGCCACTGCTTCAATATTTCCACTGCTTTCAATATCCCAATTATATAATTTGAATTTGTTTAAGTATTCATACCATCCCGAGCTTTCTTTTTTATCACCTATTAATCCGGGCGGACAAAGAATTAATCCTCTTTTTCCAAGCTGATTGGCAATTAGTGATGCAATAACCGATTTTCCGAGGCCAACCACATCGGCTATTATGACTCCGTTATAAGTTTCAATAACATTTAATGCCTGATTAACTGCATCTATTTGATAAGTGTATTTCTTAAAACCTGCTTCTTCAATAATGCGATCAAGATAAGAATTTATTTTTTTACTTTCATTTAATTCAATATAGGTTTTTAAAATATAAGCGTAAGCTTCATAAGGTGTTATCAGTGAAGACTGCGTTCTGTTTTTTAGAAAATTGACGATGATTTTCTTACCATTGGGAGCTTCGGTTATTGGAATAGCGGTATCCCATAGCTCGTCAAAATAGTTTTCTGCTGTTTTAAAACCATAATCATGTATTTCAACATTAAATTCTTCCTGATTGCGAAGACCTGCTTTGGTTAAATTACTGCTGCCTGTTATAAATTCTGCATTTATGCCAAAAGCATTTTCTTTCACTTTAAACAGATATAATTTTGCATGATTGGGGTTGAGTGTTTTTTTAATTATCAATCTATCATCTTCCAAAAGTTTGATGAAAAATTCTATCTGATTGTAAAATTCTTCATTATCCATTTCGGCATTGTTAATTGCAATTCCAAGTGATTTTATGAATTGCGTAAAATGTTCTTCTCTGCTTTTGCTATCGTCTTTATTTTCAACTTCAACAATATCTGATAAGTATTTATCAACTTGCAAACCAACCAATATTTTCAGAACAGTTTTATCGTTTTTTTGAAGACTCGTGTAGATTTCCCTCCAGCCGGAAAAATAAAAGAATCCTACAAGAAATTTTAACTCGCTGCTTGCACTTATAAGTTTTTGTAAGCGGTCTTTTAATGTGATGCCTTCTGTTGTGTTTGTTATAAAATTATTCATTTATTTCTACTCCTGTTTTTTCATTGCTTTTTCAATTAATAGGATTCAATTTATCATTTTCCCATTGCGACAGATTGTTGAAAATATATTCTGATATCTTTTCAAATGATTTTTCATTGCTAATAATATGATCATAAAATCGTGGTTGCCATGAAAAATCAAATCCGAGACGGTGTGCATGTTTTGTAACCGCCGATTTATATCCGCCAATTATTGATGAAATTGTGTTTTTACCCTGATTTTGAAATCGTTGTTGTCCAATGGATTGTGATTGTGATTGTAGAGACAAGGCATGCCTTGTCTCTACGTTATCAATATCATCACCGTTATCAATATCATCCAATATCAATATTCCGTGAATATGATTTGGCATAACGATAAATTCGCCCAATTCAATATTATTTGCATGGTTTGATATTTCATACCACAAAATATTGGTAATTACACCGATTTTTGACAACATCATTTTACCATTAACAACATCACCAAAATAATATTTTTTATTTTTTGTGCAAACGGTAATAAAATACACACCAGACCAACGGTAATCCCAATTTTGTAAACGGGTTGATTCTATCCGATATTTGTTTTTATATTTTTTGTCCATTTTATTTGCCTGAATAATAATTCAAATATTCCTCTCTTGTCATCCAAAATCTGCGATCAACTATTTTTACCTCTTCGTAAGTAAGCTCGTATAGTTTATAGACCATTAAATCTATTTCTTGCTCTTCGGCAGCGGTGTCCTTGCCTGCTTCTTTTTTGGCTATTATTTTGTCAACAAGGGCTTCAAACGGTTTTTGGGCTTCTTTGGGGATTTTGGGGATGGGAAGATTTATTAGGAATACTTTTTTATAACGATAGCCATCTTCCCCTAATCCTCCACCAGCATAAAAATTTTTAAAAAAATATGTAACCGGAAAACTATTTAACAATATTTTAAGATATTTAACATGTTCACCGGTTAAAATAAAAGATGTTGCTTCCGCATAAAATTTATTATTATCGTAATAAAATTGAGCACTCCGAACAATTTCAGGATACACAATCTTCTCTTTCTCAAATTCTTCAAGATAAGCACAGTTTCGCAAATTATAAGGCGTTACTCCTTTATCCTGCCGTTTTTCCAGTTTTTCCCAATATTTATCAAGATGCTGTTTGATGGCGGGATAGTTGCTTATGTTTGTCGGTGGCACTAACACCCCGTCCTCGCTTCGTGAGTCCACCCCTCTATTAGAGGGGAATCTTTTGTATCTGTTATGAGAATTTATCAACCACAAATCTGCAAATTCGGCTTTATAGCGTTTAATATCTCTTCCTCTCAGAATCGGTTTAATAATATCGGCACTTTTCGGGTCTTTAGCAATGAGTTCGTCTTTGGTTTTGCCGTCGATAATAAAGGCTTCGTTGTAGCCGGTAAGAATTCCACGATAAATTGAAATATCCCAATCTTTCAGCGGCGTTCCGATGCGTTCAATTTTTTGTTTGATTTTTTGTTCTTCCGGTGTGAGAATTATCCAGCTGTTTTCGGATAAATTTTTTAATACGATAAAATCATTGTCGGACAAATTTGCGATATTTCTTTTATTTTTTTCGGTTAATTGGGTTGCCCGCATTTGTATTTGTAGAGACATGGCATGCCCTGTCCCTACAACGGTATCGGTATTTTTTGCAACAATTAAAATATTAGTATTAACCGTTGCGGCATTAAAAACGCCGGGACCCAAATCAACTAATTTCAACGGATTATTTTTGCTAAAAAATCTACGCAAAGATTTTCCATAATTAGTACGCATCCATTTATTGGAAGTAATATAACAGAGTAACCCCTTTTCTGTAAGAATATCTATTCCCTTTTCATAAAAGAGTGCATAAATGTCGCCTGTTCTTTCAAAAGTTTCAAATTTTTCATTTTTATAAAGGTCGGCAAATTTTTGTTTGCCGTTTATTGCCTTTTGCAGTTGTATATACGGCGGATTTCCGATCACAATATCAAATCCGCCCTTATATTCCATTCTCACAGAGGGGTGTTCGAATGACGGAGTGTTCTGAAACACTTCGGCAAAATAAACATCCCATAAAAAGAAATTTCTCAGTTTTCGTCCTTCGGTATAAGTAATGAAATCTTTTTCTAATTGTTCAATATCAAAACCGCGTTTTTTTACCAGTTTTTGTTTTTCTGATACAGTATAGTTTCTTCTTTGTTCCTCTTTTGGAAAGCTCAAGGCTGTATCTTCTATTGCCTTTAATTCAAGCAGCCAAGGGTTTATTCTTTCTTCAAATATTTTCAAAATAGTCTTTTTGATCTCACCATGCAGCCGTTCTTTATTCTCTCGATTAAATTCATTTTGATATTGATTTTTAAGCTCTTCAAACCTTTTAATCAGTTCATAATGGTTCTTGTCAATGGGAAGTTCGCCAGCTTGTTTTACCTTAGGATTAAAATTTATGCCTGCAAAAGTTGAGAGCAAACTGTTTCCCTGCATAAGTTTAAAGTCGAGATTAGGCAGAGGCTGAATATCGTAATTGGGTTTGTTAAAATCAATTTTCTCATCAACGAGCAGGGAGATAAAAAAACGGAGTTTTGCAATTTCAATGGCAATCTGCTGAATATCAACGCCATAAATACATTTTTCAATTAGATAGAGTTTGCGTCCGTAGTCAGCATTTTTTTCTTTAAATCGCTGTTCTATTTCTGTAATCAATCTTTTTTGCAGTGTTGGGTCGCTAACTGATTTTTTAATTCCATTAATTTGAGATTGTTTCCAAAAGTTGTTAGCAGGGTCAAGCTTGCCGAGAATAAAAACAAGTTTCTTCAGCACAGCCATCGGAAAAGCACCTGAACCAACAGCCGGATCAACCACTCTCAACTCGTTTATCAGATTTATTATTTTTTTAGTAGTTTTCTCATCGAATGGATTTTCAGAATTCGTGTCGAATAGAGTATCCAAAGCATCTTGCTTTGATGTTTCCTGTTCTTGAAAGCTGGAAGCTTTCGTTACAGTGGAAGCTTTCGCTGGATTGTATCTTATATAATTTTCGATTGCCCGAAAAGCTTTTTCATTTCTTACAATGCGGTCGTAAGATTCATGCGTCCAAAGCTGACCATTTGTATTAAGGTTTTTATTTATTTTATTTGCCGTAAACGATTTCCACGAATGCACAATGTCGCTTAATTTGTAATTACCTAAAGGTTTCAAAAGAACATGAACATGGTTTGGCATGATAACCCATTCGTCAAGTTCATATCTTTTGCCCTCAAAATATTTTAGTGCATCAGAAACAATTTTGGCATTTGACTCATCTTTTAAAACACATTTACCATGCTCGGCGTTTAACCAATTCTCAATCCGTTCTGAAAATAAATAATCATATTCTTTTAATTGTTCCTCTTTCGTATATTCATTACCTTCCTTTTTCTTGTGATTTCTCAACCACATCTCTCGTTCTGATTGCAGCTGTTCAAGTTTTTGTATTGGAATAGAATCGGCTAACCTAAAAGTTACGAAGTACCATGCATTATCTTGAGTCCAGTGGGGAAGTTTGCCATGTTTGATAACAATTGCATCTGAAGTACCTGATGTACTTAAAGCATCTTGCTTTAAGGCTATTCCTCCTGAAAGCTGGAAGCTTTCGTTACTAATATTACTACAGAAATATTGTTTCAAACTTTCAGTCGTCATATAATCAACGATTTCGCGGGGTGTGTAAAAACTGCCTGTTGCTTTTCGGGCAGTAGTTGCAGTTGCAGGATTATAACTCGCTAATAAATTTTCAAAAATAGTTCCAAGCAGTTCAGGCTCAAGAGCAATTTCTATATCGTCGGGTTCATTTTCATCAATGGTAAAATTGTAGTTTTTAAGCAGATTAATCAGACCCTGAACTTCGTAAGTCTTTCCTTTGCCGTTAAGAAAACCGCTTAAATCCACTTTTTTGATTTCAGAGAAAAACAGAAAGTTGGGCACTTTAGGCTGCTGACTTTTGGCGGCGGTAAACCCATCAATATATTTTCGCTCTTCTTTCGCTTTAGTTTTGTAATCCAGACATTCAAACAAACCGCCATTTAAAAACGGAATTTTTTCAAACAAACCGCTAAGCGAACTATCGTTTTTAAATAAATTATGATACCGATAAACATGATGATTTCCATAATCGGGATTATAGCCTTTTATACCTCTTTTTTCGCTGCGAAATCGTCTTTTCTTCTGTTCGGTATTTAAAGTTGCAAAAAATAAATTTTGCAAAATAGCTTTGTAATAAGTTGACTGTTCATCAGAACAATCTTTCAAGGTCTCTCTAATCTTACTTTCATCAAACAGATTATCCGGAATTAAATTGCGGACTTTCATAAACCAAATAAATATAAGCCGTGTGATAAGACGGATAATGGATATTTCCCGGCCGCTTGGCTCTTCTTCGGCATCACCGGGAAATTCTACATTCTCTGCAGCCCAGAAATACCAATGCTGTAATTTTTCATAAAATTCCTTTGTAATCGGCTCAACGCTGAATGCTTCCTTGATGCTGTCTAAATCGTTAAAGTTGCATTTTGAGATTTGAGTTATAAAAGTTTTATTCGTCAATTTCCTGCTTACAAAATAAGTATATCGTTTAAAGCTTGTAAAATTTCTTTTTGCGTCAATAAAATTTGCTTTTATGAAGCTAAACCTGAAATTGCCTGCGGCATCATAAAAAATAAAAAAAGCTGCGTCTCTGTTTTCTTCTTTTAAAATTTTCTTTGCAATTTCATATTGTTTTTTCTTTCCTGTTCTATCAGTAAGTGGAGATAATGTTTCAGCTGCAGTAATAAGCAAATCATCCGAACTTAATAGTTCGGCTTCACCAATTTTTACCATATCTTTATAGTTTTCGGTTACAGCATTTTCAAATAAATATCCGTAATCTTCTTTATTTGGTTTAAAACTATTTATTTTTTGCATAAAAAACTGTTTTAGCTTATTAACCGAAAAATTTGTAATTAAATCATTCAAACTGTCCATAATTATCCTTATTGTTAACGAATTCTGCACAAAAATTAATCTTGGCCGATAGCCCATAAATTTGACATAATTGCAAAGACTGATACTATCTTAAATCAGAATATGTTGTTGACAAGCTATATAAAAATATAAAATGAGGTTCTTCCAACAAATAAACGAAACTGAAAATGTCGAGTCCTTAAAAGTTAAGGCATAGAAGAGCAATTTAGAGGCATAAGTTTTAGCTTATTGCTGCCAATGAGAGCAATATCTTGATATAATGTTGGGAAGATCCAAAAAAATAAAGGTTTTAATGCAATCTTAACAATTCCTTTATCAGAACTTAACAATCCCAGCATATCATTTTTTTTAAATGCTGCAGCGTTTAAAAATTAGAATGGAGGAGTTTATGAACAGAGTGTTAAAAAGTATTTTTATGTTGGCTTTATTACTAATATATACGAACAGTTACGCAAAAAGCGTTAGTTTCCTCGGAGCGGGATCAACTTTCGCCTATCCGCTTTATTCAAAGATGTTTAATGTATATTACAACAAAACAGGAATAAAAGTGAATTACCAAGCTGTCGGCTCAGGAGCAGGTCAGCGTCAGATTGTTGCAAGGGTAGTTGATTTTGGAGGATCCGATGCGTTTATGACCAATGCTCAAATAGCAAAAGCTCCGGCTAAACTACTGAATATTCCTACCGCCTTAGGTGCTGTGGTTATGACATACAATCTCCATCTTAATGGAAAACTGCGATTGACCCCTGCAATCATTGCCGGAATCTATCTTGGAAAGATAACAAAATGGAACGACGTAAGAATAAAATCCATTAATCCTCACCTGGATCTCCCTGCAGAGAATATCGTTGTTGTTCATAGATCAGACGGCAGCGGAACAACCTTTATCTTCACCGATTATCTTTCAAAAATCAGCAAAGAATGGAAAAGAAAGGTTGGACGTGATACATCGGTTGCATGGCCGGTAGGTATTGGAGGCAAAGGCAATGCAGGTGTTGCCGGCTTGGTAAAACAGATACCTGGTGCGTTTGGATATGTTGAATTAATTTATGCGTCTTCAAATAATATGCCCATGAGCTATCTACGAAATAGTTACGGAAGGTTTGTTTATCCAACACTTGCTTCCGTAACCGTTGCGGCAAACACAAAGATTCCTGCCGATACCAGAGTATATTTGACCGATACAGCGTCACCAACCGGCTATCCGATAGCAGGCATGACTTGGCTCTTGGTCTATCAGGAACAGCATTACCTGGGAAGATCAAGAGCTAAGGCCAAAGCCTTTGTAAAACTGATCTGGTGGATGACTCATGCAGGTCAAAAATACACGAAACCGCTACAATATTCCCCTCTTCCGAAAAATGTTGTAAAATTGGTAGATAATATACTCTACTCGATAACATATAATGGTAAACCTATCTTAAAATAATGCAAACAGAGATACCCTGCAAAGATTACAAATTGAAGAACCTTGACAAGCAAGGTTCTTCAATAGCCGGAAGAGAAACATTATTCAGATTACTTCTTGCGGGTGCTGCCATAATCTTTGCATCTATTGTAATTGGTATTTTTATAAGTCTTCTGTTTGGTTCATGGCAGTCTATTAATAAATTCGGTCTAAGTTTTATATGGAGCAGCGCATGGAATCCGCCGAAAAAAAGTTTTGGCGCATTGCCTTTCATTATAGGAACGCTTTCAACATCTTTTCTCGCTCTTTTGATCAGCATCCCATTTTCATTTGCCAGTGCAATCTTTCTTTCGCTCTATCTAAAAAAGGGATGGTTGTCGGGTCTGCTTAAATTTTCAGTAGAACTGCTTGCAGGAATCCCATCAATCATATACGGATTTTGGGGATTATTCGTACTGGTTCCCATTGTTCGCTCATTCGAAATAAAGTTGGGATTTGTTCCTTACGGAGTCGGCATTGCCGCGGCATCGATTATTCTTTCAATTATGATAATTCCTTTTGCATCAAGCATAGCAAGCGAGGTTATAAAACTCGTGCCGCAGGATTTAAAAGAGGCAGGCTTCGCCATGGGTGCTACAAAATTTGAGGTTATAAGGAATATCGTTCTGCCGTATGCATCAAGCGGAATATTTGCAGGCATTCTGCTGGCTTTTGGAAGAGCGTTCGGTGAAACAATGGCCGTTACAATGGTTATAGGAAATTCCAACATTATTCCAAAAAGTATCTTCAGTCCTTCAAACAGCATGGCAAGCGTTATAGCAAACGAATTTACTGAGGCAAGAGGCAATCTTTATCTATCATCATTGATTGAAATCGGCTTGCTGTTATTTATAATATCATTTCTTGTTAATGCAATTGGAAATAAAATAATGAAAAAAATGACTGTGGAGAAGAGAGCAACATGGAAAAAAGGCTAAAAGTCAGACAGATTAAGGATAAATTGTTTACAATAACAATGGCACTCTTTTCAGCAGCAATAATCCTGCCGCTATTTTTTATAATATTTTATATAGTTCGTAACGGGGCTGCAGAAATCAATTGGAATTTTATCACATCTCTGCCCAAACCGGTTGGGGAAACGGGTGGAATATCAAATGCCATTGTCGGAACAATTGAACTGATCGGCATAGCAGCACTAATAGGTGTTCCGCTTGCACTGTTTGCAGGAATTTATATAAAAGAGTTTGAAAAGAGTAAACTTGCCAAAGTAGTAAGCTCTCTCGCAGATATCCTACAGGGAGTGCCGTCAATTGTTATAGGTATAGTTTGTTATCTTTGGATTGTGCTGCCGCTGAAAAGCTTTTCTCTGCTGTCCGGAAGCATAGCTTTGGCCATTAT
>VAOW01022458.1_pt1 | contig 11387 bp, 8 predicted proteins | sample 3393921 | NCBI WGS metagenome assembly VAOW01 (sample SAMN08290428, study PRJNA428436) | hydrothermal vent metagenome | isolation source: Deep-sea hydrothermal vent chimney | place: Indian Ocean: Southwest Indian Ridge | depth 2742 m m
GCAGCATGCGGCGCTGTGCCATCGCCCATCCTGTCAACTGGACACCCATATGATGGGAGAAATCCTGTGTCTGGAAGCTTTCGATCGATATTCCGGCAATGCTAATGTGGCCGTGATCGAAGGTATGATGGGCCTGTTCGACGGCGCATGCGGGGTGGGGGGAAAGGGGTCCGACGTGCATCTGGCGGCCTTGCTTGACGCGCCGGTGCTGCTGGTGGTTGATGCGGCGGGTATGGCGGGATCCATTGCACCAATGGTTGCCGGTTTTGCCGATACGGCGCGGCGGTACGGTGCGCGAATCGCAGGCGTGGTTGCCAACAGGGTCGGGAACGAAGGGCATGCCGGCTTGCTGGCGTCAGCCTTACAATCACTCGGGATGCCGCCATTGGTTGCATGGCTGGATGCGAATGCGCCGGGACTGGCCGAACGCCATCTGGGGCTGGTGCCGCCGACTTCCCTGCCGGATTTTTCCGGCATATGGCGCGAAACGGCGCCTTTGCCATGGGGTGATGCACGGACGGTGGAGGCAAAGCCGTCGTCAGCTTTCCTTTTGCGAGGGCGCGGGATTGCCATTGCCCGCGATGACGCCTGTTGCTTTTTATATCCGGCCAATCTCGACTGGCTTCGCGCCGAAGGTGCGGAACTTGTATTTTTCTCACCGCTTGCAGGCAATTCTTTGCCCGGCGCCGATGCGCTGTGGCTGCCGGGCGGTTATCCGGAATTGCATGCCGCGACACTCGCCCGCTCACGGACGCTTGCCGCGATACGCGCCTTCTGCGAGGCAGGACGGCCCGTGCTTGCGGAATGCGGGGGAATGATGATGCTTGGGGAAACACTGACGGACGCACATGGTTCCACTTACCCGATGGCCGGGGTGCTGCCGCGCCATTTCACGATGCGTGGGCGACTCGTCGAACTCGGCTATCGGTGCACGCAGGATGGTTTGAGAGGTCATGTGTTTCATTACGGAGCGAGCGAAGGAGATGATGATGAGATGCCCGGGGCGTTTGCGATGAAATCGGGTGATCCCGGCGTATGCGTGAAAGGCGTGTACGCATCGTGGGCGCACTGGTATTTTCCGTCCGCACCGAAGGTGGCGGCGGCGTTGTTCCGATGATACGATCATTGATGCTGCTGTTCGCGCTTCTGTCGGCGTTTCCCGCTGCAGCGGCCGAACGCATTCTTGCTCTTTCTCCGCATGCCTGCGAAATCCTGTATGCCATTGGCGCGGGCAAGGAGATTGTCGGCGCGGTGGATTATTGCGACTGGCCGCCTGAAGCCGCCCGTATTCCGCGCACAGGAAATTATCTGGGCGTCAACGCCGAGGCGGCATTGCGTTTGAAGCCGACGCTCGTGGTTGCATTCAATGCCGCCGATCCGGGATTGATCCCCCTGAAGCGTCAGGGCGTGCGGGTGGTGAGCAGCAACCCGCGCAGCCTGAATGACATTTTAAGCGACATCAGGCGTATCGGCGAAGCCAGCGGGCGCACGCCGGGGGCCGTGGCGCTGGTCGCGCGCTTAAAAAAACGGATTGCCGCCGTGCGAGATCGTTCGCCTAAAAGGAAACTGTCGGCCTTTTACGAGATATGGCCGCGGCCCCTGCTCACGCCCGGACGCGACAGTTTTCTCACGGATGTGATGGAGCGCGCCGGATTCCATAATATTTTCGCGGACGTGCCGGGCGAGTCCGTGCGTGTGAACCTGGAAGGAATCATTCGGGCAAGGCCGATGGTGGTGATTGTGCCCGATGAAAAGCGCAATATCGCCGAACGCAGGGCATATTGGCGGAAATGGCTGGGCCATGACGTCCAGGTGATTCGCGTACCGCACGATCTTCTGCATCGCCCAGGCCCCAGAATTGTCGACGGACTGGATCGCCTGCTTGCGGCGCGCCTTGCCGCACATTTCGACCGGCCTCGTTAATCGCTCGCGAATGGACGGGACGGGAGGTTGAGGGGAATGTTCGATACAAGAGATCGCGATGCTGTTTACAAAGTGATTTATGCCCGCCGTGATATGCGCCATTTTTCGGGTGGCGTAGTTGAATCGCAGGTATTGAAACGAATTCTTGAGGCGGGGCATGCAGCGCCGTCGGTGGGATTCATGCAGCCGTGGCGTTTCATTCGCATCACGGATGCGGTGTTACGGGAGGCGTTGGCAACCATGGTGGAAGCCGAACGGCAGCGTACGGCCAAAAAACTGGATGCGCGAAAAACCGAATTTTTACGACTCAAGGTCGAAGGAATTCGCGAGTGCGCGGAACTGATTGTGGCGGTACTGTCGCCGGACGATGGTACGGTCTTTGGTCGGCGCACGATGCCGGAGGAGATGGCGCTTTGCTCGGTCGCCTGCGCCATCGAGAATATGTGGTTGGCTTCCCGCGCCGAGAATCTTGGCATGGGATGGGTGTCATTCTTCGATCCTGCCGATGTGGCCGCACTCCTCTGCTGTCCCGAAGGCGCGAAACCGATAGCACTGATCTGTCTGGGACCGGTGGCCAGGTTTTACGAAAAGCCCGTGCTGGAGCTTGAAGGATGGCGTGAGCGTGAGCCCATGGATGCCGTATTATCTGAAAATCAGTATCCTTGAGCCGCGAATGAACGCAGATCAACACGACTCAGCTTCGTTTACCCATGAAGCGCTGGATGCATTGCGCCACCATCATCCTGCATGGCGTTTGTTGCGGGCGGACTCCGCGCCATTGGTGGCGAGCTTTTTGCAGCGCATCTTCATCGCACCCAATGTGCGTGAAATCGCCCAGGCGGATCTGCTTGAGGCGCTGGATGATGAACTCTACGCGCTGCGTGAACGGCTCGGTATGGACAGTTATCCCGGAACGGCGCAGGAATACTTAAGCAAGTGGGCGGATAATACGCAGGGTTGGTTACGCAAGTTTTATCCGCAGGCATCCGATGAGCCGCATTATGACTTAACGCCGGCCACGGAAAAGGGTGTTCGCTGGCTGGCCAGCCTGACCGAACGACGTTTTGTCGGTACGGAATCAAGGCTGTTAACCTTGTTTGATTTATTACATCAAATGGCCGAAGGCAGCGAAACCGATCCCGGGGTGCGCATTGCTGAATTGCGCAAACGGCGGCGGGACATTGATAAGGAGATCAAACAAATCCAGGCAGGCGACATCCCTCTGCTGGATGAAACGTCGTTAAAAGATCGCTTTCAACAGTTTGTCATGATGGCCGGTGAATTGTTGAGCGACTTCCGCGAGGTTGAACAGAATTTTCGCATGCTGGATCGCCGTGTGCGCGAACGTATCGCCCTGTGGGATGGCGGCAAGGGTGCGTTGCTGGAAGATATATTAAACGAATGTGATAATATTACGGACTCGGATCAGGGCAGAAGTTTTCGCGCTTTCTGGGATTTTCTGATGTCCAGCAAACGGCAGGAAGAGTTGACGGGTTTGCTGGATAAGGTGCTGAGCTTACCGCCTGTTACCGAATCACGGCCTGATAGACGCCTGCGCCGCGTGCACTATGACTGGTTGTCGGCGGGAGAACATGCCCAGCGCACGGTGGCTCAGCTTTCCGGTCAGTTGCGCCGTTTTCTGGATGATAAAACGTGGCTGGAAAATAAGCGGATTATGGAAATTCTACGTCATATCAAGACGGAGGTTCGCAGTTGCATGGATCACCCGCCACCGGCGGTGATGATGGGCATGGATGAGATTGGTTTGTCGTTTATGCTGCCGATGGAACGCCCCATGTATCAGCCGCCATTGCAGGCGGCCATTGCCGACATTACGCTGAAAATGGGTGAAGAGGATGCGGATACGGAAGCGTTGTTCGCACAGATCGTGGTGGATAAAGGGCGCTTGAAACAGGCGTTGGCGAAAGCCTTGCAACAGCAGAAGCAGATTACTCTGGGCGCTTTATTGAAGCAGGAGCCACTACGGCATGGTTTGGCGGAGCTGGTGATCTGGCTGCAATTGGCCAGCGAACAATCGCATTGTACTATTGATGAAAGTAAACATGAGATGGCGTACTGGTCGGTGACGGGTGGTTTGGCGCGGCAAGTACAACTGCCGTATGTGTTGTTCGTGCGCTCAATGGAGACGTAAATATGGAAATTCTGGAACCGGAAGCGCCGGACCAAGCCGCAAGCAGCGGGCGGGATCCGCAACTTTCGTCGGTGGTGATCGCTTTGTGCAAAGGCATGATCGACCGCGAGGCGGATCCGCGTTTATGGCAGTTGTTGCTCGCGCTGAAAATCCCCGTGTCGGATTATGTAGATATCCTTGGTCTGGAATTGAGGGTGGATGAAGCGGAGGGCTATGCCTTTTTGCAAGCGCGCGAGTTGGTCGCGGTCGAAGAGAAATTGCCACGTTTGGTGGCGCGCAGGCAATTGTCGTTTCATGTCAGCCTGCTGCTGGCCTTGCTGCGCGAGAAAATGGCGGAGTCGGATGCTTCCGGCGGTGAGGCACGGGTTATTTTATCGCGTGATGAAATCGTTGAGATGATCCGGGTGTTTATTCCCGCGGGAAGCAATGAAGTGCGTCTGATTGATCAGGTGGACGGTTATATCAATTCGATTGTGAAAATAGGCTTTGCCCGCCGCCTGAAAGGTGAAGAAAAGATGATTGAGCTGCACCGTATTATCAAATCGTTCGTCGATGCCCAGTGGCTGGCTGAATTTGATACGCGGCTGACCGAGTATCGAAAGCTGTTACAGGGTCATGGGAGTGAGGGGTGAATCAATTGCTGAATCTGGATTTCGTCGCCGACGATGCCTTGACGGGTTTTCGTCTCAGGCGTCTGGAGGTATTCAACTGGGGGACGTTCGACGGCAAAGTCTGGCCGTTTTATCTGGATGGCAAGAATGCGCTGCTAACCGGCGACATCGGTTCGGGAAAATCAACTTTGGTCGATGCCGTCACCACATTGCTCGTGCCTGCTCATCGTATCGCCTACAATAAAGCGGCGGGGGCGACGGCCAAAGAGCGTGATTTGCGATCATATGTCCTGGGCTATTATAAATCGGAACAGAGTGAATCGGTCGGTACGGCGAAACCGGTGGCGCTACGGGACCACGGCAGTTATTCGGTCATTCTGGGCGTATTTTACAATGAGGGTTATGATCAAACCGTAACACTGGCGCAGGTGTTCTGGTTTCGCCAGGCACAAGGGCAGCCCGAACGTTTTTATGCCGTGGCCGACCGCGAACTGTCCATCCGGCAGGATTTCGGTGCGTTTGGCGCGGAGATGGCGCAATTGCGCAAACGGCTCAAACAGGATCATGTGGATCTGTTTGACACCTTCCCCGCTTATGGGGCACATTTTCGCCGCCGCTTTGGTATTGAAAATGATCAGGCACTGGAGTTGTTTCACCAGACCGTGTCCATGAAATCGATTGGTAATCTGACGGAATTTGTGCGCGGCCATATGCTGGAGCCGTTTGATGTGACGCCGCGTATTGATGCCCTGATTGCCCATTTCGACGATTTGGACCGCGCCCATAAGGCGGTCCTGACGGCCAAGAAGCAAGTGGGTTTGCTCACCCCTTTGGTCGAGAGCTGTACAAAACATGAGGCGCTGGATGCGGCCAAAACAGAGTGGGAGGCGTGCCGTAAAGCCTTGCAAGGTTATTTCGCGCGCATCAAGGCGGCCCTGTTGACGGCGCGCATGGATAAACTGGATGCCGAACTGGAGCGTTTACGGCAGCGCATTCAACAGATGGAAGGCATCGTTGCCGATGCCCGGGGGCAAGAACGGCAGTTGGAGCGCGCCATTGCGGAGCAGGGGGGAGATCGCATTGCCCGCCTGGAGGCGAGTATCGCCGAAAAAGAGAAGGAGAAATCGCGCTGCTTGCAGCGGGCGCAGCGTTATGATGCCCTGATTGCCGAGCTTGAACTGACCGCGGTAAAAGACGTGGAAACGTTTTTGCAACATCGTGACACCTGTTTGGCGATGCTGAAAACACTGGAAGATGAAGAAGCCCAAAGCCAGAACAGACTGAATGAACTGGGTGTGGATCTGGTGGGGGAAAAACGTGAACATGATGTGTTGCAGGTCGAGCTTGCGAGTCTGAAACGGCGTAAAAGCAATATCAATGAACAGCAAATCAGCATTCGGGCAAGCTTGTGCGCAGCACTGGGCCTGGATGAGGAGGCCATGCCATTTGCCGGAGAATTGATTCAGGTGCGCGATCATGAACGTGACTGGCAGGGTGCCGCCGAACGGTTATTGCATAATTTTGCGTTGTCGCTACTGGTGGCGGATGAGTTTTATACCAGGGTCGTTGACTGGGTGAATCGGAATCAACTGCATGGACGTCTGGTCTATTTCCGCGTGCGCGAGCATCAATCGTCGCAAGTCAGGTTCAATGCACACTCTCTGGTGCATAAGCTGGAGGTGAAACCGGATTCAGCATTTTACGATTGGTTGCAGGCAGAATTGGCGGTTCGCTTTGATTATGCCTGTTGTGCGGACATGGCGCAATTTCGTCGTGAAACGCGCGCGGTCAGCCTCACGGGTCAAATCAAAGCCAAAGGCGGTCGTCATGAGAAGGATGATCGCCACAGGCTTGATGATAAACGGCGCTTTGTACTGGGCTGGAGCAATGTGGAAAAAATTGCGGCACTGGAAGACGAAGCCAAACGTAAAGAAAAAACCATGGCGGATATTGCCGCCAATATTGCCCGCTTGCAGACGGCGTTGAAAGATCATCAGCAACGCCTGTCATTATTAAATCAACTCAAAGCTTACCCGGAATTTCAGGACATCGACTGGCGACCGCTGGCATTGGAGATTGGAGCGTTCAGTGAAGAAAAAAGAGAGCTGGAAGCGGCATCGGATCAGTTGCGCCTGCTGGTGGAGCAGCGCGAGGCTGTCCTGGAGCGACTGGCGACGGATGAACAGGCCTTGCTCCAGCGCCGGGATGAACACTCCAAAGGCGAACAGAAACGATCCGATGCCCGGCGGACCTGCGAGCAGTTACAAACGCTGTTGCAGGCAGAGCTTGCTGATTCCGGTCTACACGCCACGCAACTGGATGCGTTATCGGATGAGGTGTTGGGTCAGGATGTGCCGCGCCGGGTGGAATCGTGTGATACGCATGAACATCAACTGGATGGCGAGCTAACAAAAAAGATTAAAAGCCTGGATGGCAAACTGGTGCGTTTGCGTGACCATATCATCAAAGCGATGAGTGATTACAACAAGGAATATCCCCTGCAAACCCGGGAAATTGATGTCGATTTGCGTGCATCGCATGAATATGTGTCGCTATTACACGCTCTCAATGCCGACGATTTGCCTCGTTTTGAGGCGCGTTTTAAGGAATTGCTCAATGAAAATACTATTCGTGAGATCGCCAATTTCCAAAGCCAGTTGTTACGCGAGCGGGAAACCATTCGCGAGCGGGTGGCGCGTATCAATGAGTCGCTGACGCAGATTGATTACGATGCCGCGGCAGGGCGTTATATCAAATTATTGGCGCAATCGGTCGCTGATTCCGAAATCCAGACCTTTCAACAACAATTACGCGCCTGTACGGAAGGCAGCGTCACAGGTTCGGAAGAGAATCAGTATTCAGAAAGCAAGTTTTTGCAAGTGAAGCAAATTATCGAACGCTTTCGCGGACGCGAAGGCATGGCGGATCCGGATATGCGCTGGAAACGCAAAGTGACCGACGTGCGCAACTGGTTTCGTTTCGCGGCCTCCGAACGTTGGCGCGAGGATGATACGGAATATGAACATTATGCCGATTCAGGTGGCAAATCAGGCGGCCAGAAAGAGAAACTGGCATACACCATTCTGGCCGCCAGTCTGGCCTACCAGTTTGGCCTGGAAATGGGGGAAGTGCGTTCGCGTTCTTTTCGTTTTGTGGTGATTGATGAAGCCTTCGGACGCGGATCGGATGAATCGACGAAATATGGTTTGCGCCTGTTTGATCAGCTTAATTTGCAGTTGTTGATTGTCACCCCGTTGCAGAAAATTCATATCATCGAACCGCATGTGCGACATGTCGGTTTCGTTAGCAATGAATCCGGAAAAACATCCAAATTACGTAATTTAAGCATTGCCACGTACAGGGAAGAGAAAAAGCAGCGCGAGATGGCTTCTGCGTGAAGTGGACGACGGTCGAGGATGTTAAATCGCAACTGGATCGGTGTTGGATACGAGGGGGTATGTGCCGCGCCGCGGTGGGGGAGGAGAGCCTTTTTCCGTTAAGGATGCCCTTCAGAATGCCTTCCGCCAAAGTGATGCTGGATGCCTTTGCCGACTTGCGGGACTGGGTGAAGTTGATGGCGAGCTTTGCTGAAAAACACGGTCTGCAACTGGAGTGGAGGGCGGTCAACCACCGCAGTCTGGGGAAGCAGCAATTACCCGGCGCATTGCTGCTGGACAGCCCTGAACAAGCCGCTGCGTTGATCGGGAAACGCCAGTCGTTGCGGCGGTTTTGCAAGCGGTACCGGACGATGCTGGCGCGGCTTCCCGAATTACAATCCTGGCTGTTACAACGTCCGCTCAAAGCACTGGAGCTGGAACCTGTGTGGCCGCAACTGGTCGATTTATGTTTGTGGATAAGGGTACATCCAAACCCGGGGGTTTATTTGCGGCAGGTGAGTCTGACGGGGGTTGATAGCAAGTTTATCGAATCGTATCGTCAGGTATTGGCGGAATTATTTGATCTGGTATTACCTGTTTATGCCATCAACGATGATTTTTCGCGTGTGTCGGGCTTTACGCGCCGTTACGGCTTTCTGGATAAGCCGTTGATGCTGCGCGTGCGCCCGCTGGATGCGAACATTCATTGGTTGCATGCCGATGGCGCGCAGGATGTGGTGATGACGGCCAGGGCTTTCGCCCGTTTGGAGCAGGAGGTTCTGTCGCAAATAAGGCGTGTTTTTATGGTTGAAAATGAAATCAATTATCTGGCTTTTCCCGAGTTGTCCGATGCCTTGATTGTGTTTGGTTCGGGTTATGGTTTTGACGCACTGAAACAGGTCCGGTGGCTGGATGAGCGTGAACTGTATTACTGGGGCGATTTGGATACCCATGGTTTTGCCATCCTGAATCAACTGCGTTCAATCCTGCCGCGGGTGCGTTCCTTTCTGATGGACCGGCATACATTGCTGGCGCACCGGGCCGTATGGGACTTTGAGCCGAAGCAGGAGAAGAAAGATTTAATCCACCTGACCGATGAAGAAGCGGCGCTTTATCATGATCTCCGCGGGAATGCGTTGGCGGACCATCTTCGTCTGGAGCAAGAGCGTATTATTTTTACGGATGTGTTAGCCGCGATAAGCAAGCTGCCAATGAGTCCAGGAGCTAACCCCGGGATCCGACATTGAATGCGGATCCTGGACTATCGCACTTCGTGCGGAGATGTGCATAATTTCACACATTTTTACATTTTTTCAGTGATACGGATGACAGGGTGGAAAGCAAATGAGTATGAATCGTATCGCCGTAATGGTATCGGGCAAAGGCAGCAACCTGAAGGCAATTCTTCAGGCGGCGGAACGAGGCGAATGCCCGGTGGATGTGCGGTTGGTGATTTCCGACAAGGCCGATGCGCCAGCGCTAAAAATTGCAAGAGATGCCAGTGCCGCGGACGTTCGGTTCCTGAATCCGAAGGACTATGCCGACCGTGCTGCCTTTGACGCAGCCTGTGCCGAAACGATTGATCTGGCCGGCTGCCAATGGGTTGTGCTGGCCGGCTATATGCGAATTCTCTCCGGTAAGTTTATCGCGCGTTTTCGCAACCGCATCATTAATATCCATCCTGCATTGTTGCCCTCATTTGCCGGTGCGCATGCGGTTCGCGACGCGCTGGCCTATGGCGTCAAGATAACCGGCGTAACGGTACATCTGGCGGATGAGGTTCTCGATGGCGGGCCGATTCTGGCGCAGGCGCCGGTGCCGGTGCGGGATGATGATACCGAAGAATCCCTGCTCGACCGCATTCACGCCGAGGAGCACAAGCTCTATCCCGCCACACTCACACGCATGATTAAAGAAGGTTTTTCGATCGAAGGACGCAGGGTGGCGTGGCAAGGCGGCAATTAACCCGCCAGGATGGAATGTGAACATGATGGAATTTGATCTCTATCTATTAGGCTACGGCTTGCTGGTTGGCCTCTTTGCGGGAGTGATGGGTGGCACCCTCGCCGGCCTGGCGGGGTTGGGCGGCGGACTGATTTATGTGCCGGTATTCTATGCCCTGATGCCTGCGGGGCCGGGAACCATCGCCACGCCGATCATGGCCAGCATGGGTGCGATTGTCTTTACCGGATTCTTTTCCGCGCGGGTGCATTGGCAACTGGGACATGTCGATATGAGCGTGTTCAAACAGTTGATCCCCGGCCTGGTGCCGGGAGCCGCGCTGGGCCTGTGGTTGACGCTCAAGGTTCCCGAAGCGGCGGTCCTCGCAGGACTGGCGCTACTTGATGGATGGATTGCCTGGGACTATGGCCGCGATGTTCGCGTCAAGGGTGTTGCCTTGCCTTTGGGATTGTATGCGGGACCGATTGGTTATGTTTCCGGCATGCTCGGTATTGGCGGCGGCACGATGCTGGTGCCGCTTTTGCGGCGCGCATTGCCGCTGAGACAAGCAGTGGGCACGTCCGCCATGTGCGGCGCGGTCATGGCAGCCGCGGCCGTGCTTATCAATCTGCTGCTGGAGGCGGACTGGCATAGGGTTCTTGGGCATCAAAGTTCATTTCTGGCGGGGGCATGGTTGGGTATTCTGCTGATAATACCACGCGCTACGCATTGGAGCGCCTCGTTACATGCCACGTTTTCCGAGGAAATGGTGCGGCTGCCGCTAAAGGTTCTGTTCGCCACACTTTCGGCGGGAATGTGTATTGCCGCTTTGTGGAACGTACTGGACAGCTATCATGATTGAATTATTTCACCTTCACGGGGCCGGACGCACGGCATGGGCCGGCTCCCCCAACCCGATAACCCGGCATAACATTCCGTATGACGCTCTCTTCTTATGGTTTTTGGGTTAATCGCCACAGATTCCGGTTGCCAATATGCACCGCATCCCATTGAGAGCGCCGGCCTTGCGGAATTTCAGTCGCACCGGTCACCAGATATGCATGTTTGCGCATGCAGCGAGCCAGATTATCGATGACCTTATAGCGTGTATCAACGCTGAAATAAATCAGCACATTACGGCAAAAGACAATGTCAAAGGGTCCGGCGTCCCGCATCTCTGAAGAAAGTAACGGCGTTATCAGATTCGCTTTCCGGAATTGAACCATTCCGCGAATGGAAGGTTTCAACGCCCAGTTGTTTCCAATCTGTTCAAAATACCTGATGATCAGTTTGGTCGGCATGCCCCGCTGTACTTCCATCCGGGTATAGATGCCGCTGGCTGCTTTCCTCAGTGCCGTATCGGAAATATCAGTGGCGGTAATA
>VAOW01003121.1_pt1 | contig 11365 bp, 11 predicted proteins | sample 3393921 | NCBI WGS metagenome assembly VAOW01 (sample SAMN08290428, study PRJNA428436) | hydrothermal vent metagenome | isolation source: Deep-sea hydrothermal vent chimney | place: Indian Ocean: Southwest Indian Ridge | depth 2742 m m
ATTGTGGGTTAGTTCTTGATAGACACGTTAATGCTGCAATAAATATATTAAACAGAGGAATGAAAAAAGTAGGGTTGGGATATACCGATTTGATGCCTGTTCGAGGTATAGCACAAGATAAACCTATGACTCAGGAAGCCCACGACTTTAGTCGTGGGTAGTTCACTCCATTAGCTCTAGAACCTTTTCGACCCCTACTCCTGTTTCTTCAACTCGGACGAGTTCCTCGAAAGTTTGTTTATCCTTCTTGTAGAAGATTCCTATAGGAATTTTAGTTGGGGTAGATGAGTATGCAAGTTTGATAGCCTCATCTAGAGTTGAGGGTGTCTCCTCTATCTTATATACACTTTTTCTATAATAGTCCCAGGTATTGTTGAAGGTAACACATGGCTGGAGGACATCAATAAAGGAAAAGCCTTTGTGCATGATTGCCTGCTTTATAATCTCAGTGAGATGCTTGATATCTCCAGGAAACGCTCTTGCAACAAAAGTTGCCCCAGCAACTAGCATAAGTGCAACAGTATTGAAGGGGTCTTCGGGATTTCCTTCTGGAGTGCTTTTTCCTCTGAATCCTCTCGGGCTTGTTGCTGAAGCCTGTCCAGTAGTAAGTCCGTAAACCTTATTATTATGCACTATCAGAGTGGCATTGATATTTTTTTTGGCAGCGTGCATCAGATGTACAAGACCTTCATTGAAGGTGTCGCCATCGCCAGAAAAACCCACAACTGTTAGCTCAGCGTTTGCCAGCTTTATTCCTGCCATTAGTGAAGGTACTCTTCCATGAATGCCATGAAAACTGCTGAGGTTAATATAATTGGCTATCTTACCGTGGCACCCTACTCCAGACACTACTACCATTTTCTCTGGTTTAACTGTCTGAGGAAGTTCCACAACTGCATTCTTAAAAGCTTTGAGAATAGAATAATTGCCACATCCAGGGCACCAGACAATTTTTGCATCAGTATCGAGCTTCATTCAAAAGCCTCCTTTAGTTTTTCTGCAAGTTGTTCAATTGAAAACTGTCTACCACCCCAGTTACCTATCAGTTTTGAATTTATACGTCCATGCTCTTTCAGGAGAGAGCGAAGCTGCCCGGTATAATTGCATTCTACAGTTACAGCTTTGTCTATTTCAAGCTTTTCAATCTCCCAGTCAGGGAAGGGTGAAAGATATCTTATCTGAACAACCTTTATATCTCCTATTTCTGATGCTGCCTCTACAGCAACACCTGTTGTTGAGCCCCAGGTGAAGAGTACATTTGTTCCGTTGCCAAAGACTCTTATAGCATCCATTTTCTTCACATCTTCCCTTATACCCTCCTCTTTCCTCATTCTTTTTGCATACATTTCAATGCTTTCCTTCTCAGTGTCAATTGTAAAGCCATATTCGTCATGTTCATTCCCTGTTGCATTTACCATAGCATCTGGTGGAAAAGCAAGAGGAGAGACACCTGATTCTGTCATACTGTACCGCCTGTAGTCTGAGTTGTCTCCAGAGTAAAGAGGAAGAGGTTCTTCAGTAACCCTGTCAACATCAATATCACAGGTGGCCAGATTCTCGGAGAGGTATCTATCAGTGAGCAGAATAGCTGGACTCTGATATTTCCATGATAAATTCAAAAGTTCGCCTCCTAAATAGTAGGCATCTTCGGTATCTCCTGGAGATGCAACTATTCTGGGAAACTCGCCATGACCTGCATGTAGTACAAATTTGAGGTCTTCCTGGGCATTGTAGGTTGGTAATCCTGTACTGGGTGCACCTCTCTGAGACTCGAGACAAAGTATAGGCATCTCTGCCATTCCGGCAAGACTGATAGCTTCATGCATCAGGGCAAAACCACCTCCTGATGTGCCAATCATTGCTCTCCTTCCGATAAAAGCTGAGCCAATTGCCATAATCGCCACTGAAATTTCATTTTCAGGTTGAACAACAGTTACACCTAGCTTCCTTTTCATTGAAGCCAGGAAATGCAATAGAGAAGATGCAGGTGTCATGGGATATGCATAATAATCTTTCAGTCCTGCCTTAACAGCTCCCAGTCCTGAAGCCTGATTGCCGTCAAGGATGGGCTTTGGATTACCTGCTCTTTGAACCTTTCCCATTTGCTTCAGGTTCTCAGATGCATATTTATATCCTTTTTCAGCCAGTAAAATATCCTTTTCAGCTTTATCTCCAAAGGCATCTTTGTAGATTTTATTTAAATTACCAATATCCACACCATACATATAACAGAGAGCGCCTATGGCAGCTGCATTTCTAAAGCCAGTTGGAGCACCCACTTCTTTTGCAAAAGCAGTCATAGGTATTCCTTCCCCTTCGGGATAATCAAAGCCTGAAGAGTCAAATATAACTCTGTCAACATATTCATTGTGAGGAGAAATAGTATAGTCTTGAAGTGCAATCAGAAGTTCACTTCTACGTCTGTGCCCCCATATCTTCTTATCTGATACCCTCACAATTGAAAAGTTGTGCCCTCCTCTGATAAGGGACTGGTATTCATTATCGATAAAAACATAATAACCAAGTCTAGAAAACATTTTACCTGCCACCATACTGGTAGATTTAATACCATCTCCAGCCATGCCAGATATTATAAAAGAAAAATCCATAACTCCTCCTCCTACAAAGTAACCTGAAAAGCCTTTATATCTTCCCCTGCACCCATTGAAAATCCTATCTCCTTGACAAAAACTCTGTTTTTTACCATATTATACACCTCTCTGTGCAGATGTAAAGTTAACCTCTTTTTCTATTTTCGTCAGAATCTCAATAATGGTCTCTCTATAAATCCTAACTGCCAGTAGCTAAAATATCTATTTCGTCTCAAACCACTTAATGGTCTTTGCCAAACCGTCTTTGAGAGAAACTTTTGGTTTCCAGCGGAGGATTTCTCTTGCTCTGGTAATATCAGGAGACCTTCTTTCAGGGTCATCCTCAGGCAGAGGTAAGAAAATAATTTCAGAATTAGAATTTGTAAGTTCCTTGATAATCCTGGCCAGTTCCAGAATTGTGGTTTCATTGTCATTCCCTATATTAACAACTTTACCTTCCACTCCATTCATAGCGGCAAGGCGCAGTATTCCCTCAACCTCGTCTGTAACATAGGTGAAACTCCTAGTCTGTGAACCATCACCAAAGACTGTTATGGGTTCGTTTTTTAAAGCCTGCTCGATGAACCTCGGAACTGCCCGCCCGTAAATATCCTCACTTCTCATTCTTGGACCGTAAGTGTTAAATATCCTCACTATCCTTGTGTCCAGGCCGTGCTGGAGCCTGTAAGCCATCACAAATGCTTCTCCGGCTCTCTTAGCTTCGTCATAACATCCTCTTGGGCCTATAGGATTGACATTACCATTATAAGTTTCAGGTGTTGGAACAAATCTGGGGTCAGGATTTCCATAAACTTCGCTGGTGGAGGTGTAGAGAAGCCTTGCCTGATGCTCCTTTGCAATCCCGAGAGATATCCATACTCCGAGGGTGTTGGACTTCAAAATCTGTATAGGATATTTTTTAAATTCAAAGGGAGAGGCACGGCTTGCCATATGTATTATCCGGTCATATTTTTCATTGAAATAAATCGGTTTTGAGATATCATGCTTTACAAAGTTGAAATTTTCATTTTCTTTCAGATGTTCGATATTGCTAGGGACACCGCTTGCAAAGTTATCCAGGCATGTGACCTTTGCTCCATCTCTAATTAGATAATCACATATCCAGGAGCCGAGAAAACCCGCCCCCCCTGTGATAAGGATATTCTTACTATCAAAGGTTATATTGTCTCTATTAAGTTCTTTTTCAATGACTTTCAGGTCTTCTTCTAACATTTTCACCAGCACACACCTTCATAGTATTCAGCCACCTTGGCTTCATCCACCCGGCGGCCGTCTATAACAACCTTTCCCTTATAGAGTTCTTCCCTTTTGAATTCGTCCCACTCAGTAACAATCATAATATATTTGCTTTTTTTAACAGCCTCCATGGGGTCATCATATAGTTTTAACCTCTCATGTTCTCCAAAAATCTTTCTGGCTTCATTCAGTGCCTTTGGGTCCGTTGCATGAACTCTTGCACCTTTCATAAGAAGGCTGGTTATAATTTTTATGGATGGAGCTTCTCTCATATCGTCGGTACCGGGCTTGAAGGCCAGGCCAAGAATGGTTATGTCAACCCCTTTAAGAAAGCCAATATTTCTCTCGAGTAGCTCAATCAGTTTTAATGGCTGGAGCTCGTTGAGTTCAAGGGCAGCATTCAGAATAGCAGGCTTATAATATACCTCTTTAGCCTTGCCCACAATAGCCTTGACATCTTTAGGGAAACAGCTTCCGCCAAAACCTATGCCCGGATTTAAAAATTTTGGTGAAATTCTCGAATCCATTCCCATTCCCTTTGCTACTTCATAGGCATCAATATCCAGCTGCTTGCAGATATTGCCAATATCATTGATAAAGCTGATTTTAGTTGCCAGAAATGAATTGGTTGCATATTTTATCATCTCAGCAGTTTTGGGGTTGGTTTTCATAATTTGGCACTTGAAATCTTTATATAGTTCCAGCAAGATATCTGTTGATTTCTCATCGATTCCGCCAATAACAATCCTGTCTGGGTTCATAAAATCCTCAATGGCTTTACCTTCTCTTAAAAATTCGGGATTCATTGCAACGCCGAAGCCTTTTCCAGCTTTTTTACCAGAATATCTCTCTAAAATAGGTAACACCGAGTGTTCTGTTGTACCTGGCACAACCGTGCTTTTAACAACCATCAGGTGATATCCCTCTTTGTCTTTCAGTATTTTTCCTATATCACGGGTAACTTTTTCCACATATTTCAGGTCTATGTAATCCATAAGGCCTGAGGGGGTACCAACGCTGATAAAGGACACATCTGTTTTTTCAACAGCTTCCCTTAAATCTGTGGTGGCTCTGAGGTTTCCTCTGGTCATATGCTTCTTCAGCATCTCCTCCAGCCCATCTTCGTAAATTGTGGTGATGGAACTGTTAATCTTATCAACCATTTCTTTATCTACATCCACGCAGATTACTTCGTTTCCCAATTCAGCAAAACATACACCTGTAACAAGCCCGACATACCCTGTACCAATAACTGAAATTTTCACTTTCCCACCACCTATATAAAATAGAAACCCCGGCTCATATTTAATCTTTCTTCTGCATCAAGATAGCAATCGTATAACCTAATATGTAATTGTAATAAATACCACATAATAAATATCACTTCAAAAGTTTTAAGTATGGAATTGAATTTATTTTTAAACGTGTGTATTGTACATAATGCCCTTGTTATGTTTTCAAAATTATTTGTTAAGAAGGTGTAATTAAATGGATAAGACAGTTCTTATAACTGGTGGAGCAGGATTGGTAGGTTCAGAATGCTGTAAACTTTTTTCTGAAGAGGGATGGAATGTAGTAAGTGTTGATAATTATATGCGCGGTAAAATCTTCGGGAAAGAGGGCAGCACAGAGGATAATCTATCAAAACTCATAAAGGAATATAACATTGAACACCATGAAATGGATATCAGAGATGAGAAGATAATACCCTTGATAGAGAAGGCTGATGCAATAATCCATACCGCTTCTCAGCCATCTCATCCACGCTCTATTGAAATACCCATGGAAGATTTTCAAATCAATGCTTATGGCACGATATTTCTTCTAGAAGCAGTAAGGCAACATAATAAAGAGGCGCCCTTTGTCTTCTGTTCATCAAACAAGGTATATGGAGAGGTGCCCAATTATTATTCCTACAAGAAAAAGGGTAAGAGGTATGAACCTATTGATCCGACTATCTGGGATGGATTTGATGAATCACTTAGAATAGACCAGAACATGCACACACCTTTCGGTGTAAGTAAGATTGCTGGTGATTTATATACTCAAGAATATGCCAGACTCTATGGCCTTAAAACAGGTGTGTTTAGAATGGGATGCATTACAGGTGGAGCCGCAAAGGCTGTAGAAATGCATAACTGGGAACCATACTTTGTTAAAAAAGCTTTAACTGGGGAGACACTCACAATCTTCGGTAATGGTGGTTACCAGTTGAGAGATGTTATCCATGCAAGGGATTTGGCTATACTCTTCCATGAATTTATAAAGAACCCACGTCCCGGAGAGGCTTATAACATTGGAGGTTCCAGAAGGAATTCCATTTCACTTCTTGAATCTTTTGATTTGATAGAAAAAGTTACTGGAAATAGGATGAATTATAAAATGGGGCAAGAGAGAGAAGCTGACCATATCTGGTGGATTTCGAACATAAACAAGGCAAGAAACCACTATCCTGGATGGGATGTAAGGATAGGACTTGAAGAGGTATTTACTGACATATATGAGGCCTTAGCACCTCTTTATAGGTAGTAATATTTAAAAGGGGAATATATAAGATGCTGCTTAATAATATGAGAGAACTTCTTGAAAGATATTGCAGAAATAAAATAGTCTTGGATATTGGATGTGTTGGTGGAATAGGCGACAATGATGAAGATGATAAATTCACACATGACATTATAAGGAACGTGGCAAAAGAAGTTGTCGGGCTGGATTATAATAAAAAAGCAGTGGAATACTGGAACAGAAGAGGTTATAATCTGATAAATGCCGATGCCAGTGAGCCCAATCTAGACCTTGGGAAGAGGTTTGATGTTGTCTTTGCTGGTGAAGTGATTGAACATATTGAAAATCAGGGTATTTTTCTGGATAATGTAAAGAAACATCTGGATGAAGAAGGTATGTTTATAATAACAACACCCAATGCCCATGATATAGCCTACCACATAAATAGAATCCTGTTCCGAATTAAAGATGATTATGCTATATGCAAAAACATAGGACATGTTGTAGTACATAGCTACGGAACCCTTAAATCTCTTCTGGAAAGGCATGGCTTCAATATTGTAGAAACCCACTATGTCAACAGTATTTGCTTAACATGGAGGAGAAGTTTATTAAAGATTATTACTTATTTCTTTAATGATTTTGCAGAATCAACTCTGTTTGTAGCAATGGTTAAGAAGGGAGAGTGAAATGATTAAAGTTTACTTCCGTAAAAGTGGTCACCCCGCTTATGATGAGACCATTGCTGGAGGAGATTATATATGGAATTAGTTCTGGATCGATTTGAAATAATCAAAAGATATATCCAAGGGAAAGAAGTTATGGATCTAGGTTGTTTACAATACTCTGCAAACGAAGCTTATAAAGAAAATTGGCTTCACAAAAGGATAAAAGGAAATAGTAGAACCGTTCTGGGTGTAGATATTATTGAAGAAGAGGTTAGTAAAATTAGAAAATTGGGATACAATGTCATCTGCGAAAATGTAATGAAGATGGAACTAAACAAAAAATTTGATATTATTATCGCAGGTGAATTAATAGAACACTTGTCAAATCAAGGAATATTCCTAGAGAAGGTCAAAAACCATCTAAAAGAGAATGGACTTTTTATTTTGACAACCCCAAATGCAGATTATATGGCTCGATTCCTTAGAAGGTTTTTCAAGTTACACGGAGGAATATCCACTGCCGAGGAGCATATTCTCGTTCATGATATTCTGACCTTGCGTCAACTTTTAGAAAGTTACGGTTTTGAAATTGTAGAAATAGACTATTGGCACGATGTATACGATTTTAAAAGGAAAATATTAATACCATTAATTAAAATTTGGAAGGATATGGCGAGCAATATTATAATTGTAGCCAGGATTAAGGATGAAGAGTGAAATTATTAACGTTTACTTCCGCAAAGGCGGTCACTCGGCTTATGATGAGATATTAAATTATCCCCCCGATGGTGTTGTGTACAAAGAGGCTACTCTATTCAGGGGAGCTGAAGGACCAAGACCACCAATTACTCATAGAGCCAAGCGTTTTGCTCTCAGAATTTACAGGAATTTTACAGGAAATATAAATGCAATCCCACTGAGATGCAATGAAGATTTAATATATTCATCTGGAGGATTACTGATAAAATCAAATAAACCATGGGTCACTGATGTCGAACATGTATATTCACTTGTAGGTTACCAACATAATAATTCAAACATAGATGAAATTAAATCCAAAACTGTGCAACATATAAAAAAATCCAGATGTAAAATTCTTCCATGGAGCTATGCATCTCTTAATTCTATAAAATCCTTCTTTGGAAAACAATTCGAGGAAATTGAGGATAAATTTGAAGTTGTATATCCAGCTATGCATATTGAAAACGAAAAAATGAAAAGAAAACATGGAGATACTATAAACTTTCTTTATGTTAGTAGAAATATTTGGGGTAAATGTGGTCATGAAGTTCTTAAAGCCTTTGATAGCATCTCTGGAGAATATGATACCTCTTTAACTTTCCTATCCAATACACCATCTGAAATAAGGAAAAATTTTGAAAATAATATGAAAATAAAATTCATTGAAGCCCCGGTACCACGGGAAGAAGTACTGGAATTATATAAATATAAAAATGCTGATGTGTTTGTTCTCCCCACACTGTTCGATACATTTGGATTTGTTTATCTTGAAGCGATGGCTTACGGGCTACCAGTTATCGCATCTAATACTTTTGCAGTGTCAGAAATTGTAGAGGATGGTAAGAATGGCTTGTTAATCACACCGGACTATAGCCTCTTTGGTGAGAATTTTCTTTATAAGTATCATTCCAATGAATCTTTGTGTAATTATGCACAGAAAAATACTCAAATTAAACTAATAACCGATTTAAAAGAAAAAATGATTTACTTAATAGAAAATGATGCTGAAAGGTTGAATTATGGTGCTTACGGAAGAAAACTCGTAGAAAATGGAAAGTTCTCCATAGGCTATAGAAATAACAGATTAAAGAGAGTTTTCAATGAACTCGTTACTCATTAAAATCAAACTATGTCTGATGAAAATTCATCGCTTAAGGAAATTGTCAAAGGTGCGGGGATAGTTTTTCTCGGTCTTATAGCTTCTAAAATAATTTCCTATTTCTACAGGATTTTCATAGCAAGATATTTTGGTCCGGAAGATTATGGGTTATTTGCAATAGCTCTTTCTATAATAGGTTTTGGCAGCGTATTTGCACTTGTAGGTCTTCCAGCAGGAGTTACAAGGTATATTTCCTATTATTCTGCCAGAGAAGACTACAGGCGTGTTAAAGGTGTAATAACTTCAGCACTAAAAATATCCTTTCCGGTTTCTTTAATAATAATGGTAATTCTTTTTGTATTTTCCAGAGATATTGCACTGGAATTTTTCCATAATATAGAATTGGATTTGGTGGTTAAAGCGATTGCAATATCCATTCCATTTTATTCGTTATTTTATATCTTTAGCTCTGCCTTTATTGGGTTTAAAAAAATTGAATGCCGTGTCCTGTCAGAAAATATATTTTTTAATATTTCAAAGCTGGTTTTTGTTATAATATTCGGGATTCTGGGATATGGGGTATTTGGTATAGCAATTTCATATACAATAGCAACTGCAATTACTTTCATTTTTGCAGCATATCTACTTGAAACGAGAGTCTTCCCTATATTTAAAACTGACATCCAGTCTATTCCTATCAAAAGAGAGATGCTGTATTTCTCACTACCTTTAGTTTTATCAGGATTTATGGGTACTATAGTGATGTGGACAGATACAACCATGCTGGGGTTCTTCAAAAATGCTGTAGCAGTTGGCATTTATAATGCCGCCATTCCAACAGCTCAGATATTGATGATTTTTCCAGGTGCACTCGGTGCACTCTTCTTGCCAGTAATCACTGAGTTACACAGTAAAGGAAAGGAAAAAGAACTTAAAACTGTGTATAAAGTCATTGCGAAGTGGATGTTCTATCTGAACTTTCCTGTTTTTTTGTTGCTTGTGATTTTCTCCAGGCAGGTTCTCAACATAACCTTTGGCAAAGAGTATATAGCAGGGTATGTTGCTTTAATATTACTTGGAGGAGCATACCTTACCTCTGTGTTTAGTAATCCTGCAATATATACTCTACAGATGCTTAAAAAAACGAAGAATATTCTTTACATCTCAATAATAAATGCAAGTCTCAATGTAATCTTGAATTTTGAGCTGATACCGATATACGGAATAGGAGGTGCTGCTACCGCAAGTCTCACCACCTTCTCGGTTAGTACTCTGCTATTTGTGTGGTTTTCGTATAGGGAAATACACGTCCTGCCAGTATCCAGGGCGCATATAAAATCATTAATTGCAGGAGTTATATCAATAACTGCCGTTGACATGGTTGCAAGGTTGTTTTTTAAAAACTTCAGTCTGCCTGTTTTCGTTCTTTTCTTGGTGGCATTCCTTATACTCTATGGATTTTTGATTCTAGTATTCAGAGGATTGGAGAAGGAGGACATTGAAATGCTAAAGGTGATAGAGAAAAGAAGTGGAATAAGAGTGGAATGGCTTAGAAATCTGGTGAAGAGGTTTATTTAAATAATGGAATCACATATCAATAGTTCCGCAGGATAGGGTTGGCGGTGGTCAAAGCTGTAACTTACCTATATGAATGTAGAGGTAGTTTTTATGTCAGTATTCTGAAGTTGTGATGTTTCGGTGGATTTGCAAATGTGAAAATCCCATATATAAATATGAGTGCTGTCACCATAGAAGAGGTGTATAATGAATTAAAAGCTCTTCGCAGTGTCATTGAATCTGTTAAAGAGGAAATTGAAGATAGATTTTTAACGCCTGAAGAGGACCTTCTGGTGGAAAAAGCTTTAAAGGAAAGAAGAGAAAGCAAAACCATTACTCTAGAAGAATTGGAGAAGGAACTCAACATAGAGTGAGGCTGTTTCTTTTGGAATTTAAAGTAAGTTTTGCCTCCCAGCCAAGAAAGTTTCTGAAAAAGTTGAGTATAAACGATAGAAGAAGAATAATAAAGAAGATAAGAGAACTTTCATTAAACCCTTTGCAAAAAAGAGCTAAAGTCGTTGAAGGGAAAAAAGAAAGGACATATAGAATCAGGGTTGGCGATTACAGAATTCTTTACAATGTTTTTTTGGATGCAAATGAAATTCTAATTTCAGTGATAGACAGGAGATCAAGAGTTTATAGATAAAATGCTTGAATTAAAATCATTAAAGCCGTAAAATTTCCCTAGTGTCCTAATCTACAATAGTTAATTTAGAACAAAAAAATTCGTGCCAGCTCCACCTATGATCTGTCAATTTTTCTATCATCGCCGGTGAAGTGTTTCTTTTTAGTTCGTTGATGAAGTTCCAGTAGTATTGAAACAGCTCAATTGCAAACTCCAGTCTCAGTTTATATTTTGAGAAACACTTTGTCTTCCGCACTAACCTACCGATTCTCTCCCGTAATATTCCATTAAAGTTCTCGATGTTTGTGGTCTCTATGTCCTC
>VAOW01002780.1_pt1 | contig 11355 bp, 10 predicted proteins | sample 3393921 | NCBI WGS metagenome assembly VAOW01 (sample SAMN08290428, study PRJNA428436) | hydrothermal vent metagenome | isolation source: Deep-sea hydrothermal vent chimney | place: Indian Ocean: Southwest Indian Ridge | depth 2742 m m
ATTTACTCATTTATCCCGATACGCTCCGCTATCGGGATTCGTTCAACTTACAAATTTTAATGCGCTTCGCTTTTAAAATTTGAGTTTCACGAATAAAAACCTTACAAAAGCTACATCGGGACTCCTGATACTCAAAACTCGCAAGCCTTGTTAGCGAACTTTCCATTCCAGACTCTTGGCTTTATGGACAGACGCTACTTAAATTTCGGTTCAAAGTTGTTGTAACTGAGGGGCAGCTTTGTAAACTGTACAAAATAATTGGTAAAATTCGTATAATTATTATTGTTGACAATAAAAAAATATTGTTTACTGCCTTTCATGGCTAGTGTATCTTTGTTATTAATGAACAGTGTTGAAGAATCGCTTAACGCTTTCAGCATCACCTGGTCTGATCCCAGTTTTTCAACGAGCCACACGGCGTTTTCCTTAAAAAGAACTTTAGCGATTTTATCACCATAGGTACTAATATTGTATACAATTTGAAAAGTATCCGGCGGATTAATAACAGGTTTGAGGTAGCTGAACACCTTAATTTCAGGATTAACGGGATACTTGTTACAAGCGGCTAAGCTGAGCATGAATATTCCGATAATGGGAATCAGGAATAGTTTAGCATAGTTTTTCATGGTAAAATATTCTGTTGCGTCTGCAGCAAATTTACGCATTTTTCCCACAACAGTTTTTATATTTCTTTCCGCTGCCACAAGGGCAGGGATCGTTACGCCCAACCTTTTTGGCTACTTTAACAGGCTGTGGTTTCTTGTGTTGCTTTGTGTCGGCATATGCTTGCGAGAGCAAGTCTCCACGTTCTTCCCGAATCTGAGAGCGGTCAATACCACGGTTGATTTTAGCTTCCCTGAATGCCTGCTGGTTCGGATTGTAAATATCTCCTCTGATAAGGTAGGAGACTACATCGTTGTTGATTTTTTCGATCATCAGTTTGAAAAGGTTAAACGACTCAAACTTATAAATCAACAGCGGGTCTTTTTGCTCGTAAGAAGCATTCTGGACAGACTGTTTCAGGTCGTCCATTTCGCGTAGTTGCTCTTTCCAGGCTTCGTCAATGGTAGAGAGGACAATACCTTTTTCAAAAGCAAGGGCAATTTCTTTTCCTTCCGTTTCGACGGCTTTTTTCAGGTTAGCAATAATCTGAACCTGTTTTTGTCCATCATAAAAAGGGATAGCAATATTTTCGTACTGTGTCTGATTTTCATACACATCCTTTACTACGGGGAAAGTCTGCAAGATGAGACGTTCGCGCTTTTGCAGATATGATTTGTAAACCTTTTCAAAAAGCTTTTCGGTAATCTCTTCGGGAGGCATCGACAGAAACTCTTTTTCAGTAACCACCGATTCGGTAGAAAGCACACGCAAAAGCTGTATTTCAAAAGTTTTAAAGTCACTATTTTCCTGATTTTCAGTAACGATCTGTTCGCAGAGGTCAAACATCATGTTGGAAATATCTACTGCAAGGCGGTCGCCAAAGAGGGCATGCCGGCGTTTTCTATAGATAACCTCCCTTTGCGAGTTCATAATGTCATCATATTCCAGCAAACGCTTTCTGATACCAAAGTTGTTTTCTTCTACTTTCCTTTGTGCCCGTTCGATAGATTTGGTAATCATAGAGTGCTGAATAACTTCCCCCTCTTTCAGTCCGAGGCGGTCCATAATTCCGGCAACACGTCCCGAGCTGAACATACGCATAAGGTCGTCCTCCAGCGAAACATAAAACTGGGAACTTCCAGGATCGCCCTGGCGGCCTGCACGACCACGCAGCTGCCTGTCAACACGCCTCGAATCATGTCTTTCTGTACCGATTATCGCCAACCCGCCTGCCTCAACCACTCCGGGGCCCAGTTTGATATCTGTACCGCGGCCGGCCATATTAGTGGCAATAGTTACTCTTGCAGCATGTCCGGCTTCTCTAATAATCTGTGCCTCCTTAAAGTGTAATTTGGCATTCAGGATGTTATGTTCGATATGCCTCCGGATCAACATCTTGCTCAACAACTCCGATGTTTCTACGGAAGTAGTTCCTACGAGAGATGGTCTTTTTAAGTTTACCAGATTTTCAATTTCATCAATTATTGCCGTGTACTTTTCCCGTTTTGTCTTATAAACCAAATCCTGCCGGTCCTCTCTTATTATGGGTTTGTTGGTGGGTATTACTACAACATCCAGCTTGTAAATATCCCAAAACTCACCGGCTTCCGTTTCGGCAGTACCGGTCATCCCGGCAAGTTTCTTATACATTCTGAAATAGTTCTGCAAAGTAACCGTAGCATAAGTTTGCGTTGCCGCTTCAACTTTTACATTTTCTTTTGCTTCAAGAGCCTGGTGCAAACCGTCAGAATAACGACGGCCTTCCATTATACGCCCGGTTTGTTCATCAACAATCTTGATTTTGTTATCCATGATAACATATTCCACATTCTTTTCAAAAAGTGTATAGGCTTTTAATAGCTGAGTAACCGTATGAACCCGTTCCGATTTGATAGAATAATCGGTAATCATTTCATTTTTCTTTTGCAGGAGGTCTTTTTCATCCAGATCTTGTTTTTCCAGCTCAGCGATACGTTCTCCAATATTGGGAAGGATGAAAAAATTGGGATCGTTATAGGATGCTGTCAGCAGGTCAATACCTTTTTCCGTAAGGTCGGAAGAGTTGTTCTGTTCATCGATGACAAAATAGAGTTCATCATCTATAATGTGCATGTTTTTGGCCTGTTCCTGCAGATAGAAACTTTCGCGCTTTTGCATGAGGGCTTTGTTTCCCTCTTCACTAAGAAGCTTAATCAGTGCATGGTTTTTCGGAAGACCGTGGTAAGCTGTAAAAATCAGGTCACCGGCTTTGGTGAGATCTTCTGACTTCGGATTGTCTTTTAAAATGCGGCGCGCATCGGAGATAAGATGAGACACAAGATTTTTCTGAGCATTGAACAATTTTTCCACATCTCCTTTCAGAGCGTCAAATTCGTGTTTTTCGCCTTTTGGCGTAGGCCCTGAAATGATAAGCGGTGTACGGGCATCATCAATTAAAACAGAGTCAACTTCATCCACAATACTGTAATAAGGTTCGCGTTGTACCATTTCTGCCGGATCCCCTGTCATATTGTCACGCAAATAATCAAAACCGAATTCATTGTTGGTTCCGTAGGTAACTTCCGAAAGGTAAGCGTTACGACGTTCGGCGGTATTGGGCTCATGTTTGTCAATACAATCAACTCTCATACCATGGAACATCAACAACATGCCTATCCATTCGGAGTCGCGTTTTGCCAGATAATCGTTCACGGTAACCACATGTACCCCTTTTCCAGGCAGGGCATTCAGGTAAACAGGCAGCGTAGCCACAAGGGTTTTTCCTTCCCCTGTTGCCATTTCGGCAATCTTACCCTGATGCAATACAACACCACCGAAAAGCTGCACATCGTAAGGCACCATATCCCAGGTAATCAGATTTCCACCGGACATCCACTGGTTTTTATAGTAGGCTTTGTCTCCTTTAATTCTCACATTATCCAGAACAGTGGCCAAATGGCGGTCCCAGTCGTTTGCCGTTACCACAACTTCCGGATTGTCTTTGAAACGACGAGTGGTTTCTTTCATAACGGCAAAGGCTTCCGGTAGCAGTTTATCCAGTATCTCTTGTGTTTTGTCGTAGATTTCCGTAGAAAGTTTATCAATACGATCATAAATTTTCTCCTTCTCATGCATGGGCATATCCTGCTCATCCTCAATCCTTTGTTTGAGCCCGGCCATCTCTTTCTCATTATCGGAAATATAGGAAGATACTTTCTCTTTGAACTCCTGTGTCTTTGCACGCAACTCATCGTTACTCAGGTTTTTAATCTCGTTATAAGCTTCTTTAACTTTGTTAACGATAGGAGAAATTGCTTTATTGTCGCGCAAAGCTTTGTCTCCTAATACCTTTTTAATAAATCCAATCATGATATGTTTAAATTGAAAATTATTCTTATCAACTATTGTTCCTTAATGGCTTAAACTGACAAGCTCAATTATTTTGCAAAGATATTGAAAGCCTGTCAATTTTTAGCTCTTTTTTTGAATGCATTCATCCGAGTGAAAATATATTGCTGTAAATTATTACCGGGCATAGGCGCCGGAGCCATGGCAATACGGCCTTCCGGGTCAATAAGTACATAAGCCGGGTAGGTAACTATCTGATATTTTTCCAGTATCAAAATACTTTTTCCCAGCAATAAAAACGGCCAGCTATAACCGGTAGGTTTCTCTTTTTGCATAAATTCCTGTGTTGCTTTTCCTTTTACTATTGTCAGGTTGGTGAATTCGGGGCCCAACTTTTGACTAATGTTATTCAATTCGTTTAGCTGTTTGCTGCAAACCGGGCAATGCGTGTTGACAAAACTGAGCAGCACGAATTTTCCTCTGAAATCCTTTAATGAAAATTCTTTCCCCATTAAGTCTGGCAAAAGAAAAGCAGGAGCAGGCGTTCCCGGCTGCAAAATCTTGAGTTTCACCAAATAGTCCCGGGCAATTTTCCTGTTTTTTACAAAAGAACTCTTTGCGGCTATCTGTTTAAAAAGAGACATAATATCATTTTTTGCAAAACCCGGGTCCGTATATAGATTAGCAAGCTGAACCATTTCTGCGAGCTGCCGCACACGGGCATCTGTAGAGAGCGCAAGGTCAGAAGCAAAAAGGTCATCCAGCTTTTTCAGATTCCGTTGCGGAATGACGCTCGCAAGCTTGTTGCGGGTAACCGGCTTTTTTATGGTTGATTCAAAATAAACCTGAAAAAAGTTAAGAAAGAGTCTGGTATATTGGATGTTTTGATACAAAACCGGCTTTCCGGAAAAATAAGAAGCTACTATTTCCGGTAACGACTTTGTATGTGAGCCCCAGATAAGAGAAGCCAGCGAATAACGTATATAGCGCTGCACATAGGGCATTTTAATCTGTCCGAAACGATGGTTGACTTTCGCCCCAAAGTTTTTCACTATCTCACGGTTATGAGACAGATAGATATCTCTGAAATGATTTACAATCAAGTTATTATACAGATTATTGTAGGCGCCGATAAGTATGTTCAGACTATCATCTTTGGCTTTTATACCCACCTGAAGCGGAATTTCTTCAAATGGGGAAGCGTTGCGAATAAGAGAATCCTGAGCAATGGTAAAATGGTAAACGGCATCCGGTTTCAGGTAAAACCCGGTATGTTTCAGGTTAATGGCAAGCATGGCGTAGGTGATCTGCTTTACAGGAAATGTCAGACTGAAATTTCCGGCGTTGTCCGTTCGGGTAGTGGCCAGCGTTTTTTCCAGATGAGAAAACTGATCGGCATAAGTTAAAACCCGCACCAGACTTCCCGGAGCAAAACCTTCCACGTGGCCGGTAATCTGAACCTGCCGGGCCTGCACGCCTCCGGCTACCAACAAAAGAAATAACGTGAAAACATTAATCCATCGCATAACTACTTTTTTCTTACCAACAGCACAAAGCCGTTGGAAATGTGACCGTTCATGGTTTTAAACTGCGCTTTCGCAAAATGAGTTGTTTTGAAATCCCTCATCAAACGTTTCACATAACTTTCTTCATGATGGCGAAGGATGGCACCTTCGGGCAAATCGAAAACACCGTACACGCCATATTTTTCTGCAAATGCAGCATACCTGTTTTTGTTTCGTTCATCGTCATTCAACAGAAAATCAATCACGTACACCCATCCATCAGGTTTTAATATCCGCCTGATCTCTTTCAAGAGTTTCTGTTGCTCTTCATCCTCCTTAATACAGGTCAGCAGTGCAAAAAGCAGCACCATATCAACGGAATTGTCAGGCAGATTCGTATGTACATTTTCAATAATTTGCAAATTTAAACGGGGGAAAGATTTTTGGCCGCGTGCAATCATCTCACCGGAGAAATCCAGCCCCAGCATATTCCGGTAACCGGCCATGTAAAGCTCCTCCAACGTCCGCCCGTAGCCACAACCCCAATCCACAATAAAAGCATCCTTATCAATACTGGATTCCAGCAGGTGAAAGTCAGGACGAAGGGTGAAATTCTTTTCGGGGGCGACTTTGTCCCAGTAAGCCTTTTGTAGAGATATTTTCACGGTAATAACCGGATTTACAGGACAACTTCTTTGGGAACCATCCCGCTGATGTCGCCACCATGCCGGAGTACATCACGAACAATGGAGGACGAGATGGGCGTAAATTCAGGTTCCGTAAGGATAAAAACCGTCTCAATTTCCGGAAATAACATTCTGTTTATCTGTCCTATACTACGTTCAAATTCAAAATCTGCCGCTGTGCGCAGCCCACGCAGGATAAAGTTTGCTCCCGCCTTCCTGCAAAAGTCCACCGTAAGGCCATCGTAAGTTTGCACTGCGATGACCGGGTCATTTTTAAAAACAGATGCAATCCAGGCCTTGCGCTTTTCTAACGGGAACATGTGCTTTTTGTCGGAATTGATACCAATGGCAATGATGATTTTGTCAAAAAGAGGCAGTGCCCTTCGTATAACGGAAACATGCCCCAGGGTGATGGGGTCGAAAGAGCCGGGAAACAGCGCAATTTTTTCCATTTTTCTCATCAGTTTGAAAAGGTAAAGATAGCAAGAGTTACAATACAAAATATTGCGTTTTGCAGAAAGATGTTAAATATTATTGAGCCCGGTTTATCCGGATTATGGTGTGGACAATGAAACGGGCAATATTTTTCCGTTAAAATAGTGATGTCCATGGAGCGTAAAATCCATAATAAAGTCGGCCATTTCATCCGGTTTCAGCGGAGCTTTGTAGGTAGGGAATGCCACAGCAAGCATATCTGTCTGAACCGCTCCGAGCGCAAGGGCATTCACCCGGATGTTGTATTCGGCAAGCTCCAGAGCCATACTTTCGGTGAGAATACCCAACGCACCTTTGCTGGCACTGTAAGCAGAAAGTCCGGGGAACTTCATACTACCCTGAAAACCACCGATACTGGTGATGTTAACGATGTGTGCTCCGGGTGAGATAAGCGGAAAGAGATGCTGCACAAGCGGGAAAAGCGCCATAACGTTTACACGAAAAGTATCTTCTACTTCTTTTGCCGTCAACGCCAAAAAAGGCTTATTAATTAGTGTTCCGGCATTGTTTACCATCCTGTCGATGGTTCCCATGGTTGTTTTAACTTCACGGGCAAGCCGTGAGAAGTCGCCATTTTTAAGATCGAAAGCATAGGTATACAATCGATTTTCTGTTTCCGGAAGTTCCCCGTACAGGGAATGCAGCTTATCCTCCGAACGGGCAAAAACAAAAACCTCATGGCCCTGTTGCACAAATTTCCTGACCAGTGCTTTTCCAATTCCGCTACTACCTCCTGATACAAGAATTTTTTTCATTACCGGACAGGTTCTAAAGCATTCATTTCCTTTTCCATTTTTTTCGCATCCGTAGCGCTAATAGTCAGCACCCCTTTATCATCCACAGTTATGGCAATATTATATTTTGGGTTGTTGGCAGCACCCGGTTCAAAATTCACATAAACGGCACCTTTCACAATCTCATCACCGTATTTTTCTTTCATTTCCATGGCGGTTTTATATTCCGGACTCAACGGTACTCCTGCCATGGCGGCAATCTTACGGGCTTGTTCCATTGCCTGCTTGTAACTGCCTTTGTATACTAATGTTACGGAGCGAAAACCGTCGCCTCTGCTGTCTTCGGCAGTTACCTGCGAATGCGCTTTATCAAGTATCATGTTTTCGGGTTCGGAAAGTCCCAGGGCCTTTGCCCAATCGGGAAGTCCCAACATACTCAAATTGCCCGAATTCCCCGTAACCTTCCGGTTATACTGACTCTCAATAACCTCTAATCGCTTATCGGCTTCCGCTTCCGTGATTTTTCCGAGACGATAATCTGCCTGTACCTTAGCTTTCTGTGATTCCATATTGTCCATCAAATCCATGGTTTTGTCTGCTTTTTTCAAGCTGCGGTTAAATTTATTCAACCGGGCATCAAATTTATTTTTCGGATTGGAATGGGGCGATCCGCAGGAAAAAAAAGTAAAAATTATTCCTGTGAGTAATAAAGCAATTGCCAAAACAGAAAACCGTTTCATAGATATCAGGTTGAAAATTTTTTCAAATGTAACATAAAATTATCTCGGAGCCAACCGGACTGCGGAAAAGATTTCAACACCGGCAAACGTAAATTTAGTATTTTTGAATAAATTTTAATGGTGTGAAAATAGCCAGAGTTTTTCTGTTTCTTTCGTTTTTCGGATGGTCGCTATTGGCTTTCTCTCAGGAGCCACAGCAATTGAAGAAAGACTTTATCAGTACGTTTACAAACGGAGAGATGAGTCATCTAAAGGCCTATTTCAATGGTTTTGTAAACATGAACATCCCCGGGGAAAGAGGCTTTTATTCGGATACCAAAGCCAAATGGCTGCTTCAGGATTTCTTTCAAAAGAATAAAGCCAAAGAATTTTTGTTAAAAGAAAACGGCTATTCGGAAGATAATTATTATTTGATTGGCCAGTACAGCAGCCATACCGGTCGTTGGAATGTCTATTTTTTATTCAGTCCGAAAGGCCACAGTTTTCAAATTCAACAAATTGATATTGAACAGATTAAAGAATGACAGCAGAAGAAATTATTCGTAAAGCACTGGAAGAAGATTTAGGGCCCGGCGACTATACTTCACTGGCAACCGTTAGTGCAGAGGCTGCCGGCACAGCCGTTATGCTGGCCAAAGAAAAAGGGGTTGTGGCCGGGACGGAGATTGCCGAAAAAGTTTTTAAGATACTCGACCCCGAAACATCCGTTGAGATACTGATATCCGATGGAATGGGCATTGTTCCTGGCGATAAAATTATGATTGTCAATGGGAAGTCGCGGGTTCTTCTGTCTGCCGAACGTACCGCCCTGAACTACATTCAGCGTATGAGTGGTATTGCCACCTTTACAGCAGAAGTGGTTAGCCGGATAGCAGGACTCCACACCAAAGTGCTGGACACGCGAAAGACCACCCCCTGTAACAGAATGTTTGAGAAAATGGCTGTAAGAGCCGGTGGCGGCGAAAACCACCGCTTCGGGCTGTACGACATGATTATGATTAAAGACAACCATATCGACTTCGCCGGAGGCATTCGGCCTGCCATAGAAAAGGTTCGCAGTTATCTGAAAGCAAATCATCTGGACTTAAAAATCGAGATTGAAACCCGTAATTTTAAAGAATTGGAGGAAGTGTTACAGACAGGTGGAATCCATCGCATCATGCTGGATAATTTCTCTCCGGACGAGCTGCGACAGGCATTAGAAATGGTTGACAAAAAGTATGAAACGGAAGCTTCGGGAGGCATTACACCGGAAACCATCAGAAAATATGCCGAAACAGGTGTCGATTTTATTTCCGTTGGCGCGCTCACCCATCAAATTAAAAGCCTCGACATCAGCCTGAAGGCTATAAATGATTAACTCACATTATTTTGTATAAAATAAAAAAGAAATACATCCATTTTAATATCCGGTTAAAACGCTTGCTGAGAGTGATTGTATTGCCCGGCTTTGACGGTATGCCGCTGTATGATGTGCTGGTTTTTTTCTTCCGCGGACTTTTCAAAGGCGTACTCACTTACCGGGCATCTGCCATCGCTTATACCTTTTTCCTCGCACTTATCCCGTTCATTATGTTCCTCTTTACATTGATTCCGTTTGTAACGGGAGAACATTACCAGATATACTTACTTGACCTGCTGCAGGAGGTAATCCCTTCCAACATCTTCGCTATGGTCAAAAACACGGTGGTCGAAATTATCAGCCGACCTCATCAGGGTTTGTTGTCTGCCGGATTTTTTATGGCCATTTATTTTGCCACCAATGGCGTGGACTCCATTATCGAAGGCTTTAACCAAAGCTACCACACCACCGTAAAACGCCCCTGGTGGAAGCAAAAGATGGTAGCTTTCGGACTCATGCTGATTCTTTCCGTACTGATATTCACCTCTTTTGCGCTCTTGGGTTTTGGCGAACTTTCCATTCGTCTGCTTACAAAAGAACACCTTTTAACCGGTAGCCTTTCTATTTTCTCGCTGCAATTACTACGATGGCTTGTGATCTTATTCGCCACGCTTTTAAGCACCTCTCTTCTTTATTATTTCGGCCAGTTGAAAACCGGAAGAGACGCCCGATATCGTTTCTTCTCGGCGGGTTCCATATTATCTACCGGCTTGTTTATCGTTGGCGGCGTGGTGATTAAGCTCTATTTTGAAAACTTCTCACGTTATAACATCTTGTTTGGTTCTATTGGTTCGCTTATCATTCTTCTCGTCTGGATTTATTACAACGCTTTTATCATCCTCATTGGCTTTGAGCTCAACATCAGTATACGCCGGTCACGTACCGAAGCGCTTAGAAAGAAAAAATACCGGATTATTCGTTAAAAATGAGTTGGTTTGCCGGGAGATTTTATAATAGATTATTTTTATACCCGATTTATAAACCGGACAGGATATTGATATTTGAAAAAATAACCTTATGAAACCTGATAGAAAGAAAAATAAGATATTGTATATCGCCCCCTCTTTAAGCTCTTTTATTAAAAATGATGTTGCCGTTCTGTCAAAGCATTTCCATGTTGTTACCAACACCTATGCCTGGAATAAAAAATATCTGACTCCTTTTTATCTGCTTCATCAGATTTATTTTCTTTTAAAAAATATTAGTTCAACAAAAAAAATTATTGTTTCATTTGGCGGGTATTGGTCATTTTTTCCTGCTTTGGCAGGTAAATTGGCAAAAATTGATGTATTCATTATTTTAAACGGAACCGATTGCGCATCCATTCCGCCAATAAAATACGGAGATTTAAGGAAATTCCCTTTAAAAGCATTTATCAAACTGACTTACAAAATGGCAACCATGTTACTTCCGGTAAGTTCATCATTGGTTTATACTAAAAACACCTATTATTCCGATGATAAGTATAGCTTTCAGGGGTATAAACACTTCTTTCCCGAAATAAATACCAAAAGCAAAGTAGTCTCCAACGGGTTTGACGAAAACTTTTGGAAACCGTTGAAAGAAACCGAAAGGGAGCCTAATTCATTTATAGCTGTATTTTCATCTTCTCAATATGTTTTAAAAGGAGGAGATTTAATACAGCAACTCTCCGGGAAATTTCCTAGATGTAAATTTTACATAGCGGGCACCGGTAAGCCTGCCTTTCTGAAAGAGGAGAATGAGAATCTGGTCTTTCTCGGAAAGCTATCCGCGGGAGAGTTAAGAAATTATTATAATAAATGCACATTTTATTTTCAGCTTTCCATCTTTGAGGGCTTTGGCTGTGCTTTAAGTGAAGCCATGCTGTGCGGATGTATTCCC
>VAOW01015719.1_pt1 | contig 11324 bp, 7 predicted proteins | sample 3393921 | NCBI WGS metagenome assembly VAOW01 (sample SAMN08290428, study PRJNA428436) | hydrothermal vent metagenome | isolation source: Deep-sea hydrothermal vent chimney | place: Indian Ocean: Southwest Indian Ridge | depth 2742 m m
AACAATTGATAACTATTTAGAGGTGAAAGGCAGAAATACCCGGCTTAAAGACTGGATGTTCTGCCAGATTATTGATTCGCTGCGTATTTTATTTGTTGATGTGGTTGCTGCTGACTGGGCTGCGGATTACCCTTGGGGTGAGCGTAAGGCGCAGGCTGCTTCGTTGCCTCCTTCGCACCCGACCATTGCGCGGCGGGCGCCTGATGATGATCCATCTATTACCGACACCGGTATCTCCTGCGCCACGATTCAGAAAAAATTTCCCGCCGTATTTGATGCTTTAATTAGCGCTATTCGTGTGCGTAATTACTCTATACGCACGGAACAGAGTTATGTTGCGTGGCTGGCGCGGTTTATTTTATTTCACCAGCAGTCCCATCCCGATAAATTAGTTGCAAATGATATTGCCAGTTACCTCACCTATCTAGCGGTTAACCGGATGGTGGCATCGAGTACACAACGTCAGGCGCTTAATGCCATTGTATTTTATTATAAAAATGTGCTGAATAAATCGTTTGAGGATATTGGCGATTTTAGTCTGGCAAAACGGCCTAAGCAATTGCCGGTGGTACTTTCACGCGATGAAGTTGAACGCCTGCTTAAACAGATGAATGACCCGGTTTATTCCCTGATGGCAAGTTTATTGTACGGCTGCGGAATGCGGTTAATGGAGTGTGTACGCCTGCGCGTGTTTGATATTGATTTTGACTATCAGCAAATTATGATTCGCAACGCCAAAGGCAATAAAGACCGGGTGGCTCCCTTACCGAAAAGACTGATTGCTGCAATTAAGGCACAACTGGACTATGTTAGCCTGACCCATCATGACGATCTTAAAAATGGCCTGGGTGAAACCTATTTACCGGCTTCTCTTAGCCGCAAGTACCCCAATGCCGCAAAAGAAACCGGCTGGCAGTATGTTTTTCCGTCCTCACGGGTTTCGGTTGACCCACGCAGCAAGGCAGCCCGGCGGCATCATATTCATGAAAATGGCTTACAGCGAAAGGTAAAACAGGCGGCAAAAGAGGCGGGGATTCATAAAAAGGTTCATTGTCATGCGCTGCGCCATTCATTTGCCACCCATCTGCTGGAAGCTGGTTACGATATCCGCACCGTGCAGGAATTACTTGGCCATGCGGATGTATCAACAACAATGATTTATACGCATGTTTTAAACAAACCCGGTATTTCTGTGAATAGCCCACTGGATAGTTTATTGTAAACGCGGTAAAACTAAAATTATCGGTGCCGTATATTTTTATATTGATATCAAATACGGCCACTGCATGTTGATACATGATGGCAGTTGTTGCAGCACTCGTACGCTTCTGCTGAAAAGCTTAAGCTGATATTTTAAAGCGACTGGCACACCGGACAATAAAAACAGGGCTGTCCCGCCGGTGATTTTTTTTCGACAAGCGAACCACAGCGATAACAGGGCAGGCCCTGCCGCCGGAAAACATAAAACCTTGCCTTCTCAAACGAAACGCCCTGTTTCATTAATTTCTTTGCCTCGCCTGGTTGACGGGTGATACCAGCCGTTTGATATGACTGTCGTGGTAAACACAGTATGCTTTTTGCAAGCAGCCTTAATTTTTTCTCATCAAGATCTTTACTTCGAAGGCCGGCATTAATGCCTGAATAAAACAAAATTTCACAACGAAGATAATTGCCCAGACCTGCAACAAACGACTGGTCGGTGAGAACACCGCCTAACTGGCGGTTACTATATTTTTTTGATCGCAGTCGTTTGATAATGCACTCTACACTGGTCGAACGGTTCAACACATCCGGACCGAGCTTGCTTAAAAATGGATGTTGCGACACTGCTGCTGCATCAAGTACTGCAATATCTGAGGCGCTGTATAACAGTGCAGATTTTCCTCCCTGACAGTCTATCGCCAGACGTAACTGGCGCTTCGTATTCGGGTAATCGTTGGTATTACAGAAAATCCAGCGACCATATAACTGATTATGGCTGTAGATATTCAGCCCGTTATCAAGCCTGGTTAGTATCGCTTTACCGTGGCTTTCGATTTTTTTAATCGTTGTAGCCGTCAAACGCTGCTGCCATTTTTTTAATGCTGCCAGACCAAAATAAATAGACTCGATTTTTCGACCCGCCACCTGTTTTTCCAACGCATCGGCCAGGCGCCTGATCTCCGGCCCTTCAGGCATAACGATTCAACATAAACGCAAAAAACTTATCATGCGGGAAATACTGTACGCCCAACTGATTGCGGCTATGGAAAATTTTTGGCTCAAAATGTTCCTTCACGACTTATTCGGCGATTCTCTCTTTTCAGGTTTAATATCCTACTTCTTCTCTAATGGCTGTGTCAGTTTAAATTCCAGTAAGGTCCCGGCAGGAATAACAACCTGATTACCTCTACTTAAAATCGCTGCCCCTAAACCCACCTTTGCTCCCGTTCTGGCACCATGTGAACCATCGGCTAATGCACCAATAGCTGCGGCTCTGCCTACTTTCCCGACAGAACTTGCACCGGTTGACTGAGTCAGGGCATTTATACCGTCCGTAGTCACCGGCGTTAGCTGACCACCAATATTAATATCCGTTATTACAATTATTAATTTTGCGTTTCCTACAACCCGTCTCGATTTAACCGCCTCAGTGACAAGTCCGTACACTTTGCTACCGGCTGCAACGACAGTCACACCATTGCTTACCAGAGAGCCTTCCAGCACGGCACTAAATTTATGCCCCTTTGCATGCCTGCCTGAATCAAGTGTATCCGACAGTTTCACCATTATTATGGTGCCTGCTGGAATAATAACCGGCGCTGCTGAATTATGACTTTTCTCTGCTACTTTTCCCTGTGCTTTCTTAGAAGCGGCAGTTGAACCCATGGATATATTTTTTACATCTTTAGCCTGAAAACTCATATTAATACCATCAACTTCAAATTTTATGGTATTACCTTCACGCCCAACAAATGTACCCTCAATTTTTTTACCATTTGTTAGCTCTACTGTGTCTGCATTAACATTGAACGCAAACAAACAAAGTATGATGGAGAAAATTATCGCTTTATTCATTATATTTCCTTTTATTCAGTAATCTTGTTATTAGTTCGCACCAAAAATACACGTAGCCTGGTCGCTACGCTTATGCCTTCCCATATCTTCATAAGGGAGAGGGCGTTACTTAACAATTCTGCACCAGTTCATATAGATGATTGAGGGCGGTGTTTGTATCCCCGCCAAGATGAACCCGCAGCACACGCCGGTCACGTTCGGCGAGCACCTGAAAATCCCCCTGTGCCTGCGCGGCCTTAACCACACCGAAACTGTAATGATAACCCGGCACCATGATATCCTGCGCATCATCAGCGGTCAGTTGCAGAAATACGCCACTCGCCGGTCCCCCTTTATATGCCTGACCGGTCGAGTGCAGATAGCGCGGCCCCAAACCCAGGCAGGTAGCAACCTGATAGCGATCACGTAGCTGATGACGAATAGCCTGCAGGATACTTTGCTGCCCGGCATCGAGCCGGTCAAGATACGCCAGCAGGGCAAAATAATCGCCCGGCACGATACGCTGTAAATGCGCGCTCAACCAGTCCGCCAGTGTTGCCTGCTCCCCTGCGGCGGCGCGCAGGGCTTCAGTATTTTTCGCATCGGTATATAACGTCAGGTTCGACTGTATTGCCAATGGTGTCTGTTGCGGTAAAACACCACTGGACTCATAGGCGGTCATCAGATCGTGGGTCGCTATCTTGCTGGCTTCGACATCGGGCTGATTAAAGGCGTTGATACCGATCTCAGCACTGGCAACAGCGGTAGCAAACTGCCAGCGAAACATTTCCTGTCCCAGATCATAGATATCGGTTACATTAATACGCACCACCGCCTGACCCGCCTTTTGCAGTGCCTCGACAACACTCTCCTGCTGCGGATCGGTATTCCCTTCAAGGCGCAAATAAACAAATAGTCGATCATCACCGCAGGACTGTGGCACAACCGGCTGTTCACCGACTACAGGAATAATACCTTTATGCTGCTTACCGGTAGATTCCGCTATCAGTTGTTCGAGCCAGTCCCCGAGTGCGGCGATTGGTGGTGACAGAATAAGCATCAACTTGTCACGCCCCTGCATGGCAGCACGCCCCAGCACCGTGCCAAGTAAAACACCGGGGTTATCCCGTGGCGGCACACAGGGGGCGCAGGCTTCTACCATTTCCATGGTACTACTCAACAGCTTACCTACGTCAATGCCGGCAAAGGCTGCTGGCACAAGACCAAAATTAGATAAGGCGGAATAACGCCCGCCAATACCGGGCTTGCCGTAGTAAACATGGCGAAAACCGGCATCGGTAGCAAATTTCTCCAGCGCAGAACCGGGGTCGGTGATAACGGCAAAGTGCAGCGCAGCCTGTTGCTCACCAACCTGTTCACGGATACGTTCAAAAAAGTACGCCATCAGAATATTCGGCTCCAGCGTGGCACCGGATTTGCTGGCAACAATCACCCCCGTGCGTTGTAGATTAACTAATGCTTCTATGCGCTGGATCTGTGCCGGGTCGGTGGAATCCAGTACATGCAGACGCGGATGCTCCGGCTGGGTACCGTATACGCTGGAAAAAACGTCCACGGCCAGACTGGAGCCTCCCATACCCAACAGTAGAATATCGGTAAAATAATGTCCTTCGGTAAAACGACCAAATCGGTGCAGATCACCCAGATGTTCAAGCTGATCTTCGGTAATATCCAGCCAGTCGAGCCAGCGATTTTCATCCTGGCCGGTCCACAGACTGGTATCACGCGCCCACAGACGGCTGACTTTGTTATTATCGGTCCAGTCATCCAGCGCCTGGTTTACTTCCTGCTGTAACGCATCCGGCAACATAGATGCCTGCGAGGCAGACCTGGGTATTCGTGCATCATGTAACGCCAGCGTTACCGCATTGAGCAGTTTTTCATACGCGCTGACAAATTTTTCCAGTCCGTCTGTTAATAGCGCATCGGTAACCGCCTGTAGAGAAATACCTTCCACTTCCAGTGCATCCAGATCGCTCTGTGCCTGGTCCAGATCCTCTTCCAGCCGCGCCTCGGACGAACCGTGGTCGCGAAAGGCATCCAGTGTGGCTGGCGGTACGGTGTTAACCGTATCCGGCCCAATCAGTGATTCAATATATAATACATCGCTGTATGCCGGATTTTTGGTACCGGTACTGGCCCATAACAAACGCTGGCTGCTGGCACCGCGAGCCGCCAGTGATGCCCAGCGCGAGCCACTAAATAAAACTTTATACTGCTGGTAAGCCAGCCTGGCATTCGCTACTGCCGCCTTACCTTTAAGCGCTTGCAGGCGGGCAACCTCGGCTGAGGTCTCAGCGGATTTAATCTTTTCATCCAGCAACTGATCGACGGCACTGTCCATCCGACTAACAAACAGACTGGCCACGCTGGCCACCTTCGATACATCGCCGCCGGCTTTATCCAGAGCTTCCAGCCCGCGCAGAAATGTCGCCGCCACCTGTGCATAAACCTCACGCGAAAAGAGCAAGGTGACATTGACGTTAATGCCTTCGGCCAGCAGAATTTCGACCGCAGATAAACCCGCTTCCGTGGCTGGTACCTTAATCATCAGGTTTTCACGGTCAACGCGATGCCACAAATCTCGCGCAGCGTCGAGGGTTCCTGCTTTATCATGAGCCAGCCGGGGTGAAACTTCCAGACTCACATAACCATCGCGCCTCCGGCTTGCATGATAAACCGGGTGCAAAATATCGGCTGCAGACTGAATATCATCGACCGCAATATGTTCGTAAACAGACTCGGCGTTATTGCCCGCCACTTTTGCCAGCTCCCGGATAGTTTCAATATAATCGTTGCTGCCAGCAATTGCTTTCTCGAAAATAGCCGGGTTTGAGGTTACCCCCCGGATATCATCCTGCTCAATTAAGCGTTCAAGACCACCGTAAACCAGCAGGCTGCGACGAATATAATCCAGCCAGACGGACTGACCGGCCTGTTCCAGTTGTTTTACCGGGTTCATTGTTTTCTCCTTTTTTCTGTTATATAACAAACTACAAATAATATCAGGCCAATACTACTGCATCGGGTAAATTTATGGGTCGAAAGGATACAGCCTGTATAATTATGTGTTATTACTGGAACAGATGAAAAGGATACTTATTGCTCAATACACGCTGTCAATACCTCCATGTAAGCTCGACACCCGTATCCCTGCGGCTGACGGCCTTGAACAATAAGTATCCTTTTCATCCATCCTGTTAGTACGTAACCATCAGGGGTGGTTACAATCACCCGTTTCGAGCCTGACGTGGTATAAAAGTTCCTGCGCTTTGGGACAGAGATTAAACCATGGTGAAACTTTCCTCTCCTGAAACGGACAAATAGAAATAAGACGGAAAAGGAAATTTCCCCCTGCACTCTTCAGGGATAAGAAAAATTTATTTTATCTCTGTTTTTATAGCGTAAATGATAAACAATTTTTTCCTTAAAGACTATTTTATGAACAGACTATTCATTGCAATTTTTTTAAGTGTGCCATTGCTGACACTTACTGCCTGCGCCAGCAACGGTGTAAACGAAGTCAGCCCCGGCGCAACATCCTACCTTATGCGCTACGAAGCTGGCACTATTAGCGAAATAAAACCGGTTATTATTAAAGATAATGGGGCAGGTAGTTTTCTGGGCGCACTTACCGGTGCCGTCGTTGGATCGACCATGGGCGGAGGTCGCGGTAGTAGACTGGCAACACTGGGCGGTGGTTTACTGGGTGCCTACGCCGGTAATGAAGCGGGCAAGGCCAATGCGCAGGAACTAACCGTTAAGCTGAATAATAACAGCACTGTTGTTGTCATCGCCAAGGGCAGACAATTTGCTGAAGGGCAGCACGTTAGAATTGTGATGAATGGTCAGAAAGTTATCTCTGTGGAACATAATTAAGCCGGAAATATTTTCCAGGGTGCCTGAAAGTTACACGCTAAACTTTGCTACATGCAGTGCAGGAATCAGCAAGGCTTCTGTTTTATGCTGAGGCATAATATTCTCTGATAGTACCGGCATATTAGTACTAAGTGATGCGTCTTTTCCGATACTGCTATTTTTTTCAAATGACTGTTTCGCGGCTTCCAACGCAATAGCCACCGTAATACCGGCCAGAACCAGACCGATAAAGGCGATGACCAGCGAAAGTAATTTCGAAGCTTTCCTTTTCGGGGTAATATCGCCATAACCTACCGTCATCGCTGTAACCAGTGACCAGTAAAAAGCATTAAAGCGATCCCACGATTCAAGACGCCCGACCAACTGGCCCAGAAGGACAATCAACACAGCAAGAAAAAGAACCACCGGCGCAATAAGAGACAGGCCATAAAAAAAGATGCGGATAAAATCAAGGGAAAATGCCATCTATAGATTACTCCTTCAAAAAATCGGCAACCGCTTCACCGTAAAAGGTTTTTGCTACCTCCCAGTTTGCCGGATCAACAGAATCGAGCAGATCCGCATAGGCGATCATCGGCTTAACGTTTTCCTCTCCTGTCGCATTCGGCCAGAACGCCCGATAGATAATTACATTGCCTTCCCTGTCCGGTTGCAACGGATAGCTGGTCAGCAACGGCTCGATATTATCATGCTGGCTATATATGGTTATCGTGTCGGGAAGCAGAAAGGGTGTTTGCCTGGCAATAACGACTTCCCCGCCCCACTGCATATCATAGTCGGTAATCTTTACACTTTTCCACCAGTCATTTGCCAGGGAACGATAGCTTCCCTGTAATTGACGTGGTCGTAATTTTTCCAGATAAGCATCTACCCATCGTTCAAACAGGCGTTTTTTATTTAACAGATATTTGCCATCGTCCTGCTCAGCTAAATACCCCGAATGCAGCAGCTCGTCGAATACCGGCCCGATACTGCCCAGCGCAACACCCACTTCACTGGCAATCCGCCGATAGGAAATATTTAATAATTCAGGCCGGGTAAAAAAAGCATATAACAGACGCAAACCCGCCGGGTTAAATACACGTCCCCTAACCCGTTTCTGCGATAATCGCACATCTGCGCTACCTTTCTGAAAAATATCCAGACCCTGTCGATGCAACAACATATTAGCAGAACAATCGACAAACTGAATGGATTCCTCCCTGAGCTTTTCCGCCATCACCGGATTAATAAAATCTGCCAGTAAAATGACTTCACCGGAAATAGATTTCAGGCGTTTCAGTAAGGCTGGAAAATTCTGCTGCGGTGCCCACGACTGAACGCAAACATTCAGCGCTGTCTGCGCGTTAAACAACCTGACGCTTTCTTCACCTTCGGCAATAACATCATCACATTGAAATGTTGGCACGCCTGCTTTATCACAGACAGCGTTAAGATGTGACAACGCTGTTTTTAAAATTCTAAATTTATACCCGTTCACCTGCGAACCCACAAAAATTACAATAAAAAATTAAACCGATACACCATAAACCAACATGATTACAGCCCATTACCCTGAATACCGGTTATATAAAATTACTCATTAATAATGAACGGCTAATAATAACACCGTAGACTCTGGAGTGATACCGTGCTTTATATTCTATCGCTATAAGACTATCCCATGCAATTGATTATAATAGAAAAATACCAGGAACCGGTCGCTCATCGGCGAGCTGACGGGCGATTATTCCGCCGCTGAAATAAACAAGCCCGCAGCAAATGGACAGGATATGACGGCTTATTAACCAGCCCGCCACGAACTCATTCGCACGCTGCGCGTAACCATTTGCACCGTTATGCGAATAAATTCGTCCCTGTAAATTACACAACAAGCCGTGGGGAATAACCCGAAAGAGATTAACGATTATCCAGCATTGCCGCATATTGCAGACAGCTTTTTAAAATATCAGTTTCATCCTCCTGCCCGATTGGAAGAAGAGATTTTTTATCCATGGCGTACAAAGCACGACCATGAAATTTTTCATATTGCTGTTCCAACTGTTCAATTAATTTTGTTAACTCTTCAGCAGGATACGCCTGGAGTTCAAAATGACAGAGCAATGCTTTTGAAATGTCAAAAGGATAAAGCTGAAAACGATCCACATAGGTTTCTACCAGCGACCAGAAAAAAGGACGAACTTTACTGACCTCAAGGTCTTTGTCATTTAACAACTGCTGCGCGATTTTACCCAGTTGATCCAGCGTACCGGGTACGGTTACCTGCTCGCCCAGCATCGAAAGTTTTTCACCTGTCTGCACAGCACTACCTCTTAATGTAGCTGTAATTTTCAACACGCTATTTATTCTTGATCTTCGCCTTTTCCGTATCGATTAAGGAAGCAAAACCCAACAAAATCAAACGATTCAGCACGGCATTATTAAACTGCTAATTTAATCCGATTACAAGAAATTATTTCGTCGCCGGTGACATTATGCAACACCCCTCACCATACAATACAGCCGGATCTTAATATGTCCCGTGCAACAAATATGAATCGGGACGTCTATACTGTAGTTACCCTGGTTACATCAGCCCGATTATATTGTCGGATTTATTTACACAATATAAGGGGCCTCTATCTGATAAATATTTAACTTTATGATAAAAAAGGACTTATTATTATTAGCATGATTATTGCATATTATTAAGGCTAACATTAACTTATAAATATTTACCGCCAACTTATTGATACACAAACTGAACCTGGTTATTTTCTGTTCATTTTATCCATCAATTTAGTTAGTAGTAAACATAAACGCAGTACAACTTTTTAATGGATCATCAGGTAGAACAACTTTTACAGCATATTGATATCGACAGACTACCCAGTCTGCCTGATGTTCTACTACAGCTACTCGATGCCTGCCACAGTGAAACCCTTATCTATGCTGACCTGCTGCAAATCATCAGGCGCGATCCGGTGCTTTATATAAGGATATTCTCTACCTGTAATCAGAATACAGATAATCCATCACCGCCCCTGTCGGCAGAGCAGAAATTACAGCAACTGGGCCTCAATACAATAAAAAGTATTGCTGTTACGGCAACGGTACAGCAGTTTTTTTCCCGCACCAGCCAGACACGAACACGCTTTATCAAACAACACTGGCATCATGCCGTACTCTGCGCCACCATTGCCCGCCTCCTTGCCCAACAGTCTCACTATAGCGATATCGAAGAAGCCTATAGTGCTGGCTTATTACATAATATTGGCCAACTGGTACTGGAGGTTGGGTATCCAGAGCAGTATTTAACCCTGTTATTCCGGCAAACGAATGAAGCGGAATTAATCCATCTGGAACAGGAAGAATTCCATTGTATACACACCGATATTGGCGCCACACTGCTGAGTAAGCATGCTACGGGCAGCTTTAGCTGTGATGCCGTACTGTATCATCACGAACCGTTACAAAACCTGCTTGATGCCCACCCGCTGGTAAAAATTATCTATCTGGCCAATCAATTTAGCCAGCCAGCCTTCAGCATTGATGATGATACCCTGTTTGAAATCGCCGACACATTACTGGAACTGGATAAAGAACAGATACTCTCGGTGTTAAATAAGGCGAATGAACACATAACAACCATTATGCAGGATATGGATATTCAGCTAATTGATGACAAAACTGATGCCAAAATCCGTAAACAGATACTCACTAATGACGAAGGCAAACAGATACAACTGGCTGAACAGGTTAGAAATATCGCCCTGCTTGATGGTATTCACCAGCATCTGTCACGAACTGATGGGGACGATGCCATATTCAAAATCATCACCCGTCATTGCCGTATCCTATTTGGCGTCAATCAAAGTATTCTATTTCTGTATAACGAATCAACAAATCGTTTGCATGCCTTTGCCGGTGATAACCAGCCATCACAGCTTAACCAGATAAGCATTCCACTGCGCCCGAACAGAAGCCTGGTTACTGATGCCCTGCTGAACCAGTCCGCCACGCATACCTTCGATAATGAAAGCACCACCCATCAACTTGCCGTTATTGACCGGCAACTACTGCATCTTGGTCAGCAAAACGGTTTCATCTGTCTGCCCATGATAATAGACAACGTGACCATTGGTGTACTGGTACTGGCGGTTAACGCCGTTCAGTACAGCCGTCTATGGAAGCAAAAAACACTACTGATGCGTTTTGTTAATGAAATTAGCCATAGCATCAATGCCAGTCGTCGTCATACGGATAACCATGCCGGAACAGCTCCCTCCCAACTTGACGCAATCACCAGCCGTATTCATGAAGTGATTCACGAAGTACGTAACCCATTGAGTATTATGAATAATTATCTGGGCATTCTGAGTTATAAACTGGAAGACAACAAACCAGCC
>VAOW01027524.1_pt1 | contig 11323 bp, 9 predicted proteins | sample 3393921 | NCBI WGS metagenome assembly VAOW01 (sample SAMN08290428, study PRJNA428436) | hydrothermal vent metagenome | isolation source: Deep-sea hydrothermal vent chimney | place: Indian Ocean: Southwest Indian Ridge | depth 2742 m m
GCATCGATGTTTAATATGACCCAGAAGTTGTACATTACCACTGAGAGGAAGAAGAACAAGATTTTCATGGAGTAAACCCTGGTCGAGGTCTTTATCCTGAACTCTTTTTTGACCCTGTATCCAGTCTCTATGCCCCAGCGTTTCCTGTAGGTTTTTATAACTCGTTCTCTTTCATCTTCTTCGACAGTTATGTTGGTGGCGAAGGCGTTGTATCTGTCGATTACCTTCACCTTAGGGTCGGAGTATTTCTTGCTCTTCAAAAGCACCAGGTTAAAGGTGACGTTGTTGTTTTTTGTTCCCATTTTATACTCTCTCACGAAACCTCCGTTTATGTGAGCATCTTTTATGGCTGCGTACACCTTGTCGTTTTTTGATAGGGCTGCCATCCAGTCAATGCCAAACTTCTCCACCATCTTGATGACAGGTCTGCCTGGGAAAGCCCTATCGAAGTAGAGCCGGTGTATCCGTATGCCCATCTTAACGGCAAAGTCGAGGAGTTCTTCTACTGCTCGTTCCTTGCTTTTGAGTTGGGCGACCGGGATGGCCTTGAGGCAGAGCCTTTCTCCATCTTCAACTATTTCCAATGTTGCAAATCGGACGAAATAACTGGTGCCCCGTCCATGTTTACTTCCAACTATCCAGGAATATAGTTTCCCGTACCAGGGTACCTCGTGAAAGTCTATCGCAACATCCCTGGTCTTGGATAGAACCCTTCGCTTCTTTAAGGTGGTTACATTCGCTTGTAAAAGAGAGTCGAGTTGATATTGTAGCTTCCTTTTCCAACTTTCCTGAAGGCTTTCATTTTAATAGAGGGGATTATTAGTGAACTACCTACGACTAAATTCATTGGTTTTCTGCTATGTCTGTCATAAAAAAGTGATATCAACCCCCTGCTGTCCTTCTATCAGCAGTCCTACGATGGGGCATCAATGCAATGCTATTTTAAGTGTCTTATGGTAAAAATCAATTGAGACCAAGATTGTTGGAACTTAGAAGCCTGATTTCAGCAGGTTTTTTTGTCAGGTTTCCAATCTTATCACCTATTAAGTAATCAACACCCTTTTCTGCTGCTATCTCTGAAAGCCTCTGGGTAATAATCCCGTCAAATATAACAACATTTACCTTTTCTCTTGATGAATTCAGAGCAGAAGCAAGGTCGCGAACTGCAACTTCCTTAATTATATTACCTTCCTGGTCAAGAAGATATGCCTTGAGCGTTCCTTTGAGGTCTGTGAAGAATTTCTTGAATTTCTCAACCATCTCATTGTTTTCCTCTTCTTTGGGCTCTACAACCTTAGGCTCAGCAACCTTGCGATGTGGTGGTGGTAGTGGTGGTGCTGACGGCCTCCTGGACCTTTTGATGCTAAATGGTTTTGCCTCTTCCCTCTTTGGCATGGAGAAATACTCCATAACCTGTTCTGCAGGTACCTTATTGCGGAGAGCTTTGAATATCTCTTTCTTTGTGAGTTCTTCAACCTCTTTGCCTTCAGGCGCCCTTCCAACAAAGTCAATTTCACCCACTTGAAGAAGCTCTCTCAGGATAAGTTCACCTCCTCTGTCGCCATCTGTAAAGGCTGTAACTGTTTTCTTCTTGCTAAGCTCAACTATTATTTTTGGAATACTTGTACCCTCAACAGCAATTGCATTCTTTATACCATATTTCAGCATTAGAAGCACATCAGCTCTTCCCTCTACCACAATTATAGCATCACTGTTATCAATATTTGGTCCTGCAGGAAGTTTATCGATACCATAATTCTGAATTTCCTTCATACGGAGAGATTCTTTTACTTCCTCTGTTATCTCAATGCTATCAGGAGTAATGTCATCTATCATGGTTTCGAGGATATTCTTGGCTCTTCCTATTAGTTTCTTCCTCTTGCTTACCCTGACATCTTCTATCTTTTCCACTGAGATGTGAGACTCACAGGGGCCAACTCTGTCTATGGTCTCAAGGGCTGCGGCCAGAATTGCAGTTTCCACTCTGTCAAGACTCGACGGTATCTTAACTGTTCCCGTTGATTTCCCGGCTGCTGTGGAAATTTCAACTTCAATTCTGCCAATTCTACCTGTCTTCTGGAGCTCTCTCAGGTCAAGGTCATTCCCCAAGAGACCTTCTGTCTGGCCAAATATTGCACCTACTACATCAGGTTTTTCCACAACACCATTAGTTTCAATTTTTGAATGTATTACATATTTAGTTGTATCAAGATCAATTTTACCCATGTCTTATACCTCATGAACCCCTGTATAGAATACAGGACTTTTATATTTCTGGGAGATATCCCCCATAAAAACTCCAAAAATAACTACCCCCTCAATACAGCCAGTTTCGGTTATATTTCCCTATTATTTCCATTTTATGATGATATGCTGATAATTATGATGAAAGTGAAGCAATTATTTTTGAAGTTTAAATAGGCTGATACTCTAACATCTAAGAGATTTTTGTAAATTTTATTCTCATACCTTAACAGGTTTTCAATCAGAAATTTTATAGTTTAAAAAATAGAAAATAGAGGGTTTAAAAGGATTGAAGTTTATACACAGCCAGTTGGCTTTGGAAGACCGGCAAACTTACATGCCTGTTTGGCAGGGCCACCTGGAAAGAGCTTGTATACATACTTTAGGTTACCCTTCTCAGGTCCGAATTCCTTCTTTACTTCCTTAACCAGGATCCTTATCATTGGAGCAATCTGGTATTCCTTATAGTACGCTCTGAGGAAATTTATTATGTTCCAGTGCTCTTCTGTCAGGGTAATTTCGTCTTGTTTTGCAAAGACCTCTGCTATCTCTGGAGTCCATGAGTCAAAATCCTCTAAGTACCCATCGTCATCCAGTTGTAATTCTTTGTCTCCAGCTTTTAATATATTTGCCATTGTACCACCTGATAAAAGGTGAGGTATAATGTATTTAAATTTTTCGGGTATGCTGGTTTATTTGTGCACCTAAAAATCGAGGCTTTGATATTGTTTGTAACGTTAACGAAAATTGAGACATCTAGCGGGGGCTGTAGGGTAGCTTGGTTATCCTCGTGGCTTTGGGAGCCATGGACCCCGGTTCGAATCCGGGCAGCCCCATTGCTTTAATAAAATAAAGTTATAGCCCGAGGACATCAAAGGTTGAATATACTTTACCTTTCTCCGAATCAACAACAAAGAGGGCAGCTTTCAGGGCACCATTCACAAAAGCCTGCCTAGAATGAGCCCTATGCACAAGCTCAATCCTCTCTCCTTCGCCAGCAAAAATCACAAAATGCTCTCCCACGATATCTCCAGCTCTGACAGCATGAAAACCTATCTCCCCTCTGCTTCTTTCTCCTGTTTTCCCCTGCCTTCCAAATACTGCAACTTTATCAATATCCCTGCCCAGCCTTTCTGCTATCAGTTCTCCAGCCTTAAGAGCTGTACCTGAGGGTGCGTCTTTCTTGTACCTGTGGTGAATATCTATAATCTCAATATCATACCCCTCTCCAAGGGTCTCTGCTATTTCAGCTGCAATTTTAAAGAATACATTAACTCCAGTGGCCATGTTTGGGGATAACACAAGGGCAATGTTAGACACTTCAATCATACTTTCAATTTTCTTCAACTGCTCACCTGTAAAACCAGTGGTACCAATAACAATGGCGGTATCAGTAGCAGTACATGCTTCAAGTGCCCCGAGACTCCCTTCTGGAGCAGTAAAGTCTATAAGCACGTCAACTCTGCTACCTCTGAACACTTTTTCCATATCTTCAGAGGATGTAATGGCAAGATTAATTTTTCCGATACCGAGGGCTTCTCCAATATCCCTGCCTATCTCCTCCTTACCGGGAGCATCAAAGGCAGCAACCACATCAAAATCCTCATTATTAAAAGCAGTTTTCAATATACCTGAGCCCATCCTGCCCAAGGCACCAGAAACAGCCAGTCTAACCATATTATCACATCAGTTCAAGATTTCTCAGCAATTCTCTAATCTTCTCCCTGTTCTCCTGTGTGGTTTCACACATAGGTAATCTAAAACCACCTGCAGGAATATTCAGGAGATTCATAGCTTCTTTCACAGGCACAGGATTTGTGTCTATGAAAAGCATATTGAAAAACCCTTTAAGGGCAATGTGCTCTTTTTCCATGACTTCAAAGTTGTTCTTTAAGCCTGAATCGACAAACTTCTGCATTCTCTCAGGAATAACATTTGAAGCCACACTAATAACACCTTTTGTACTGTATCTCCTCATCATCTCGAGAGTATCTGAATCATTACCTGAGATAATAACAAAATCCTTGCCACAGGCATCTCTAATATCCTTCCATACTTCAGGTCTGCCTGTTGCATCTTTGACTCCAATAATATTGGAGTACTCATCACTCAGCCTTGCCATAGTACCAGGGTAAATTTCAAGGGCACTTCTTCCAGGGATATTGTATAAGATTATGGGAATATCAACAGCTTCGGCTACTGCCGAAAAATGTTTGAATAACCCTTCCTGAGAAGGCTTATTATAATATGGACATACTTGGAGACTTGCATGAGCTCCAGCATCTTCTGCATACTTTGTCATTTCAACTGCCTCCCATGTGGAATTTGAGCCAGTTCCAGCAATGACTTTACCCTTAGCCTTTTCAACTGTGATTTCAATAACTCTAATATGCTCCCTATTATCCAGCACAGGACTCTCCCCCGTGGTGCCACATGGTACAATTCCAGCAACTCTACTATAATTTTGAAGTTCAATTAACCTCGAATAAGCCTCAAAATCTACCTCTGGCTTAACACCCGAGCTCTTAAAAGGAGTAATAATTGCAGTAAAACATCCTTCAAACATAATTACTTTACCACTGCATTTCTCTTAACGAGCCTTGTTACATAGCCAGCTACTCTATTCTTGACAAGAGTGCCTTCAACATCTAGAACCTTCTCAATAAATTCTCTATTTCCCCTGAAATCATCCGTGAGATACGGTGAATATTTCTTCACAATGGTCGCTGATGCTCGCTTTATATATTTATGTCTTATTCGTCCTATATTATCACCTCCTGAATTGTCTTTAAGCTGTATGAGGTTAACTTTAAAAATCATAACATCTGATTATATTTAAATTTTCTTGTGGAGGTATAGTATGAGAAACATGTTAACATCTGGTTTGGTTATAATTGGCTTTGTAATAGCAATATCCCTTATCGGAGCTTATTTAATCTCCTATAATTCTACCTCTACTGGAGGTGCTAATAAAATTGCTGTTATAAACCTTGATGGTCCTATACAGATGTCTCCCGAGGGTAGCAGTTTTATTTCAGGTGGAGGAACGACTTCAGGAGAGTTCATAAGTCAAATTAATCGGGCTGTCGAAGACAACTCTGTCAAGGCAATAGTTATAGATGTCAATTCCCCTGGTGGCAGCGTTGTTGCAAGTGAAGCGATGAGTTTTGCTGTAAAAAGGGCAGAAAAGAAGAAGCCAGTGGTGGCGTGGCTAGGGGAAATTGCAGCTTCTGGAGGTTACTTTGTTGCGAGTGCTTCCAACTATATTGTTGCGGACCCCGCAACAATTACGGGCAGCATCGGAGTTATATCAATTTTCCCAGAGTATTCAAAACTCTTCAAGAAAATCGGATTGAACATGACAGTTATCAAAGCAGGAAAATATAAGGATTTCAGTACAGGTTTCAAACCTTTTACCGGAGGAGAAAGGGATATGATGCAGAAGATTGTCAATGAGACATACAACCTCTTTATCAAGGATGTTTCACAAAATAGAAACCTCAGCGAGAGTTATGTCAGAAGTATAGCTGGTGGAAGAGTTTATTCAGGAACAGATGCTGTGAAACTCGGGCTTGCAGATAAAACAGGTGGCTTTGAATATGCTCTTAAGAAGGCTGCAGAGCTTGGAGGTATAAAGGGTAAACCCCAGATTGTAACCTACGTGAAAAAACCAGGTTTACTCAGGGATATTCTGGGTACTTCAGTTGAAAACTTCGGCTATGGCTTTGCAAAGGGTATGATTGGAACAGATATTTTTATGACACATGGAAAATTAAATTTCTGACATGTTAATATATGTTCTTCCTAAGAAAGAAGCTATTGAGGAGATTAAAGGTTATTTTTCCACAGATAGAGAGTTTCTTGAGGAACTCTTCCTTGCTACAACAAGTGATGTGGTAATGGACATTCCAGAAGATAACATTAAAGAGCTCAAAGACAATGTTGAGCTCTGGGTTCAGGGCTATGCCATTCCTCTGGAGGTTCTCGAAGAAGCCAGAAGAATTAAAGCAGGTGAACTTTCCACCTTAAAGTTTAAGGAGGATTTTGAGGCAGTACTTACAAAAGATGACCTTAAAGCTGAGCCTGATGCAAACCACGAATATTCAGAGCATTTTGCTGGCCTTGTGGAAGGTAAAAATGTTCTAGACATAGCTTCAGGTTTCGGCTGGATTCCAGTTTTTCTCAGTAGAAATAAAAAGGTTTTTGCTCTAGATTATTCCTATAATAACAGAATAATCTACGATAAAGACAGGACTTATATAGAGGACACAACAATTGAACTTTTTTCAGGCTACCCTGAGGGAATAGTTTTTATCCAGGATGAAAAGCTCGAAACTTATGCAGATTTTTCTGAGCTTTTCTGGAGAGCACATGGTGCAGAAGCCAATAATATCACAGTACTGCAGGGGAATGCGAGGAATCTTAAAGAAGCTTTAAATGTTAGAGATAATATGAGGGTTTCTCTGAAAGAAGAAAACATAGAGGCGGTTACCTGTTTCTTCGGGCTTAATCACATAGCAAAAAACTGGGAAAAAGTTATCAGGGAGATTTATTCTCTTCTGAAGGAAGGTGGTACAGCCTACTTTGCCCTTTACTCTGAGTTTCTTGAGAAGTTTCCTCTGAAAGGCTTCTATGACTGGACTGCAGCTCTTGAAATAGAGATTATTCCTCTGAAGAGATTTCTTGAGGAGGTGGAGAAGGTAGGGTTCAAATATAGCATTGTTGAACATCCCAGAACTGATTTATACACTATTGTGATATTGGAAAAGTAGCTAATCCATCTTATATAACATCAAACCTGTCAAAAGTTTGGGGAAAAAATAGGTTGCCTTGCCAGGCATCTTCCCACCTGCGAAGGCTACATCTCTTATCTCTTCAAGAGCCAATGGCTTCAGGAAAAAGGCAGCCCTGGCTTTTCCTGCATTAACTGTTTTAAATGTCTTATCTATGTCAATTTCGTAGCTCACAAATTTCTCAGCCTTTTTCTTATCTATTCCGAGGATTTTTTCTATAATAAGGGAGTGGAGTACTACAACATTCAGATTCTTCCATACTTTCGGCTTATCTTTAATGAGTTCATCCATAATACTTGAGTTCCGGAGTTTTAAGAGGTATGCTCTATCTCCTGAGAAAAAGCCGATAACCCTGCTCTTGGAAGAGTCTATCTTCCTGATTAAACCCTCTTTATTAGTAACCTCTTCAATTTCAAAGTACTCAGAAGCTCTTTCAATAAAATCTTCTCTTACCATGCTTTTGAGAAGTCTGTGGGCTGGAATTATTGTAATTCCCTCCTGTTTCATATTCGCAAAGAAAGTCAGAACATAGTCATAAGGTGTCTCTCCTACATCACCTTCCCTCTTTCTCTCCATTCTGTATGCTAAGGCTGTTTCATAGCGGTGATGTCCATCAGCAATGAATATTTTTTTATCTATCATCACATCTGAAATCTCCCTCAAAGCTTCCTCAGAGCAAAGCTTCCAGAGAGTATGTTTTATTCTTATTCCGCTGAAGTCCTCATAAAACTCATAAAGTGGCCTGCCATCTTCCTTCTCAGCTAGCCTTTCAATTCTTCTCTCACCATCCAGGTACACCGTATATATTGGACTTATATTGCTTCTTGTATGTCTCATAAGCTCCAGTCTATCCTTTTTGGGCTGACTCAAAGTTTCTTCATGGGGGAAAACATTCTCACCAAACTCCTCAATTTTCAGAAGACCGATAAACCCTGAGAGTTTCTTTCTACTACCCCTGAATGTATACTCCTGAGTGTAGTAGTAAAAGCATGGCATGCTTTCCTGTATAAAAATACCCTCTTCAATCCATTTTTCAAGAAGCTTCCTTGCACGGGTGTATTTATTATTTATTTTACTATCTCCTAGCTCCTCCTCTCCATAGTCTATTCTCACAATATTGTATACACTGGTAATATAGAGCTTCTTTCTTTCCTCTCCACTTATTATATCATAGGGAGGTGCCATAACCTTTTCTATATCAACCCTGTGGGGGTTATACCTGAGAGCTTTAAGAGACTTAACCTTAACCATACAAAGCACCTTCATGCTAACAAGCTTCAGTTAAATAGCTATCCTTGAGAGAAATATTCATAAGCAGTTTTTCAATAAAAATGTTGTGCTCACATTTCTGTGTAAATACGGCAAAAGATATAGGAGATTCTTTCAAGTAGGTTGCCAGAATGCTTACAAACGAAAGATTTAAGTATGCACGATAAGTCACTTCGGATTAGACTGCTGTATTGGGTTCTATTTTGTTTCACGCTCAAAATAAGCTCAACTGGCAGTCATTTATAACCTGTCCTCGGTTAATCATTTATGCAAAAGGTATATAATGCCAGAGGTTGTGTGATATGGGATTTATGTTTCAAGAGGTAGATGAGGATGGATTTCTTAAAGATATATTCAATTACCTTGAGGAAGGTCTAATAATTATTGATTTAGATTACAATGTCATAGAAGCCAATCCTGCGGCTCTTGAACTCTTTGGATATAAAAAGGAAGAACTCATTGACAGGAAATGCTATGAATGCTGTCATGGAGAGAATGAACCCTGCAAAGTTATATGTCCTGTTAAGGAAGTGCCTGAAACAGGAGAGATTAAAAGAGCAACCCATGAACATATAAGAAACTCAGGAGATAAGTGGATATCTAAAATTTCAGCAGTCCCTGTCAGGAACAAACAGGGAGATATTGTTGCTGTTATGGAGATAAACACAGATATTACCAATAGTGGTCTGGCTGATAAGAAAATAGAGTATCTCAAAAGTGTACTTCAGGCAATAACAGAAGTCAATACTGTAATAACCAGAGAGGGAAATAACAATGAACTTCTTAAAAAGGTCTGCGATATACTGTATAGGGTAAGGGGCTACAAATTGGTGTGGATTGGTTCAATAAAAGAAGATACAGAGGAGATTGTGCCAGTAGCAAAAGCTGGTTTCGAATATAAATCTTATTCTTCATACCCCGGAAAAGATGTATGTACTATTGCGATGAAAACAAAAAAGCCTCAGATACTGAAAAATAAATATGTGGGGACAGGTAACAGATTATCCTCTGCCTCCATACCTGTAATCTATGATGGTAGAGTATTATATACTATCAATGTTCGCTCTGACAGAGCGGAAGTCTTTACAGAAGACGAAATTAATCTTCTTATGCAAATAGGTAGAGATGTTGCCTTTGCCCTTAAAGTAATAAAAGAGAAGAAGGAAACAAAATACATATTACCCCAGCAGATTGTTGTTGCAAAAATCGGAGAACTCTTCATGAATGGAGCAGAAATTGAAGCTCTCATGCAGACTTCTGTTGAGCTCGTTGCAGAAGTTATGGATGTTGAGTTCTGCAAAATTCTCTGGCTTGAAGGTGATAAACTCCGTCTAATTGCAGGCACTGGCTGGCCTCCCGGTACGTTAGGAAAGGCTGAGGTGAGCAAAGGAAATGAGTCTCAGGCAGGTTATACTCTTCAGATGAAAAAAGCTGTTGTTGTGGAAGATTTTGGTAAAGAGAGGAGATTCAAAATGCCCCGACTTCTGTCAGATAATTTGATAGTATCTGGCATAAGTGTGCCCATGATATATGGGGATAAGGTTTACGGTGTTATTGGGGTGCATTCTAAGCAGAAAAGAAAGTATTCCCAGGCAGATGTAGATTTTCTCAGTTCAATTGCAAGCATATTAACCGCTGCAGCAGAGCATAGACGTAATGAAGAAGCAGTTAAAAGATCACAGAAGAAGCTCAAAGAATTTTTCCGAGAGCTTGGAAGTGTAATGCATACAGTTCCTGCAGCTGTGTTTACAACAGATAGTAGTGGTCTGATAAATTTCATCAACAGACGTACTCCCAAATACTTTGGGAAAAACGAGAATGACATTATAAGGAGCTATATCTGGGAGCACTTCAAAGAGGCTATAGTGAAAAATATTGTCATAGATATTCTAAGAGGCAACGTGAAAAAGGAGCCCGTGAATCTTGAGGCAACACTAAAATCCGGAAAAAATGTTGAACTCGCAATTTCTTCACTGCAGAATGATTCTGGTGAGATTGACGGTATTGTTGCTTCTGCTCTCGATATTACTCCACTTAAAGAAGCTCACATGGAACTTAAAAAAGCTTATGAGCAGCTAAAAAGTGTGGATATTTTAAAAAACAATATTATTGCCAATGTCAGACATGAAATTCTCACCCCTGTTACTGTAATGAAAGGTACTTTGGAGTTACTCGAAGGGGAAGTGAAGGACGAGTATAACATAGAGATGATAAAAATGTCAAAAAAATCTCTACAGAAACTCAGTGAAATTGTTGACAATCTTGTTGCTGTGAGTAGTTTTTATAGAGGAGAAGTCAATATTAACTTTAAAGATATAGACATCAGGGCTCTGGTCAAAAATACAGTCTATAAGAAAAAAACTTTAGCCAGAGAAAGGAAAGTTAAGATAATATTACATATGGAGAGAAATATTCCGATTATTGTGGGGGATGAAGACAATTTAAGCAGAGCACTATTAAATATAGTTGATAATGCCATAAAATTCAATCATGAAGGTGGAAACGTGGAAATAAGTGTAAAAAATCTTACAAATAAAGTCATCATTGGAATAAAGGATACAGGGGTAGGGATGCCAAAAGAAAGGCTTGACGAAATCTTCAAGCCATTAACTCAGCTTGATGCCAGTATAAGAAGGAGATACAGTGGCACAGGTATGGGGCTGGCTGTTGCCAAGAAAATAATAGAGCTTCATTCTGGAAAGCTTTTTGTAGAAAGTAAACTTGGTAAAGGCACAACTTTCTGGTTTGACCTTCCGGTGAAATGAAGTAATAGCCTGTTACGATATTGTGAGCGGGAAAGCCCACCATCTTCAGTGGTGGGATGAGAGTGAACCATATTTAATTGCCACCAAAATATTTATATATTAGTGCCACCTATTTATAATGATGGTTAACAAAAGATGGAAATATTCAAAGACATGTGTTCACAACGTGGCGTATCATCTAATATGGTGTCCGAAGTATCGAAGAAAGATACTGATAGGTAGTATAGCAAAGGATTTGATAGAACTTCTCAA
>VAOW01042233.1_pt1 | contig 11322 bp, 13 predicted proteins | sample 3393921 | NCBI WGS metagenome assembly VAOW01 (sample SAMN08290428, study PRJNA428436) | hydrothermal vent metagenome | isolation source: Deep-sea hydrothermal vent chimney | place: Indian Ocean: Southwest Indian Ridge | depth 2742 m m
GGGGGATAACGACATAATCCGTCGCAATAAGGACTGAACGATTGATAGCACCCATATTTGGGCCTACGTCTACCAGAACAATATCAGCCTGGACTTTATCGACCGCCATCTGCATTACCTGCCAGAAGGAACTCAAAACACGCATCGGTCGATACAGATTATTATCACCCATACTGTTTGGCCACTCATTCGAAAGGGCGTCTTCATATCCGGACAGCGCCACGTCACCCGGTACGAGATGTAAGTCGGTCGTAATGCTTCGCAGTATTGGCTCAACGATATCGCCCACGCCGGTTAGTGGTTTCACACACTGGTAAATGGTTGAACCAATTGCCTCACCATTCCATATCTGATCAATTTTATCTTCTTCAAGAAATGCGGATGTCAGGTTTGACTGGGGGTCAAGATCTACCGCAACGACCCGTTTGTGCATGCTGGCAAAGGTCCATGCCAGATGGTAGATAAGTGAAGTTTTACCCACCCCCCCCTTATTATTGAAAAAAGTCAGTATTGGCGCACTCATGGCTTTTTCTTCAATATGCAAACTACCGTACTTTGATTTACTTCAAACTCAAGCTCTGGATTACCATTTCTTTCAAGTTCTTTTCGGGCTGTGGCTATGCCGCGGCCAAACGCCTGAATGTAGCCAAAAGTTTTTAATACATCCCCTATATTCGGATTCCGATAATCGGTTATTCCTGGCTGTCCGAAATTTTCAATTGTGACGTTACCGTAGGGTCCGCCCGGGCTCATGATTTCTATGCGGTCGTTAAACCAATAAATCCGAACGGGCGCATTGGTGCTTTCGTAGATTCTATGGAGGATTGCGTTGTATACAATTTGTTGGAGGGCAACTAATGGATAGGAAGAATTTGTTATATGGGTTGACGTTGTAACGATATCAATACTCGAACGATTATGCGCAGCAAGCTTCTCCTCTGCCCGTCGAAGCATCTCTACAAGTGCGCCTCTAATTTTTTCTTCGTCGATCACTGGATCGGACAACTCTGACCCATCAATTCTAAGAAACTGTATATAGGCCCCCGGCAAAAAATCCTGAGGATTTTTACCGATCGCCAACAAACCGAGCACGGTAGGGGTTGGTTCTTCGATAGACGTTATCATTTTGCATGATGCCAGCCGCTCTTCATACGAGCGGTTGTTACCATCCAGAATGTCAGGAGCAAATGCAGAGGGCAAATACTCGCCTTCAAAGACTGTGCGAGACAAATCTGAAATATTCGCAGTTGGAATAGGGTAAATATCAAACGGAATGTTTTTGTATCTTCTTTTCTCGATAAGAATACGTTCTTCCTGCTCATTTGCTATTGCTCGGCGAGGCCCTGTTCTGATCCATATCCGCCCGGCGTATTTTACTGGCGGCATATCTGAGGGTAGAACGGTGACTACTGCCATTTCAGCACCTTTCAGGGAGCGCTTTTCAACAGAAAGCACAGGTAATGGCAAAATATTTCCATCTGTTTTCATGCCAGCCAGACTGCACAACAGCTCATCCGTAATCGGATCGTTTGATGGTGCGCCATCATCTGCGGCACCTATGAACAGCACACCCGGTTGCTGGTGGTTAGGCAGATCATTGGCAAAGGCACAAACAGCCTGTCTGGCTTTCCTGGGCGTATCACCCCTAAATGACTGCTTGCGTTCTGTGAGGTCAGATTCCAGATCATCAAGCAGGGCTTCCAAGGCTTCGTCGGAAAATGTTTTCATCAGACCTATATGACCCCGGCACCAAAAGGATTAGCAGTATTATGAGCTCATTACAAAATACTCATGAGCGACGATTGGTTTTTGTGCAGCAAAGATTAGCTGGACTGTCAGGGTTATTCAACTTGACCATGCGAGAGGGTGACCATACCCTTCGCGACCCTCACAAAGGATTACCCGTTATTGGCTCGTAGCTCAGGGGTAGAGCACTACCTTGACATGGTAGGGGTCGGCGGTTCGAAACCGCCCGAGCCAACCATTTTCACAATCAATGCCTGACATCAGAGCCGGACCGATTCAGTCTGGCCCTTGAATTGAGGTCTGTATTGGGGTCTTGGCGCAGGGCGCTATAGCGATAGGATGCAGCGCTGACACCCTGGAGGAATGCCATCAATGAATGTTCAATTGCCCGACGGTTCAAGCCGTGCCCTGAATGAGGGCGCGACAGCCTGTGATCTAGCTTCCGATATTGGCCCAGGTCTGGCGCGGGCAACGATTGCCGCTACGGTGAACGGCAAGCAGGTGGATGCTGCGCACGTATTGAGCGATGGCGATGAAGTATCCCTGATTACCGAGAAGTCCGATGAAGGGCTGGAAATCATTCGGCATTCCACTTCGCATTTGATGGCCATGGCGGTGCAGGAACTGTTTCCGAAATCACAGGTGACGATCGGGCCGGTGATTGAGGATGGGTTCTACTATGATTTTGCTTTTGAGCGTACTTTTACGCCGGAGGATTTGCAGAAGATCGAAGAGAAAATGCGGGAAATTTCGAATCGCAAGCTCGATATCAGTCGTGAAGAATGGGATCGCGATAAGGCGATTTCCCATTTTGAGGGAATCGGTGAAAGCTACAAAGCCAAGCTGATTGCCCGTATCCCTCCAGGTGAAACCGTCAGCCTGTATAAGCAGGGTGAGTGGTCCGATCTTTGCCGTGGCCCGCATGTGCCGAATACCGGCATCCTGAAGCATTTCAAGCTGATGAAGGTAGCGGGCGCTTACTGGGAAGGCAACTCCGCCAATGCGCAATTGCAACGTATTTATGGTACGGCGTGGGCATCAAAATCTGATTTAAAAGTCTATCTGCATCGTCTGGAAGAGGCCGGGAAGCGCGATCACCGCAAGCTGGCCAAATCGCTTGAACTCTTCCACTTGCAGGAGGAAGCGCCGGGTATGGTGTTTTGGCATCCGAAGGGTTGGAGTTTGTGGCAGGTGGTGGAGAATGAAATCCGTGCAGTGATGCGCGACAATGGCTATAAGGAAATCAAAACCCCGCAGATTGTGGATCGGAAATTATGGGAGCGGTCCGGACACTGGGACAAGTTTCATGACGAGATGTTTACGACACACACGGAGAACCGGGATTACGCCATCAAACCGATGAACTGTCCGTGCCATATCCAGGTGTTTAATCAGACACTGCATTCCTACCGTGACCTGCCGCTGAGATTAGCCGAATTCGGTTCCTGCCACCGCAATGAACCGTCCGGTACGTTGCACGGGTTGATGCGGCTGAGGAATTTCGTGCAGGATGATGCGCATATCTTCTGCACTGAGAGACAGATTCAGGATGAGGTTTGTCATTTTATTGATTTGACCTATGAGGTTTACAAGCGGTTCGGCTTTGAGGATGTCATCATTTTTCTGTCTGACAGGCCGGACAAACGGGTGGGCACGGATGAGCAGTGGGGCAAGGCGGAAGCGGCTTTGCACCAGGCCTTGCAGACTAAGGGTATTGAATATGGCGAGAATCCCGGCGAAGGTGCATTCTATGGTCCGAAGATTGAATTTTCGCTGAGGGATTGTCTGGGCCGCGTGTGGCAGTGTGGCACGATTCAGGTGGATTTTTCCATGCCGGGTCGGCTGGGTGCTGAATATGTCGCTGAAGATTCATCCCGCCAGATACCGGTGATGCTGCACCGGGCCATTCTGGGTTCGATGGAACGCTTTATTGGTATCCTTATTGAGCATTATGAGGGTAAATTTCCGTTCTGGCTGGCACCGGTGCAAGCGGTGGTGTGCAATATCACGGATGCGCAGGCAGATTATGCGGCGGAAGTCCGCGCGGCCATGCGCCAGGCCGGTTTCAGGGTGGATGCGGACTTGCGTAATGAGAAGGTGGGCTATAAAGTGCGCGCCCTTACGCTGCAACGAGTGCCCTTTATATTGGTGGTGGGAGATCGGGAGCGCGAGGAAAAAACAGTGGCTGTTCGCACTCTGCAGGGTGAAAACCTCGGTTCGATACCGCTGAATGCATGGCTGATCGAGATGCAGCGTATGCGAGAGGAGTATGAATAGGTTGAATAAAACACTGAGAGGGGGCTTTCATCGCTAAAAAGGAATTACCGGTCAATCACGATATTGAGGCCAGCAGGGTCCGGGTGATTGGCAGTGATGGGGAACAGATTGGTGTTTTACCGCTGGCGCAGGCGATTGCCGAGGCGGAAGGAAAAGGCCTTGATTTGGTGATGATATCGCCGAATGCCGACCCGCCGGTGTGCAAGGTGATGGACTATGGCAAGTTCAAATATGAGCAGAGTAAGAAAGCCAACCTTGCAAGGAAGAAACAGCATATTGTACAGACCAAGGAAGTGAAAGTGCGCGCCAGCACGGATCAGAATGATATGGATATTAAAATGAAACGTGCGCGCAAGTTTCTGGAAGAAGGAAACAAAGTGAAAGTTTCCATGCGGTTCCGTGGCAGGGAAATGGTCTATGCTTCGCGGGGCGCTGAGCAATTAAAACGGATCGCCGAAAATTTAAAGGAATTGGGCAAGGTAGAAAACATGCCCAATATGGAAGGGCGGCAGATGATTATGGTTATAGGGCCGCTGAAAAAATAGTGTCACTGTTCAGGATACCCGTCTTTTACTCCATGGCGGCGTTGCTGCGATGCTCGAATCCTCACAATAACCATATGCTGTGGATTCTGCGCTTCTCGCGCCTTGCCATGAAGCAAAATCCAGGAATCCTGAACAGTTACAAAAAACAAGAAGGTTGACGATGCCCAAGATGAAATCAAACAGTGGCGCCGCGAAACGGTTTTCCAAAACCGGACGCGGCAAATGGAAGCGTAACAATGCTTTTGCCAACCATATTTTGACCAAGAAGTCGCAGAAGCGGAAGCGTGGTTTCCGTGGAACCGAGTTAGTGGCCCCCGCCGATGTGCGTTCGTTGGGCCGACTGGTTCCGTACAAGTAAGTATTGATTGTAACAGGAGATAGACGATGGCCCGTGTAAATTCCCGTGTCCAGGCGCATGCCCGCCACAAAAAGGTTATTAAAGCAGCCAAGGGGTACCGTGGCCGCCGCAAGAGTTGCTTCCGTGTTGCCACGCAGGCCGTGGATAAAGCGCGGCAGTATGCTTACCGTGATCGTAAGGTTAAGAAGCGTGAGTTTCGTCGTCTGTGGATTGTCCGTATCAATGCCGCTGCGCGCATTAACGGTCTTTCCTATTCGCGGTTCATGCACGGTCTTTCCGAGGCAGGAATCGAGCTCGATCGCAAGGTGCTGGCTGATATCGCCGTACGCGATGCGGAAGGTTTTGCGAAGCTGGCAGAAACAGTTCGCACACAGATTCAGTAAAATAACACTTACCCGGTTTCGACCGGTGACAATGGGTAATGAAATCGAAGGCAGGACTGTTCGCAGTTCTGCTTTTTTTATTGCAAACGTGCAAAAATGTTTGCACGTTTGCAATAAGAAAAGGGGTAAGGGATTATGAGCGGGATTGATTCGCTGAAGGTACGGCTTGAAGCATTGCAGGCGGAAGCGCTGGCCGCATTTTCAGCGGCTGGAGATCTGAATGATTTGCAGCAGTTGCGAGTCCAATATTTGGGCAAGAAGGGTGCATTGACCGAAGTACTCAAGGGCGTTGGCAAGCTGCCGCCCGCAGATCGTCCGGTGATTGGTCAGCATGTGAACCGGACCAAGGCCGCATTGGCAACAGCACTGAAGCAGAGCGAAGCTGAGCTGGCCGTGAAAGCCAAGTCGGTGCGTATTGAGGCCGAGCGCATTGATGTGACGTTGCCGGGACGCACAGGCGCCCGTGGTGCGTTGCACCCGGTACAGCAAGGTCTGGATGAGATGACTGCCATTTTTTCGCAGATGGGTTTTGCAATAGCGGAAGGCCCTGAAATCGAGGATGAATTCCATAACTTCGATGCACTGAACATTCCGCCCGAACATCCGGCGCGCGCCATGCACGATACCTTTTTCATCAAGGACTCCGGCGATGAGCCGATGCTGCTCAGAACCCATACCTCGCCGGTCCAGATTCGTGCCATGAAACGATTCCTGAGTGAGGCGGGTGAGCCGCCGCTGGCCGTGGTGGCGCCGGGGCGTGTTTATCGCTGTGATTACGATGTTACCCATTCGCCAATGTTCCATCAGGTCGAGGTCTTCAAGGTCGATCACGATGTGTCGATGGCGCATTTGAAAGGCGTATTAAGACATTTCTTCTCCGCCTATTTTGAAAAGGATGTGCCGATCCGGTTGCGTCCGCATTATTTCCCCTTTACCGAGCCGTCAGCGGAAGTGGATATCGGTTGCGTATTCTGCGCCGGAAAAGGTTGCCGTATCTGCAAGGGCAGCGGCTGGCTGGAAGTGCTGGGGTCCGGGATGATTCATCCGAATGTGTTGACGTCGGTCGGCATTGATACTGGTAAATTCTCCGGATTTGCGTTTGGTCTCGGCGTGGAGCGGCTGGTGATGTTGAAACAGGGAATCCCCGATTTGCGGCTGTTCTTTGAAAATGATGTGCGATTCCTGCGAAGGATGGGGGTGGCGAAATGAAAATTCCTTTTTCCTGGCTGAAAAAACACGTCAAATTAACAGCGATGCCCGCACGGATTGCGGACGACATGGTTCGGCTGGGCCATGAAGTGGAAGGCGTGGAAGAGCCGCGTGCTGCCGTCAAAGGGGTCAGGGTCGGTCTGATTGAATCGAAGATCCCACATCCCGATGCCGACAAATTAAGCCTGCTGAAAGTGAACATCGGCGAAATTGAGCCACTGGGTATCGTCTGCGGCGCATCCAATATGGATGCGGGTGACAAGGTGCCGGTAGCCACCATCGGTACATTGCTACCCAATGGACTCAAGATTAAAAAAGGCAAGATTCGTGGCGAAGTCAGTTTCGGTATGTGCTGCTCCGGGGCGGAACTGGGGCTTGCTGAAGACGCAGCCGGACTACTGATTCTGCCTGCTGATGCACCAATTGGTGCGGAAGTCGGCGAGTATCTCGAATTGGAAGAGGCGGTGTTCGATCTCTCCATTACGCCGAATCGTGGCGACTGCATGAATGTGCGCGGCCTTGCCCGGGATCTGGCGGCGGATGCAGGCTTGCCATTGGCGGATATCGAATTGGCTGACATCAGTGTCGATACCACTATTGCAGCGCCAACCGTGTCCGTGTCCGTATCCGCAGAACAGGATTGCCCCGTTTATATGGCCAGGAGCATCGAAGGTGTCAAAGTGGCCGATTCTCCTGCCTGGATGCAGGCCGGTTTGATCATCGCGGGCATGCGTCCGGTCAACGGCATTGTCGATGTGTTGAACACCATCATGCTCGATCTTGGTCAGCCGATGCATGCTTTCGATGCCGATAGATTGAGTGGAGGCATCACTGTTCGTTCAGCTACCAGTGGCGAAGAATTTGCGGCGCTGGATGGACGTGAACTGAAACTGAATGCGGGTGATCTGGTTGTGACCGATAACAGCAGCGTGGCTGCGCTGGCTGGCATTATGGGCTCGGAGCCGTCCGGTGTGAGCGAAACCACCACTCGTATCGTGCTGGAGTCGGCCTTTTTCCGTCCGGCCCGGGTGAGCGAAACGCGCCGCATTTACGCCATGGTGTCTGAGGCGTCGATGCGCTTCGAGCGAGGCGTTGATCCGGCCATGGTTGGGGTCGCCATGCAGCGGGCTACGGCCATGATTACTGAACTGTTCGGTGGTTTGGCTGGTGACATTACCGTTTGTGGTGATGCGGCTGGCATCAATGCGGGCCGTGAGGTCAGTTGCACTGTCTCCCGCATTGCCTCAAGGCTGGGTATTGATATTCCCGCATCGGTGGACGATGTATTGGAGCGGATGGGTTTCGGCGTTTCGAGAGAAGGTGACAGGCTTAATGTGACGGTTCCACCATTCCGGCATGATGTTTCGATTCCCGAGGATATCTCGGAGGAATATGCACGGGTGATTGGTTTCGATGCAATTCCCGAACTGTTGCCTCCGCTGGCGGCAACCGCACCGGTCAAACAGGATCGTTCCATTCATGATGCCGTTGCCGGTGGCTTTTTGCAGGTGGTGACGTATGCGTTCGTATCCGCCAGCGAACAGCGGCTGTTTGTCGCCGATGATGGCGCGGACGTTGAGCTTATGAACCCGATTTCCGATGCCATGAGCGTGATGCGCCGCTCGGTTTGGCCGGGACTGCTGAATGCCGCCAGACATAATCTGAACCGGCAGCAGGCGGGCGTGGCGCTGGCGGAGCAAGGGCGCATCTATACCAGAACGGATGCCGGATACGATGAAACAAACATGCTGGCATGGCTGATGACCGGCGAGGTTCACCGGGATGCGTGGTTTGAAGCTGCGCGTGCAGCAGATTTCTTTGATTTGAAGGGTGCAGTTGAAGTGTGGCTGCTCCTGCGTGGGCTGACGGGACGCTTCATTGCCGACGATTCGATTCAGGGCTTGCAGGCAGGCCAGAGCGCCAAGGTTCTCGTTGGACGTGTCGAAGCAGGCCGGATCGGCAGGGTGGATGATGATATCGCTGCCGGATTTGATATTGATACTCCGGTATTCGTCGCCGATATTAATCTCGACGTGCTACCGGCAGGTAAGCAGGCCAAGTTTGTACCGTTGCCCGAGTTCCCGGGTGTGGAACGCGATTTGGTTTTTCTGTTTGAACAGGATATTCAGGCTGAAGAGATTCTGCAAACGGTACGCAAGGCTGGCGGCAAACTGCTTACCGATGCACGTATTTTTGACCGCTATGAGGGCAAAGGTGTTCCTGACGGCAAGATCAGCCTTGGTGTGCGCTTCACCCTACAAGCACCGGATCGTACGTTGACGCAGGATGATTCCGATGCGGTCTCGAGTGCGATTGTTACGGCTATGGACAAACAGTTTGGAGCAAGCCTGCGGGGCTAAAATAATCACCATTGGAGGTTGGATCGTGCAATGCATAGCGGCAAAAGAAGCAAAAACCCATTTCGGTGAATTGATTGACACTGTTCAGCGTGAGCCCGTAAGCATTATGAAATACGGGCGGCCGGTTGCCATCATCATATCATCGGAAGAATACAAACAGTTCAAGCTTGAACGGCTACGGGTGAGGCTTTCCATGGGGGAAGTCCAACTGGACAGGGGGCAAGGCGTAGACGGGCGCACGTTTTTTAAATCAAGCAAGTGAAATAGTCAGACGTTTCCCCAGTGCCAAGGCAGCGCCCTCCAGCGTGGTCAACGTCACCGATGGGTTATCCGGGTCAAGCAACCGATTCACGGCAGACCTGCTGGTACGCATGAGCCGCGCCAGTGCTGTTTTGCTCAATTGTTTTTCGCGCATCATCTGCTCGATCTGGAATGCGATGACGCGCTTCACTGCCGTCCCTTCCACTTCTGCGAGCAGTCCTTCTTCTTCAAGGAAATCGTCAAAGTCGCTACCAATGTGTTTGTTCGTCATATCAACCTCCAATCTTCTTCTTTCTGTCCTTTGCAAGCTTCAAGTCCGGGATGGGTGTCTTCTTATCCTTTTTTATGAAGCCGTGAAGCAAAACCATTCTATTTCCGTCAACCGTAAACAAAACGCGTGCAATCCGCTTGTCGATAGTTGTTCTCACTTCCCACAGCCCCTGATCCATTTTACGAACCAGAGGCATGCCCAACGGCCATCCAAACTGAACTGTCTTGATGTCTTCGCCTATTGCCTTCTTTGCAGGCCGATCCAAAGAGCGAAGCCACTCACGGACAGGTTCTGCGCCGGATTCCGTTTGATAAAAGGCGGCCTTCAATTTCACTCCTATTTGCACTATCTGAAGCGTACCAATATTGGTACGTTTGTCAAGGCGTAAGATGTACGGAAGTTCATCAGTGATTGTGCGTTGAATTATCAGTGATATTATCCGATAATTATCATGATTTAACGACGGAGGTGCCACATGGGCATTGCCAGCTTTGTCGCTGACGAGATGTTGTCGGCTACGGAATTATCAAAAAAGACCGGATCGGTGCTCACCGACCTGGCCGAACATATGCACCGGAAATTTGTCATTATGCGCAACAATCGGCCCAATGCAGTATTGTTGTCGATGGATGAATACGAGCATCTGCTGGAGAAGGTTGAGGATGCGGAGCTATCGCAACTGGCCGGAGAGCGTCTGACTGATGATGATCGGAAATCTGCAATTTCACACGAGGATGTGCAGCGCCGTTTCAAATGAGTGGGCGCTGACCCGGAAAAATTCGGTGCACCGCTGCGCAAGAGTTTGGCCGGATTGCGCAAGCTCAGGGTGGGAGATATCCGTGTGGTGTATCGGCTGGAAAAGAAGCGGATTGAGGTGTTTGTCGTCGTCGTAGGCCGCCGCGCGGATGATGCCGTGTACAAGGTTACCGATAAGCGTGTAGGCAAGGAGAATGTGTGATTGCAGGACACGACCCCAAATGTGGACCCCGTTTGACAAAATGACAAACTAACATAGACTGGTCTGCGTCTAGTCTGAATAAATACGAGGTGATAGATGAGCAAGGTTGGCGCTTACGAAGCTAAAACACACCTACCCCGGCTGCTTGAAAAGGTGGCTGGTGGAGAACGTATTATCATTACCAAACATGGGCGTTCGGTCGCGGTTTTACAGCCTGTCGAGGGAGGTAATGCAAATATCGCCGACGTGATTCGTGAACTGAAACGTTTCCGTATTGGTAAAAGACTTGATGGCGACTCTATTCGGGACATGATCGAGGAAGGGAGGCGTTAGGATTATGGCTGGGCGGTTCGTCCTGGACAATTCCATTGTTATGAGTTGGTGCTTCGAGGATGAGAACGACACATTGGCGGAAAGTACCTTGGAGCGCCTACAGGATGATATCGCGCTTGTTCCTGCAATTTGGCCGCTTGAGGTGGGCAATGTCTTGCTGGTGGCCGAACGGCGGAGGCGGTTAAGCGAAGCTGATTCGGTACGATTCCTGGCAATGCTTGCTGCCTTGCCCATGCAAACAGAACCGGAAACACCCCAGCGAGCCATGGGCCAGATTCTTTCTCTGGCAAGGGAACATAAGCTATCCACCTATGATGCCTCGTATCTTGACTTGGCGATGCGTGAGGGTGTGCCAATAGCCACGCTGGATCAGAGGCTTCGTCGTGCCGCGAAGAATTGCAGGGTAGCGTTATTACCTGATCATCCTTGATTTGATTCTATTGGAGGGAATATGGCAAATGCATATGTAGCTCAAGGTGATCCCCAATGGATCGCGTTAGATGTAAAAATGAAGACCAGGGAGGTAATTGCAAAACTCCCCAAACATACTGAATTAACGCCGATTATGGCGTGAAGCAAATCTCCCTTTCTGGTAAGATAAGGTCCACCAAGACACAAACC
>VAOW01035465.1_pt1 | contig 11298 bp, 13 predicted proteins | sample 3393921 | NCBI WGS metagenome assembly VAOW01 (sample SAMN08290428, study PRJNA428436) | hydrothermal vent metagenome | isolation source: Deep-sea hydrothermal vent chimney | place: Indian Ocean: Southwest Indian Ridge | depth 2742 m m
AGTATAAAAATCAGAACAATGGCAAAGCCTTCAAATGTGACAATAACTTCACTTTCTGCTCTGTGTGTCAGCCAGTATAGAGAAAATGGTAGGAATGAAATAATACTGAGCAGATTATAACCCAGTCGATATGTTTCAGGTGTAATTTCAAGTCTGGTTATTAAACTGTTCTTAAAGCTTCTGGAAGCTGTCAGACTATGTATAAACGCAAAACATAAGAACAGAAAAAAGATTTCAATATACATGAATTGACTACCCCATTTATAACTAAGAAACTTTCCTTCACAATAATATAGTAAATAGGAATATCTACTGGTTTTTGGGTATAATCAGCGTGAAAACACTCCCCTTTGGTTTATTGTCCTCCACCCACACCCTTCCTCTGTGAATCTCTGCAATTCTCTTAACTATAGCCAGGCCCAGTCCAAAACCATTTATTAACCCTGTTTCAATTCTTTCAAATCTTTCGAATATAATTTCCTTTTTCTTATCTGGAATTCCTGTTCCTTGGTCAGATATAGCAATAACATAATTCTTCCTCTCATCTATTACTGAAATTTCCACAGTTGACCCTTCAGGGCTATATCTAATAGCGTTTGATATAAGATTTCCTATTGCCAGCTTAATTGTTCCAGCTGCCATCACAGGAAAATGGTCTTTGCTAGAAAATTTCAGACTTATATTTTCTTTCTCAGCAATTTGTAGGTACTCATCCACTGTTTCCTCAACAACTCCAGCCAGGTCCATCTCTTCAAATCGTGGCACTGTTATTTTCAGCTTGGCGAGGTCTCTTGAGTCCTCAATAATATTCCACATTTCATCAAGAGACCTTAAGGAATAATGAAGGTGTTCCTCATTTTTATTCCTCATGAAAAGCTCTATATTCATCTTTGCTGAAGATATGGGACTTGCTAGGTCGTGGTGAAGGATGTCAATAAACAGCTCTTTTGTTCTGTTTGAATAAACCATCTCTGCCATATTTTCTTTTATACTCCCGTATAGATATCCTATGCCTGCTCCGAGAAATGTAAAAGTCATAGCCCATGGAATCATCCTGTAGCTGAAGGCAGTCATGAGTACAACAACAGGAGTAATATGACCTGTTTGCATGGCAAAATATATGGATATTATTGCAGGATGAATAACAAAATATCCCAGATAGCCACCTGCTATGGCATAGAGGAACTTGTCTATTTTCTCTTTCCTTATACCAGACATTAGTTAATAATAAATCATTCTCTTATTAACTCTTTCTGTTTATCAGAAATTATTATAATTCAAGCTGCTGAGTTATATTTAAATATTCAATAGATATATAGTAGGCATCAGGTGGTTTTAGATGGTTAAAATTTACTATGATAAGGATGTAGATTTAGAAGCCCTCAAGGGTAAGACAATAGCTATTATAGGTTATGGTATTCAGGGTCATGCCCAGGCAAAAAATATGAGAGATTCCGGAATGGATGTTATAGTTGGATTAAGGCCAGATGGGTCTTCCTGGGAAAAGGCAAAGGCTGATGGCTTTGAACCAATGACTATTGAAGAGGCTGCAGAAAAAGGAGATATTATTCAGATTCTGATTCCCGATGAAATCCAGGGCAGGGTTTACAGGAAGCAGATAAAGGAGCATATAAAGGAAGGTAATGCCCTGAGCTTTTCTCATGGTTTCAATATACGTTTCAACCAGATTGTGTCTCCTGAAAATGTGGATATTATTATGATGGCTCCTAAGGGTCCAGGAGGTATGGTTAGAAGGGAGTATCTGGCAGGTTCTGGTGTGCCTGCTCTGATTGCCGTGGAGCAGAACTATACCGGGAAGGCTAAAGATATAGCACTTGCTATGGCAAAAGCATGCGGTGGTACAAGAGTTGGAGTAATCGAAACAACCTTTACCGAGGAGACAGAAACAGACCTCTTTGGAGAGCAGGTGGATTTATGTGGTGGCTCGGCAGCTCTGATTAAAAGTGCATTTGAAACTCTTGTGGAGGCAGGTTATTCTAAGGAGATGGCATATTTTGAGTGCCTGCACGAGATGAAGCTCATTGTTGACATCTATTACAAGGCTGGCATTGAAGGTATGTGGAAGGGTGTCTCAAATACAGCAGAATATGGCGGAAGAACCCGTGGGCCAAGAGTAATTGATGAAGGTGTAAAAAAGAGGATGAAGGAAGTGCTCACAGAAATTCAGAATGGTGAGTTTGCAAGGGAATGGATGCTTGAAAATAAGGCAGGTGCTCCTGTGCTCAATAGCTTGAGGAAAGAAGATGCTGAGCATCCTATAGAAGAAGTGGGCAAAAGACTCAGAAAGATGATGAAAATATAGAGAAAGGGCACAACGCTCTCTCTCTCTTTCTCTATATATATACCACCTATGTGCAGGAGGTAGAAATACTGGAGTGGGAAGATTTTGAAGAGAATATAATGCAGAAATCCTTTGTTAACTATAAAAACGAGCTTGTAATTATAATTAGGATGCATATAGATGGTATAACACCAGCGAATCAGGAAATTCTTGTAAGTTTCAAACATGACTTCAAGGAGAATCTCGAAACATTGGGCTTTGAAAAAGATTCTCTGGATAAGAATAATTATGTGGAAGAGCACATAAAAAAAATAAAAACAGCATTCAGAAAAAAGCTTGATGAAATTTTTGCAGATATGGAAATCGCCGGAAATTCTATAGAATTCTACTTTGATGACAGTGGAAAAGTCCGGTACAGGCATAGAAGTATTGATAAACACTTCAAATTTAGAGAGATACAACCCAGCAGAGGCTGAAATGCAAAAAATAATCACTGAGGGGTCAACTCTCCTCAAAGTATATGAAAAAAGCTTTGAAAATGTGAGCAAGAAAACTGCCAGTGTCTTTTTCAATCCGGTAATGAAGCTCAATAGAGATATAACTGTAGCCGTAGTGAGAAGCCTTGAGGATGTCAGATTTCTTGACCTTCTCGCAGCCACAGGTGTAAAGGGGTTGCGAGTTGCCAGAGAAGCCAGAGCAGAAGAGGTAGCACTCAACGATATAAACAGTGGGGCTGTTAAACTAATAAAAGAAAATGCAGAACTCAACACCCTTGATGTAGAAGTTTACAACAGCGAGGCTAACCTCCTCTTAAATGAAATCAAAGATAGATTTAACTTCATAGATATAGACCCATTCGGAACACCTGTGTCTTTTATTGACAATGCAATAAGACGTGTATCTAATAAAGGAGTGGTTGGGATTACAGCAACAGATACTGCACCGCTCTGTGGTGTATATCCGAAAGTTACTATCAGGAGATATCTGGCCATGCCATTGAGGGGTGAACTGTGCAAGGAGACAGGACTTAGAATACTTCTTGGCTATAGTGCAAGAACTGCTGCAAAATATGATAGGGCTATTTCTCCACTGCTCTGTCACTCTACAGGGCACTACTTCAGGTGTTTCTTAAAGGTTGTCAGAGGAGCAAAGAAGGCTGACATCTCCATTAAAAATCTCGGTTACCTTTATTTCTGTACAAAATGCAGGAATTTTGAAGTGGAAAAAAGCATGTTTCCTGTAAAAAGAGAATGCTGCAGTAGGGAAATGAGTATAGCCGGGCCACTGTGGCTGGGAAAATTGAAGGAGCAGGATTTCGTGGAAATAGCTTTAAGAAACTCACATGATTTAAGCTCGGAGGCAAAGAAGCTTCTAGAAATTATTGTTCAGGAGGAAGAGATACCTTTCTACTATGATATTCACAGCTTGGGATCAATCATGAACATTGGGAATCTCCCCAAGATAGATTATATTATTGAACAGGCAAAAAAAAAGGGGTACCATGCTACGAGAACTCATATTCTACCAACAGCCATAAAAACTGACCTGCCTGAAAAAGAAATTTCAGATATACTCCGCAGTTATAGATAAATCTTGAACTTATATTATCTTATTATATAATCAAAAGATAATTTAATATTATATATCATGATAAAACCTTCAGAGTACCTGAGGAATATCGAAATAATTTATTGATAGTTTTCTAAACTTAAATAATTAAGATAAAAAAATTTAAATATTTTCAGCAATATTCTTCTTTGAGGTGACAAGATGAAATTAGGCATATTCGTAAGTGATTTTAGGTATGATGTTAAAACTCTGGATAAAGTAAAAACTGATGAAATTGGGATTTTTCTTGTGCAGGATGGTGTTTACAATGCTGTACTGAAGGAAAATGGAAAATCTTCCGACATTCTGGAGAAGGGCAAAGTGTTCGCTCTAGGTGACGACATAAAGTTTAGAGGTTTCAAAGAGGACCAGGTAGATGAAAGAGTTGAAGTGGTAGGCTATGAAGATATTGTAGACCTGATGATGAATAACTATGAAAAATTAATTTGGCTCTAAGGAGGAACTAAAAATGGGAAATATAGCAATTGGTATACTAACAAGACCCTATGGCTCAAGAAATATCGCTTTTGTTCTAAAACTTTCAAAAGCTGCTGTTGAAAGAGGTCACAGTGTTAAATTATGGCTTAGTGCAGACTCCACAACTGTACTTAAGAAAAATCAACATAAATATAAAAAGACTTTTCATTTTGAAGATGATATAAAGGAACTTTTGGAAAAGGGAGTTGAAATTGTTGCATGTGAAAGCTGCGTTGGAATGCGTGGAGTGACTGAAGAAGACCTTATTGAAGGTGTACCTATGAAAACAATGACATGGTTTATGGAGGCAGCTCTAACTGCAGATGCTTCGCTTATAATAGGAGAGGAGTAAAATGGCAGACAAGAATGTATTTTTCCTTATAAGAAAGACAGCAAAAGAAGAGGTTGCCAGTATAGCAATCGACCATGCACTTGGCTGTCTCACAGTACTCGAGTTTGAAGTTGAACCTATGGTTGCTTTCGCTGGTGATGGAGTTTTGAATGTTTTAAAGGAACAGGAAGGCATGGATACCTATGGTGTAGATAGTGTAGAAGAGAGGGTGAAGATGCTCCTTATGAGTGATGTAAAAGTTCTTGCTTTAAAAGATGATATGGACAGGCTTGGTATTACAGAAGAGATGATTACTGATGCTAAAGAGTATGATGCCGAAGAAGCAGTAACTCCAGTAAGCTGGAAAGAAATTCTGAAAGGTATGGAAGAAGCAGATATGGTGATGTTCTTCTAACTCCTCTTTCTCTATTTTTGTTACTGCAGCTATTTGCACTATTGCAAAATACTGACATCCTCTCACGCTAAAGCGTGTGAAGTTCATGTTTTTATGGGTAGAGGACGTCAGACTGTGTGAGAACCATAAATCATGTGAATCTTATACCTAACTTTTTGATTACAATGGCATATATGGTTTATTCTTATACAAACATGAGTTTTTACACAACCTGACGTATGCCTTCTCATTTCCAGTTGGTTGATGTAGAGGTTCTATATACTGGTTGAAAAGTATACCACCCTAGATTTGACAGTTTGCTCCGCTAACTTATTCGAAAAATCCATTTGACAGAAGCCAGAAATATGTATTTTGACCCCAGATTTATCACGTGATTGCTTGATTTTGTGCCAAAATCACCTGAGAGAGTAGGTTGAAATCAGAGAAAATGTATCTTTTGCCGCCTGATTTTTCGTATTCGACTGTAACTGTCAAATTCATAAGTGAAATTTTGATAAATTTCGGTGATGTATGCTTCAATTCAGGGTGCTCAAAACGTATCAGAGATATGAATAACTGTGCAAGAAACCCGACTATCAAAGCACTATAAATACTCATGTCAGACCAGCACCGCAAAGGTTTGATTTCGATTTCGTTTTTAAGTGAGTTGAATATCTTCTCTATAGAATCCTTTTGACGGTATATGACAAAGGCTTCTCGAAGTGTCAAATCCTTATTCGACACCAAGCAGAAAAATCCTTCACGTCCTGTTATTGAAGCCTTTTTGAGTATGTTCTTTGCCTCACTCTCGCTTAGTGTCGCAAGTTTCGTCTGATACGAATACTCACACTCGATAAGCGGATTGTTTATCCTGTACTTCTTGGGCAATTTCCTGTTGTTCTCTATGCTTTGTTGTATTATTCTTCTGAAGTTTTCTAAAAATTTCATATGAACCCAATATACATCCTTACCATCTCTTATATCAGGGATGGAATTGTAATAAATGGTATTTTTACGATTGCACTTAAATTTAAAACAAACAAATTCACACAGCTTGAAGAAATCAATGCGACCAAGGTTTATACCATCTTTTTAGTATTGTGATAAAAATTGTTTCCATCAATGAATACTATTGCATCTTTATCAAATTTAATTGTGATTCCTTCTCCAAACACCATACTCAGAAGAAGTTCTTATAAGGTACATAAGCCCAGTATTGCTCCACAGATGTAGAACCATACTGGGGACTTAATGACTTTATTATATATTTCAGATTATATAAACCTTTCGAAGTTCCTTCCTCTCAGTGCCTATAGCGTCAATCCTCTTTTGGATTAGCTGAGTCCCGCAATCCATTCGTTAATCCCTCCAATGGGTTTTGGGTAGACATATATATCTGGATGGTCATGGCAATGAAGCATTCTCACCCTCACTTTCATAGGACCTCTGAGGGTAACCCACGCTGCCAGCTCACATAGATTCAGTGGCTTCCCGCATCTCCTGCAGCGGGTTTCCGCTTTGAGGTCTTCTGATAGGAGAGGTAGACGGAGAATGTTTTTTTTCCGAAATCGTAGAACAGCCCAATCTTCTCCAGCTCCTCCCTCGACACTGTGATGCCCTGGTCTTCTAGAAACTCGAAAACGTCGTTTGGAGTGAGAGCCTTCTGCATCAGCATGGTGGCGAGGTAGCCGAACCCGACATCATTTATCTCTGCTTTCTTGGGAGGGGCGTTTGGGTCTTTGCCTAAGTATCTTATGTGCCTCTGGACCACTTTGCCATTTACCCTTTTGTTTTCAACCTCGGCATAGTACACCGAGTTCCCACGTTTTATCTTTCTAACAAAACTCATTAAGAATAGTGAGCATACACACCACATATAAAAAGGTTTCTACACTACAGAAATTTGAGGAATCAGAAGTCATACAGTCCTGGAAATAAAAGGATTAATGAATGATTGTTCTATGAAATAACGGAAAAAATCCAAAAGAGGATTGACGCTATAGGTTCATGAAGGGCAGCAAGCAGATAATATTTAATAGCAGTGATGAGGAAATATTAAGCCGTTAGGTGGGTAATTTAGGAGTTACAAAACTGGGTAGTTTAGGGAGTTATGTGACATATAAATTTTACAACAATTAAAATTTGGTAACAAAAAACATAGCTCACCGGTACCAACGCAAAAACTTCATGAACGAGGAAAAAGCTATTTTGTTAAAGATGAGTCCTACTATTTTTGAGAATATATAACTTTTCTTCTCAAAAAGTATCCCTAACGCAATTAAGCTCAATTCTGAAGGGCATTAGCTTTATTGCTTATCAAATTGTAAAGTATCTGTGAGCTACAACCTATCATATGATTTAACCCTGTTTTTTCTGCGAGCCAACTCACTGGTATAGCGTATACCCAGAGTAGAAGCATTCTCTCTTGCCCAATCGGTTAGTCTGGTGCTCCCTGCAGGTGGAGAATCTGTATAAAGTAAATCAGCTTTCAGCCCTTCAATTTCCTCACGAGTGATAGTTATGTCACCGACCATTTTTCCAATAATCCAGCCAAGAGAATAACCAACCGTGTCAGGAATAGAGATAATCGGTCTTTTTTTACCTATAATTTTACCTATCTCTATAATCAAATTACGGTATGTGAATGTCTCTGGCCCTATGGCATCAATAATTCGATTTTTGGTTTCTGTTCCCTGTTCTACAGCCAACCTGGCCATATCATCGACATATATTGGCTGTAACCGATAATTTCCGTCACCAAACACACAAAATACTGGAGATTTTCTAAGCATCCACGCAATATTATTTATTAAGATATCTTCTTTTCCAAACAAAACAGTTGGTCGCAGTATTGTGTATGAAATACCCGATTCAATCAATGCTTCTTCTAATATTGCCTTTCCGCTAAAATATTCAAGATTCGAATCTTTAGATGGATTAGTGATACTTATGTGGACTATTCGTTTAACCCCTGCCTCTTTTGCGGCGTCAAATAATTTGAGAGTGTTTTCTACTGCGACTGAATGTGTAAAATCTGTGTAATTAAATCTAACCCAATAGGTGTTATATAAAACCGAGACTTTTTGCAATGATTCAACGAGTTTTTCAGTATTATCAAAGTTGAATGGGTAAGCCCTAACTTTATCCTCAAAAGGATTTGAACGATTAAGAGAATTTGTTAAAGTTCTGACCTGATGGCCGGCATTCAATAAACGTTTTGTAATATATTTTCCAGAATATCCAAAAGCACCTGTGACAACATGGATTTCTTTAGTCATAATAATCTTGGCATGGTGATTGACTATTAGGAAGTCATACTTTTTCCAGTGAATAAAAAAAACAAAAAATTGAGAGTCCTACATGGACTCACATGCCATATTACACTGGTCTTTTGAAATCTTATGCTCCTTCTCTGCATGCTCACAGCATTCGTCCATACTTGAGAACTCTGCGTCACATAGAGAGCACTTACTCTTTCCAGCCATAGCCTCCTCTGCTTCCACAGGCACCTTTGCACCTTCAATAACAATAGACTTCCCCACGAGGTCCAATACCCCTCCAACCTCAATGTTCAACTTATAGTAAGGCATCACCAAGTGCAACTGAGCCTTGCAGATAGCGCAGGGCACAGCGAGGATTTCCGCACCCACATCACGAACTGCCTCAGCCATTGGCTTCGCACCTTTCATACGCAGATCCATGAGTTCTTCCGTAAGGAGGCCACCACCACCACCACAACAAAGGGTGTACTCTCTGCTCTTATCAGGAGCCACCTCCTTGAAATTAGTTACCGCATGCTTCAGGATATAACGCTGAGGGTCCAAGAGCTTAGCACCCCTAGCAAGATTGCACGGGTCATGGAGGGTTACGAGCTTCGTTACTCTGCTCTTATCCAGCTTTATCTTGCCCTCCCTGATGACCCTCTCAGTGTACTCTAATATATGCTCTACCTTAAAGTTCAAAGGACCGTTCCATGCTTCAATTATGTTCTTAGCCGCACGCCAGCCGTGACCGCACTCACCGTAAATCACCTTTTTAACTCCCAAACGATGCGCCTCGTCAACAACCCTCTTATTTATCTCCTTAAGGTCAACATAATCCTGGAAAATTCCGAAGTCCGCCGCCTCACTAGCACTATGGCTCATCGTATAATCAGCACCAGCAGCATGAAAGACCAACATAGCCCCTATCTGCGTGTCTACATTGACGAAGAGGTCAGCACTCGGGGGAACGTAGAGGATTTCAGCTCCGACCTTGGGCTTTGCCATCTTATCCTCAGGGTTCTCCTTAACCCCAGGGAACTCAACCTCTATTCCCATCTCATCCTTGATTTCATCGACACAAAACTGGACGCTATTCCAGAAGGCGAGCTCCTGCATTCCCATGTTATTACCTGCTCCATAAAGATTGGCTATTATCTTATTAACATAATTCATGCCCACACCAACCCTAAGCATCACTTCCCTAGCAGCCATAGTAACCTCAGCAGTATCTATACCGAAGGGGCAGAATACGCTACACCGTCTGCACTCCGTGCAGGAGTAGAAATACTTGCGCCACTCTTTCAATACTTCATTGGTCATCTCCTCTGCTCCTACGAAAGACCCTAAGAGCTTACCACCAATAGTAAAATGTTTTTTATAAACCTTCCTGAACAAGTCAACCCTATGAGCTGGCATGTTGTAGGGGTCTTCAGTGCCAATATAAAAATGACAACGCTCAGCGCATGCTCCACACTTGGTGCAAGTATCCATATAGGTCGCAACGCTCCTGCGCTCCTTCAGTACTGCCTCCATGGCCTTAATAATCTTCCGAGGCCTATCTTTCTCGGGTACCATCTCGATATTCTTAAAAGCGAGCTTCTTCAAAAGCTTTTCAGGACTCATATTAGGCATCTCCTTCGAAGGAGAAGGGGGTAAATCGAAGGGATTTACATCTTTTTCAGACATATCTTTTTCAGACATATTAGACATTTTCTATTCACCTCAACTGCTTTTGCACCACAAGGGAGTTTTTAATTCCCTGGGTGAAAAATATCCCAATGGGATGTATAAGTTTACTGAATGGTAGGGAAATCAGCAACAACTGCGCCAAGAGGTAATGGGTTAAGAAAATCGGGTCTGTTGGCGGCGCAATAGGGTGTAAAGTAAAGATACCCCAGAAGTAATTTTGCATAGTTGCAATATTAGTATAGGGCAGTACAGTAAAGCGCATAATAAGACCGGTAGCTGCTATACCTAGGAGCCAAAGAAGCACAAAATAATCCGCTGGATTGCTCATGTTGCGTAATGTCACCTGGGTTATACGCCTGACAAGGAGGTATAGGACAGCAATAAAGAAGATTATCCCTACAGTAGTGCCAAAAACGCTTGAAAGGTGCTCGATTCCCTGAGTGGTATAGCCAATAGCCATGAGGATCCTATTAGGGATATCCATGAACAGCCGCCAATGTCCTATAATGATTATAGCTAGGACAGCGTGGAATGGCCATGCCCCAAACCACAGATTCCTATCTTTCCTAAATAAATCAGGAAAAAGCAAAATTGCGCTTGCAATGTTCTTCACCTGCTCTCCTCTTGACTGTGGATAGGTCACGCTTATGGGCATTGGTACAGGTATGCTTAGCCAGCCCTTGATACGATAAATAAAACCACCGAAGAAAGCCACAATTGTAATATAAGGTAAAATGATACCAACAAAAGTTACAATAACACTCATCTACTATCACCTACAGTAATTCATCCAATCAATTATGTTTCTATATGCAATATATATAATTTTTGATTTTTGTGGGGTTGTTTAAAAAAGAGACCATCCAATTACCCCCTTAAAACTCTGGTTTTAATTGGATAAGATCAATTCGAAACTCCTTCTCCTATACCTTCTGGCTAAAATTCTATAGAAAATCAGTGGAAACGTGGTCTCTTAATCAGCCAACTTCCTCCTTCAACCTACATTAGACCTAAAAATCCAACATTTTTACATGGCTTTCACTAATTCAGACTTCTTCTCTCTGTATTTAACAGTGCAATTTCAGAAATATCTGGCAAAAGAATTAACAGGCTCTATACCATTTTGGATATTGTTAAGAATCATCATCTGGTATGTCACGAAGCTGAGTTTAGTGTAAAGTTCCTTTGAATCATTGGGTATCCCTTTCACATTGAACTTCACAGTATCTTTGAT
>VAOW01025613.1_pt1 | contig 11297 bp, 7 predicted proteins | sample 3393921 | NCBI WGS metagenome assembly VAOW01 (sample SAMN08290428, study PRJNA428436) | hydrothermal vent metagenome | isolation source: Deep-sea hydrothermal vent chimney | place: Indian Ocean: Southwest Indian Ridge | depth 2742 m m
AAGCTGAATCTGAATCATACAAATCCAATAAGGCTCCTTGGAGACCATATCTTCAGTATCAATGCTCCTTAAAGCTGAATCTGAATCATACTATCTCAAGATATATGATAATCATAATTTATGATTATGTATCAATGCTCCTTAAAGCTGAATCTGAATCATACTTTGCTCTACTGGTTTTCTGGGCTTATAGTTTAAGTCACGTATCAATGCTCCTTAAAGCTGAATCTGAATCATACTGCCCTAAAAAAAAGTATTGGAACTTGGAAGCTAAGTATCAATGCTCCTTAAAGCTGAATCTGAATCATACGAAAAATTTTTGTTCTTTTTTTAGACAAAGTAGCTCGTATCAATGCTCCTTAAAGCTGAATCTGAATCATACCCTATTAAGGTGCAAAAAAGAATTACTAAAGGCGATAGCCGTATCAATGCTCCTTAAAGCTGAATCTGAATCATACTTTGGACACCAACTCCTTTTCCTGGAGCATCAGCAATGTATCAATGCTCCTTAAAGCTGAATCTGAATCATACTGGACACAAATTCCGTATAAGACGGAATTTATAGTGTATCAATGCTCCTTAAAGCTGAATCTGAATCATACATATTCACCAGAAATTACCGCCAAGCAATGGCGATAAGTATCAATGCTCCTTAAAGCTGAATCTGAATCATACTATAAAAATAGGGTCAAAAGTAATTGAAGGGGATTTAAGTATCAATGCTCCTTAAAGCTGAATCTGAATCATACAAATATATTAATCGTAGCGTCAGTGTTTAATGCTACGTATCAATGCTCCTTAAAGCTGAATCTGAATCATACTTCCTTTCTTAAGGTTTTTGCTCGTTTGAGCAGAAACGTATCAATGCTCCTTAAAGCTGAATCTGAATCATACTATTTAATTTGATTGAAAACAAAAAAACAGTAAAAACTGTATCAATGCTCCTTAAAGCTGAATCTGAATCATACTAGTAATAGAACCAAGAGGACTGTCTCCTGAAGAGACGTATCAATGCTCCTTAAAGTTGAATCTGAATCATACATGATATTCACTAGAAATTATCGCCAAGCAATGGCGAGTATCAATGCTCCTTAAAGCTGAATCTGAATCATACCCCTGATCGCAGGGTTGGGATATGGATTTTTATTTTTTTTACGTATCAATGCTCCTTAAAGCTGAATCTGAATCATACAATAGAGAAAAAATTAGAATTGAAAAAAGGGTCGAAAGAGTGTATCAATGCTCCTTAAAGCTGAATCTGAATCATACTCCCTTAATATTGAAGAGACAGAACTCTTTAGGGAACAGGTCAAAGAGAGTATCAATGCTCCTTAAAGCTGAATCTGAATCATACCCAAATACCGGAGCCACTAATAGCACTGGTTTTACTGCTGTATCAATGCTCCTTAAAGCTGAATCTGAATCATACTTTCGCAAGTTTCGGGTTCTTAGTCTTTTGACCCTTTGTATCAATGCTCCTTAAAGCTGAATCTGAATCATACTGCTTATTTTTGGACAACAACTCCCTTTATGGGAACAGTATCAATGCTCCTTAAAGCTGAATCTGAATCATACAGGAGTAGTAGTAAAACTCTAGAGTTTCTATTTTTAATTAAGTATCAATGCTCCTTAAAGCTGAATCTGAATCATACTCATGGCTTGTTGAAGTCACGACGAATATGGGGGTAGGTATCAATGCTCCTTAAAGCTGAATCTGAATCATACCCCACCTTTGTACAGGTGGGAGCTAAAGAAATTAAGTATCAATGCTCCTTAAAGCTGAATCTGAATCATACTCCCTTAATATCAATAATTTAAATGAAGATTTAAGAATTTCTCCAATCTTTTATTGCTACTAACTACCTGTTAATCAGGTGACTTTACAAAACTACAAAAAATCTTTGAACATCCCGCTTTTTTTTAATCATAAACTTGCCCGTTTTGCCCTGACATTTCTGCAAATCGCAATAAATCAGGTAAATAAGCTGTTAAAAATATTTGAACATGTTTTTCAAAACCGATTAAAAACCCGATGTTCAAAATCTCCAAAAACAAGTTGTATTATAATAAGCTGGAGTTCAGGTTGTTCTGCATATAGAAATGGCCATGAAAATCATAAATTTTTGAACATCGTTTGCGCAGGTGCACAAAAAAAAGGATGTTCAAAATTTTTGCCTTCGCTTTTTTTTTCAATTTATGTATTCAAAAAAGGTTAATAACAATGGTTCAGACACTTACATATCATCAACCCTTTTCCTAAAACTTTGAACATGTTATTCGTACCAATATGTCAAAGAACGAATGCGATTTTCCCCATAATTAATAGTTGTCCACGATAGCATACTTTCCTAAACCGTAGTTAGTAAGCCTGCCGAAATGCAAAACCGCTCCTGCCCGTATAAGAGGCATATATTTATCTAATGAACCCCTGTAAGCCACACTGCCTAAAAGGGCATCCTTATACACTTTCTTTTTAACTTCAATTTTAATTTTGTAAAAACTGTCCATATATTCCAAGTCGGTAGTTTTGCCATCGAATGATTTTAAGTCAGCCTCCCGCCCATCGCAATACAGTTGGTTGAGCACTGAAATTCTTTCTGTCAGACTTTTCATCAGATCATGGAAAGGTAAACTATCAGTTGAAGGGTCATCTTTAAAAATCATGGGGCTGAGGAAGTTTAGTTTCACCTGCTTCACTTTGTAGGGTGGGGCGGTGAAGCGTAAATGACTTTTTTTGTCATCGCCCATCAGGGTTTCAATTCCGCTACACTCAAGCTTATGGTAAAGCAAACCTTCCCCTTCACCTATCTGCTGCACAATTTGCAATAAAAACGTATCATATTCAATCGCTTTGCCAATTAAGGTAAGTTCGATGGCAAAGGTATTGCCCCTGACAAATTTGCTCCTGCCTCTAAAATCCGGATAAAGAATGTATGGGACGGGAGGTTCGGTATATTTGCCATAAAGAGGATGTGAGGGCTGTAATTTAATTTTAAATAGTTCGGTATAGGGACAAGATTTGTTTTCAGGGCAAAGATTGCAATCTGTAAGATTTTTGTGCACGCAAACATCATCGTGTAATATTTTTCCAAAAACGCCCCGGATCAGGGAGAAAGAATGCCCGTCGAAATGAAATGGCCGTACAACTACAAAGCTAACCCTGTATTTACGGTAATAGAAATTTTCTAAAAAATTGTTCATCATTTATTACTTCCCCTTTAAGTTTTTGTACCACTCTTTGGCAGGTTCATCACCAATCCATGAGGCTATTTTTTTCCAATCAGCTCCTCCCGGGGGGGTCCATCTTTTTCCTTTTAGCCTATCGGGCGTTGAGACGTACCATTCAAGGGCTTTTTTTATCAACGAAAGGGTATCCCTTGCATCGAGCCGGTCTGCACCGATCTGCTTCAGGTATTGATCAATCTTTTTCCTTGCCTTTTTGAATCCCTTGATTTCCCGAATAACAGGCTCCAGGCCAAATTTTTTTAATTGTTCGTTTCTCGCTTCAATGTGTTTTTTTTCTTCCTCTGCTTTCTTTTTAAGTATTTCGTTAAGTATCTCGTCACGTTTCAATTTCTCCAACCGGATTTTTCCCCATTCTTTTTGATTTTCCCGTTCTCTTTTTCGTAATTCTTCTAATCTCTCCGCTTCAGCAATGCGCAATTTCTCTGCGTTCTTTTTATTCTCAGTCTCTTTTTTTCGCTGCATTTCCTTTTCTTCCTGCTTTTTTATCGCTTCTTTAAGTTGATCATGCAGTATTCGGGCTCTTTTGGCTTCTGCTTCCACTTTTTCCGTATCGGAAAAAGAAGCTATCGTTTCTTCGTCATTTACAATTTTACTATACGTTTCAAGATAAAATCCCCGTGTTTCCGTTACGCCCCTTCTCCTTTCATCTGATTTCGCTTTTGCAAACTCGGGTAGTGGCATATATTCCATCCTCCTGTTATCCAAAATCATTTGAACTTTGGCCATGGCAATAAACTCCTTAATCTGGTCGGATGTATACCATTCAAACTGAGGATCATATCCTCGCATATAGGCATTCATGACTGATTCGAAGGCAGTCAGATAAAATGACATTTCTTTTTCCATTTTTCCCCAATCAGTAATGGTTAAAGCAATCCTGCCAAAGCCAAAAGGTTTTGCCATACCGAAGCCATGGTAACAGGTCGAAGCATTATTATGAAAAGTTAGAGCGGAGAGAAGTACTCCTAATTCTTCAGGTCTGAGGTTAAAATAGTTGATCTTTGCAATAAATTTTGCCCCCTTATTCAACGGTTTGAACGGAACATTCATATTTTCTGTCCCATGCGGTAAATTTTCAACAACATCCTCCCTGACAGGGTATCTTTTCCGCCCGGCCAGCACTGCATCCGAATCCATATAGGTTTTATAATTCGGCCTGCCATTTCCATTTCTATTAACGCTTCCGTTATTCCCGGATTGTTTTATATAAATCGGATAATAGGAAGCCTTTGGCGTCCCCAAAATGGTATTTACAGTATCTCCTTCCTCCACAGTATCCATATCAGCCCATGCGGTGGAAAATTGAACCCTGCCTTTTAAAGCATCCGTATCGTTTGTATAACCAAAAAGGCATTCGGCCATATCGGGCTTAAAAAAGCCAAGCCGGTGTTCTTCGGGCAGCAGGTCTTTTACCGAATATTTGTAAGGCATTTTGTATAAATAAGACAAACCGAGGTCTTTCACTTTTGATTCGTCACCGGCGTTTATCCTGAAAAATACCGGAATTTCTATACCGCTTTTCAGTTGCCCTTTCCGCCATTTCCAGTCGGCTGAGATTTGTTTAGAATCGTCAAAATAATGAAACTTAAACTCTTTCCATATCTTTGAGTCCACCTTTATTTCTAATGGACTGGTAGGTTCAATAAAAACAAATTCATAAAATTTGCCGGTAGTTTTCCGGGCGGTTTTCCGGGCAACCGGCTGTCCGGTGAAAACAAGTGTACCTGATTGTCCTGAAGAATCAAAATCACAAAGTTGTTTTCCGAAAGTATTTGTAGTTTTTTTGAACTTTGAAGTTAAGTTGTTTTCCGGAGTTAACAGACTGTACTTAAACGCTGCCGTTTTATTGGAATCTTTTGAAAAATCAGCAGTTCCGCCTTCTTTAAACGTATCAACGAAACTTGTTCCAAACTCAGCATCCAGTTGCGCATGGCTTATTCTCCAGGGTGTATCACAATCGCGTATGTGGGCAGCCTCTTTGCCGTTTTCGTCTTTCTCTAAACGAAGCCAGCCGCAACGGATATTTTGGGAATCTTTCATTAAGTTATAAACCCCCGGATTATGAAGGTCTCTTATGGCATATTTATGGTCGTTTATCTTGTCCATCTTGGCAAAAGAGAGGATTTCGAGTACGCTGCGTATGGTTCCTTTTAGCGAGGTTCCGGGAATAAAGAATTTTATTTTCCCCTCTCTGTCAGTAATATGACAAAAGCGGGCTTCATCGCGGCTGTCCCTGATAAATATCGGTGTCTCAGCCTTTAGCTCAATTTCCAAGTGTCCGCTTAAACCATCCGAGAACGGAATGTCATGGCTAATTTGATTGGCCCAATAAGGAAAGTAAACCTGATTGCTTACCGGAACAAAATTGAAAGGTGCTTTTATATATCGCATGGGTTTAATCTTTTATGGTTGTTAATAATTTTTTGATTTCCTTAGCTGAGGTGTCAAAGCCAACGAAGGCCCTCCAGGCAGGTTGTAGTACTTCCATACCGGTACATTCGGGATCAGGAATTGGAATCCAAGCTCGTACAAATTTAGCTCCTTTATGATGATCCAATCCATGGGTCAGATAGGTCTGTTCTTCCAAAACAATGTTTGCATCCGTTTGTTTCCAATCTACAATACCTATCAGGTATTTGCCATCAATATGTTCGATGGAAATACTCACGGAACCTTTTTTATCATAAAGGTTAGCTTCAACAATAAAAGGATTCGCTCCGATTTCCGGGAGATTAAATTTACCATCGACAATATCCGGGGATGGCTTGTCCGACATCCGGTAATATCCGGTAAATTCTAAATCCCGGTATTCAGTAAGATTATTTGTTTGGATATAATGTTTCATCTTTTCCATTTTTGTTTGTATTAAGAACGCCACTGAATATTCCGTTACCCCGCATGGTGCCGCCGCCTAATGATAAACTACCACTACAGATGTCGGCAAGGGTTTCCTCAAAAGCTTTCAGGATAAAGCTGTTTCTATCAGAATTGGTTTTTTCTGATTTTAAGTTGTCCATAAAAGCAGGTTGAATCCAAAAGTCAAGAACAAATGAATCCTCCTCATCTTCAACACCTTGTACAACATTTTCGTTAAACAAAGCGCCATCTATTGTTCCACCGGTAAACCGGTCGATAGCTACGTGGTCAAGTTTTTTGTACCGTACAGTTTTCCTGTAAATATCAGAAAGACGAACAGCTCCTTTTTGGCCTGATTTCTGATTGGAATAATCGGAAGCCGTACCAAACAAGGCCTTTACAGCTATGTTGTTTTCCCCCACATACTTGCTCAGTGATTCGCCTTTCTCCACCAACTTATCAGCAAAATTTCCAGCCAGCTTATTGTAATGATAAGCCACCCTGTGCGATATTGCTCCTTTTACCGAGGTAGCCGGAATCAATACCAATTCTTCTGAAAAAGAGGGTTCATTCGTTTGATTCCATTCGATAATCTGCTCCGTTACAGGGTTCATATCAGCAACATCGCTCTTTAATCCCGAACTAAACAAATAGAAATCTTCGGGTTTCAGGATTAACCGATAAGAGATATAATTACTTGATTGTTTTTCGTCCTTTTGGAACAACTCTCCGGGAAATTCGGTATCGAGGCAGGATGAATGCTCAAGATAGGTTGTACGTTGTTTGGAATCGGTTAAATCCAATATCAGACTTTTGATTTCTTTAACCTTAATCTGTCCGAAGCCTCTCGATGAACCGCCACCGATACGAAAATCAGGATGGTTGAAAATGTTAAGCAGCCGGTTCCAAATTTTGTCATCTTCATTTTTGTTTTCACCCGTTCCTTTCATTTCTATCTCAAAAATGAAACGACTTCCTTTGTAAAGCACTTCCTCATCGAATTTTCCCTTGTTTACCGTATCGGCAGCCCCTCTGTGCGACATGCGGACATGTTGACGAACGGGTAGCTCTTTGTACCGGTCTATAAATTCGTAGTTTACATCCTTTTCCGGTATCAGGCACAAGCCATCAAATATTTTGCCTCTTTTTCCTGTTAAATGGGCTGAAGATACGGATAGACGGGATCCAAGACTGTTTTCCTGATTTTTATCATTCTGATAGCCAAAAATGTCGTCAAGTATTTTAATTAAGCGGCCTGTTTCTTCCCGCTCCCCGGCATGGTCATAAATTGAATGGCGCAACACGCCGGCGAGGGATGTTCCTGGAATGAAGGGTATGCCATTTGCTTCTTTAGCCACCGGCCGGTCAAGGGCAAGGTCTTTATTGCCACCTCCAACGGCAATCGGCGTTTCGGCTTCAATCACAATACGGGCGATATATCTGTTACTGTATTTCATTTTGCACCTCCTTTTTTTGCATACGGGCTGCCAGTTTTTCAACAAACAATAAACATGTTCTTTCGTCTGCCCTTTCAATTGTGTTTTTTAGCTTACCATCTTTCCATTGTTTTAAAGCTACGCCATGTGTTAAGAAACCTCCTGTAAAGCCTTCTTCCGGAGCTTTAAACAATTTTGTTAACAAATCAGGCTTATCGTCAGCGCTAAGGGCATAGCTACGCAGGTTTCCCCATTGGCTGCGGGTAACTTTGGTAAAAAGCTTAAGGTTGTACGGAGAGTTCATGAAAGCATCAACCTGTCTCAGTACTTCACCAAAATCGTTTTGCTGCTTAATCCATTTGATTAAATCCGAATCCTGAGGAAGAAGTATTTCCGTATCTTCGTTTTCTGAGAGTTTATCCGGAATATTTAATTGTAAAACCGGCTTACCGGTTTCAGGGTCAAAATTCAAAAAACCGGGGTTAATCAGCAGTTTGCCAAACCCGTCTGTCCGGTATAATCCAACGCCATTGTTAATTCTTTCGTCTGTAAAAGAAGTCTTTACATTACTCACATCAACCACAAACACCGAGCCTTTTTCAATAAAAACCCGGTCTTCATCGCGGCAACCGCGTTTATAATTCCATGGTGCATAAATCCCGGTACGTATTTGTGAACGGTCCCAAAGGATAACCGTATTTTCGGGTAAGCCCAATTGCCCGGCAGTCGGTGTAAAAGTGGGTTGGCCGGTTTCTTTATCCCTGAACGACAGACGCGATTCGGCATACAAAAAGACTAATTGAGCAGAGTTATTTTCGTATAATATTACACCGTCCCGAATAGATCTGTTCTCTAACGTTATTTCCCGGGAGGTGATATTTCCCGGTTGGATATTCTCATTTCCATTATGCATTAGCTCAATTTCAATGCTTCCGAATTCAGCGGTTTTGCTCCGTCCCAATCGTTTTTTTCCGGTCAGCATTTTCAATTCCTCAACAATCTCATCATGGTTTGGGGTGTCATCGTCAACATCAATGCAAAACTGCCATTCACTTCCTTTCTGCAAAGCTTCGTAGCCAAACATTTCATTTTCAGCCGAACGCCGTTTCACGGAATCGCAGGCCGTTTTTTGCGAAAATATTTTCACAAAGGAAACATAGTCACCTTTTTCGGTAAAATAGCCATCACGCGCTTGTTTTAACAGGATGCCCCTGTTAATTATTTCGTCAAAATTTTTCCTGCTCATAAAATTGAGCATATAATTGTTTCCTTCAGTCAGCCTTCCCCCTTTGGGAAAGTACCACGAAAAAGGAATTTGGAATGAGCGAATCCCCCCGCTTACAATATGGGCATCGCCAAACCTGACTTTGCCGCTATGAAACAGGGTATAGCTAATTGCTGCATCTTTTTTATAAACTGAAGAAGCCAGAATTCCCAGGAAGTTTGAGCCGGGAATGAAATTCAGGGATTGATGCCCGCCTTCTGTTGCTGTTTGGGCACTCATCACAATATCGGTCAGCAAAGTGCATTTAAAATCTATTCGTTTCATGATTAATCTCCTTTTTTTTGATCGAACACATCAAACCGGCATCTGCCCAATCCCCGGTTACGCTTAGTCCCCAATCGTTTAATCATTTTCAAACAGTCTTTCATCTTTTCTTCATAACCATCAGGAATGTTGGAAATAAATCCGGTTAAGGTAAGTGGAATCACAACCTCCATTGTCCGCAGAGATTTATTTTTTGCCACCCCTGTATTTTCATCAATACTGGTAGAGGGTACAGTCCGAAACAGCTTGTCTTTTTCCATCGGATTGGATTTAAAATATGTGGTTAAACCGGAAGTAAACTCCGAATTAGAATAAAAAAATTCATAATCAGCACTTTCATTTCTCGTTTCAGCTTTATTACCAAAACAGGATTCGATAAAACCGGTATCTTCTTCAAAAAGTTCCCGTGCTGCATCTTTAAGCAAGCCTTTAATGGTTTTGCCCGGAACATAAGGCAGTCCGTCTCTGTTTTTCTTAACCAAAGAATCGCTTTCCGGTCCGGCTGACAGTCCGCTACCGCAATTCCAGTCTGAAAAAAAGGTGATTGTATAATTGATGTCTGTCATATTACTATATTTTGGAGTTTAATGAATAAATCGTTATTGCATCATAAAGCGTGGTTTTGATTGTTTCTTCTTCTTTCCTTTCTTTTATATTTTTCAAAAGACTCTCCAAACCCAAACCGGCAATAATGTTTTGTTTCTTTTTGCCTTCCAATACTTCAATAATGCGTTCCAAATCTTCAATAGCTATAGATTTGCTGAGGTGGCAGGTCGAAATCCATTCGCGCAGTTTCGAACCCGGAGTATCTTTATTCCTTAACCATTTAACCTGTGCCATTAACTCTTCGATAGTCGTATTTTGAGAAATGAAATAGGGGCCTCCGCAAAAGGAAAGTCCTGTAGCCGGTGCGGCAAGTTCACGCTCGATTAAATCTGAATATTCCCCGACAAATGAAGATTGTACACGATGGAAAGTCAGGCAGGCAGGCACTTGATCCGGTTGTTCCTGTTTGGCCACATTTTTCGAAAAGCCACATAAATCTTCTGCCAGTTTAGCCCCGTAATGGAAGGGGTAATTCGTTTTAATATAAGCAATTCCGGCACAGGCAGTGAGTGCCGGCAAGTTCAGGTCTTTGGATTGAAATGCCAAGGCTGATTCCTTCTCGAATTCAGTTAAAAAAACGGTTGTGAGTTCCAATGCATACTCTGCATTACAGATTACGGTAAAGTCATCGCCCTCAAGGAGAACCGGGCGCATGGGTAAGGTAACTGTTTGCCCGTCACTGTCCTCGGATTTGACAATAATTTCTTTGAATGTGCTTGCAATAGCCGTTTTTGCAGCAGCCAAAGTAGCAGCTTCTATGGCGAGGGAAAAGTTTCTGTTTCGTTCGGTTGAAGGTTTTTCATGATTATTCAGGCCTGCCTGACCCTCATTTAGGTTACGAATAGCTTTACCAAGATTATTCCCATCAGCATGAATAATAGCAAGGTAGTTCTTCTTACTTGCAATTTCTTTGATGTCTGAGGGAAACAAGTATCGAACGCCTTCCGGATACAGTTTCTTACCCAACGATTCTTTTCCTTCCTTATTGGCCTTTTTCTTTAGTTTGGTAGCTTGATCGAGTGCTTCCTCACTTTCAAAAACAACACCAGGTAAACCGGTTCGACGGGAACGTTTCGTAATCCTCAACCCGGTTTCCAAAGGGGGAACCGCTTTGTTGCGCTGTGTTTTCAGACGTTGTTCCAATTCTTTTAACTCTTCTCCGGTTGGCTGGTCACCAGCCATTTGAACAACTGCCTGGCTGAATACTATTCCCGGTGCCGCATTAAATACACTCTTTGGGAATACCCGAACCAAACTCTGACATTCCGTTTCATCTTCAAAAATGTATTTAATTATCCCGGCTGCTGCAATTATACAATTAGCAGGGTTGTAGGATGATATCCCTACTTGTTCTTCAAACATGGATGTGCAAATCTGCTCAACCAACTCACTGGCACCAATAATTTCTTTTAGCTTATTGGTTTGAAAGATAAATTTCTGTACAGCTTTTACATTTGCCCCGTAAAGATACTTTGTCATGGTGTTTTCATTTTTTAAAGTTTATGAAGTTGTTTAAAGATACTGTGTTAAAATCCAAATTTTTTTACAATTATTTTTCAACATTTTTTTTACTTTTGTTCTTAACAGAAAGAAGGCTTTGGTTG
>VAOW01040887.1_pt1 | contig 11256 bp, 12 predicted proteins | sample 3393921 | NCBI WGS metagenome assembly VAOW01 (sample SAMN08290428, study PRJNA428436) | hydrothermal vent metagenome | isolation source: Deep-sea hydrothermal vent chimney | place: Indian Ocean: Southwest Indian Ridge | depth 2742 m m
AAAGGTTCAAGCTGTTTTTTCACAAATGCTCTGCCTATTTTAACTTTTTCTCCCTGCATATCCGGCGCATCAAACGAAATTTCTTCAAGCACTTTTTCAAGCAATGTATAAAGTCTTCTCGCACCTATATTCTCTGATGTTTGATTCAGTTCAACGGCAATATCAGATAATTCATCGATTGCATCGTCGTTGAATTCTATATCAACGCTTTCGGTATTCATAAGCGCAATATACTGCTTTATGAGTGCATTTTTAGGCAGAGTTAAAATCTTTTTAAACGATTCTTTGTCGAGAGGGTTAAGCTCAACTCTGATTGGAAAACGTCCCTGCAATTCCGGAATGATATCGGATGGTTTTGACATATTAAAAGCACCTGCAGCAATAAACAGAATATGATCGGTTTTAACAACACCGTATTTTGTCGACACAGATGTACCTTCAACTATTGGAAGCAGATCGCGCTGAACACCTTCTCTCGATATATCAGGTGCGTTTCCTCCTTTACTGTTGTTAATAATCTTATCTATTTCGTCTATAAACACAATGCCGGACTCTTCAACAACTGATTTTGCAATTCTGTTAACTTTACTTTGATCAAGCATCTTGTTAGTTTCTTCTTCAGTCAGTATATCGTAAGCTTCCTTGACACTTACCTTTCTTGTCGTAGGTTTGCCGGAAGGCATCAGGTTACTGAGCATATCTTGAAGGTTATTTGAAATTTCGTCTATATTACCACCAAACACACCCATAGCTGCAGGAGCGAAAGACTGTGATGGATCAGATTTTAATTCAACCATTTTGTTATCCAGCTTCTTATCTTCAAGCATCTTTGAAATTTTTTCCTTGGAACCCTCATGAGGTTCATCGTCTTTACCATGCGGAAGAAGCAGCGAAACAAGTCGCAGCATTGCAGCTTTTTTGGCTTTGGGTCTAACTCTTTTTGCCTCCGAATCTTTCACCATATGCACAGCTGTAGATGTAAGATCCCTTATCATAGATTCTACATCTCTGCCCACATAGCCTACTTCGGTATACTTTGATGCCTCAACCTTTATAAATGGAGCATCGGCCAACTTCGACAATCTTCTTGCTATCTCGGTTTTTCCAACCCCCGTAGGACCTATCATAAGTATATTTTTGGGAAGCACTTCTTCGGCAAGCTCAACGGGAAGATGCTGTCTTCTCCATCTTGTTCGCAGTGCTATAGCGACCGATTTTTTGGCATCTTCCTGCCCAATTATGTAATTGTCCAGTTCTTTGACAATTTCTTTTGGTGTTAAATTCATAGAATGTTTATTTATTATCCTCATAATTTGTCTATAGAAAAGCAGTTATCTGTGTAAATGCATATTGACGATGCAATCTCTAACGATTCCCTGACTATGTCAACTGCCGGTAGTTTGGTATATTTTATTAATGCAATAGCCGCAGCCTGAGCATATTGACCGCCTGATCCTATTGCCGCAACTCCTCCTTCCGGATCCAGCACGTCACCATTGCCTGATATTATATAGCTATGATCCTTATCTGCTGCAATCATCAAAGCTTCAAGATGTCTCAAAATTTTATCCGTTCGCCATTCCTTTGCAAGTTCAACCGACGCCCTTGTTAAATTGCCTGAATACTGTTCAAGTTTTCCGTCAAGAAGTTCATAGAGAGTCAAGGCATCTGCCGTTGATCCCGCAAAACCGATTAAAACTGTTTTATGGTATGCACGCCTTATCTTTCTTGCATTTAATTTCGCTATAATATTTCCCATAGTCACCTGACCATCGGAGCCTATTGCAACATCTCCATCTTTTCTCACAGATATAACTGTTGTTCCATGAAACTCTATACTCATGCAGAAAGCTTCGACATATCACTTTTCATCACGAAAATAGGCTCCTTGCCCTCATCCACAACATCCTTGTTGATTATACATTTTGCAAGATTTTTCATATCAGGTAGTTTGTACATAGTGTCAAGCATCCGCTTTTCCATTATAGACCTAAGCCCTCTTGCCCCAACCTTCATATTCTGTGCTTTTTTAGCTATCGATTTTATTGCATCATCGGTAAAAATAAGGTTAACATTTTCTATATCAAAACGCTTTACATACTGCTTTATTAGTGCATTTTTAGGATAGGTTAATATCTCGATAAGATCCGATTCCGACAGTTCTCCAAGCATAGTCACAATATGCAATCTTCCAACCAGTTCAGGTATAAGCCCATATTTAACAAGATCGTCAACGGTTACCTTAGCCATCTTATCTGTTTTAAGGCTGTTTTTAACTCCTGATGATTCAAATCCTATTACGCTTTTGCCCATTCTTCTCGCAATAACCTCTTTAAGTCCATTAAATGAACCTCCGCAAATAAAAAGTATATTTTTGGTATCCATTTGAATAAATTCTTGCTGAGGATGTTTTCTTCCTCCCTGAGGAGGAACATTTGCAATGGTTCCTTCAATAATTTTTAAAAGTGCCTGCTGCACACCTTCTCCCGAAACATCACGCGTTATAGATGTACTTTCGGATTTTCTCGCTAATTTATCAATTTCATCAATATATATTATACCTTTTTGAGCTTTTTTGAGATCATAGTCGGCTGATTGAAGCAGCCTCAAAAGTATATTTTCCACATCTTCCCCAACATAGCCTGCTTCTGTCAGAGTTGTGGCATCTGCCATTGCGAAAGGCACATCAAGGATTTTAGATAGTGTCTGTGCAAGAAGGGTTTTCCCTGTTCCTGTAGAACCTATGAGAAGGACATTACTTTTTTCAAGTTCAACATCATCTTGCTTGGATGATTTACCAAGTTCAATTCTTCTGTAATGATTGTACACTGCAACAGACAGCACCTTTTTAGCATCTTCCTGGCTAATAACATATTGATCAAGTTTGTCGTTAATCTCATGAGGTTTTAACAGTTTATGTTTGGATTTTTTGTATATCCGTCTTGTACCATTAGATATTATATCATCACATAACTTAACGCATTCATCACATATATAAACGCCTGGTCCTACAACAAGCTTATTAACCTCATCTTGACTCTTTCCGCAAAATGAACAACGCAACATACTGTTTTTTTTCATTTTGTGCCTCTATTTTTTACTATTTTATCAATAATACCATATTTAAGCGCTTCTTCTGAGCTCATAAAACGATCTCTCTCGATATCCGCATCAATCTTTTTCTCCGTATGCTTAGTATGTCTTGATAGAATCCGGTTTATATAAGTTCTCATTACAAGTATCTCCTTAGCATGTATCTGAATATCGGTTGATTTGCCCTGCATTTCGCCTGACGGCTGATGTATCATAATCCTGGAATATGGAAGGGAAAATCGTTTTCCTTCGGAGCCGGCGGCAAGAAGTATGGCTGCCATAGAAGCGGCCTGCCCTACACATATAGTAGTGATGTCCGGTTTTATATATTGCATAGTGTCATATATAGCCAATCCTGAACTTATCACACCTCCAGGGCTATTTATGTAAAGGTAAATATCCTTGTCGGGATTATCGGCTTCTAAAAACAGAAGTTGAGCAACTATTGAATTTGCCATTCTGTCTTCAATAACTTCTCCCATCATTACAATTCTGTCTTTAAGCAACCTTGAATAAATGTCATATAGCCTTTCGCCTCTGCCCGTTTGTTCAATTACATAAGGAATCATTTTAAGTCTGCTTTCCCTCGTTATTTAGTTTCAGTTTAGTTTCGATTTCATCGCTTTTATCAGTTTCGGACTCCTTTTCGTCAATATATCCCATATTGCTCAATAGAAAATCCGCAACCTTTTCTTCAAGCTTTAAAACTCTTATAGTTTTAAAGCTGCCGTTTTCCTTTGCATTATTATAAGCTTTTTCCGGATCCTGTCCACTATAATACGCTTCCGAGGTTATCAACTCTTTCACCTCATCATCAGATACTTTTATATTCTCTTTATCAGCAATATGAAGCACTATAAATGTTGATTTCACACGTATTTCTGAGGCTGGGTCAAATTTTTTTCTGAGATTCTCGTATTTATACTTCTCATTTTCCTCAATATTAACACCCCTGTAAACCAAATCTTTTATATATGCATTAATCATATTGTTTGATTCGGCAACAAGCATACTCTCCGGAATATCAAACGGATTATCGTCAATTATCTTGTGAAACAGCTGCTCTTTATAAACAGAACTGTTATTCTTATTTTTGCTCTTTTTCAGCTCTTCAAAAATATCCTTTTTCATATCTTCAACATTTTTGTATTTGGGGTTGATTTTACCGGCAAATTCATCATTAAATTCAGGATCTATCTCTTTTGCCACTCTTGATACAGTTATATTGAAAGTTACATTTTTACCCGCAAGTTGTTTAGCATAATTTTTCGGAAATTGTATATCAAAACTTTTTTTATCGCTCTTCCCGAGCCCTATAAGCTCATCTTCAAATCCGGGTATCATCCTGCCACTGCCTATTTTAACATTGAGCGCTTTGCCCGATACTCCCTTAATCTTTGCTCCATTCCGATCAATGCCTTCATAATCAACAACAACCACATTGTCTTTTTCTGCAACTCCTTCTATGTCAACTAATTTTTTATTTTGCTGCTTCAAATCATCTATGGCATCATTGACCTCATTATCATTAACCTCATCGAATAAACGATTGAGCTTCAGTCCCTTATACGCCTTAATTGCAAAATCAGGTTTTACATCTGCGCTAATATCAAATTTTAAAGCTGAGTTTTCCTCGTTTTTAAGATTAGAAATAGTAGGAGGAGCAACCGGTGAAAATTTACCTTTTTCTACGGCTTTTTGAAAATTCTCAGAAACAATCTTATCTATGCAGCTTTTTTGAATATCTTTACCAAATTTTTTTTCTATCATCTGCATAGGCACCTTACCTATTCTGAATCCGGGAAGATTTAAACTTTTTCTCGTCAGTTTCCTCTCATCTTCATAAAGAATATCAAACTCATCTCTTGGTATCGTAACATGAATAATCTTTTTTGATGGTTTCGCATCTTCAATAACCGTTTCGCTCATTATCTCTCCTTAACTAATTCTTCCATTTTTTTTGAGATATATAAAAATCCGCTTCCCTCAAATTCTCCAATACAGGAATCGTACTTTTTACCTCATCAATCAAATCTATATTTATATCAACAACCTTAATGGTTTCACTCTCGTCCAAATTGATTAATAGCCGTCCTAACGGATCCACAACCATAGAATTCCCGCCAAGTTTAACTCCGTTGGATATTCCTACTCCATTAACCGCAACAACAAAACATACGTTCTCTATAGCTCTTGCAGTGATCAGACTTTTCCATTGGTTAATTCGACTCATAGGCCATTGGGCAGGTATAACTGCAATATCTATTCCAACTAACGCCTGCAGCCTCAGCACTTCGGGAAATCGCAATTCATAGCATATCGCAGCTCCAAAAGTTGTATTATCAATTTTTGCAGATGTAAATTTATATGTTCCGGCTGCGAAATATTTATCCTCATTTGTAGGCTGAAAAAGAAAATGTTTCCTATACTTTGCATGCACTTTACCCATTTTGTCTATAAACAGCATGCAATTGAAAATTTTCCCTTTATCATACTCTGGAATTGTGCCGATAATACCTATTTTATACTTTATTGCAAATGCCTGCAAACTTTTCTCTACGCTGCTGCACTCTCTGGCCCTTCTTTCTAAGCTTGTATAATCAAAACCGCCATACCACATTTCAGGCATAATGGCGATCTCGGCCGATAAACTATGAGCTTTGTCGAAGTAAGCATCACATGCTGACAGCTCATTAATAACATTTATCTGAAGTAGGGCAAGTTTCATATAACTATTCAGTATTCGTTGGTCTTCTTTACTCCTTTGCATATTTCTTTAACCTTGTCTTCCTTTACAACTCCATTTTCTATAATTCTGGTACGAACCTTATGACATATAGTATGCTTTTGAGGATTATAATAAGTTTTCTCAGGTGTGGCCTGAACTTCCTGCCATCCTCCATTCGGTGTGCTTCTTCTCATAGCTACAGGTCTATTTGTGGCTATGGCTTTATCTATGGCCTGCTGCTGTATTGCTCCTATTGCGTATCCTGCTGCGCCGCCGATTGCTCCTCCAATTATGGCACCTTGGAATCGGTTATGCTTATTGAGCAGTGCGCCGATAGCTGCTCCTGTAGCAACGCCTATAAGAGGCGTGCCAACCGTAGGACTGCCGTATTGACTATTTGCGCAACTAGACAACACTATCGGAAAAATCAAAAGTATTGCAAGAGTCATCATTTTTTTCCTTAAAATTCCAATAATTATTTCCATAACAGCCTCCCCAAATATAGTTTTAATATATTATAGCGACTTTCGTCCTTTAGTCAAACCGTTAAGTTAAGAGCGCCCCAAATTAAAAACTTTCAAGACGGATTCCAAGCTTTTATCAAGCATAGGCACTGTATCGTATTTTGATAGCCGGCTTGGATCGATCCAGATCATCTCCTTGTGTTCCCAATCAAGGGTAATATCTCTGCTATTTACAATAAATAGAAATGGATGAACTGCCCAGCGTATTCCGTAATCTTTGTCTGTGTAATTAAAGGGAACGCCTTTTATTGTTTTATCAATCTGAACAGCAGCAATCGACGCCTCTTCTTTAAGCTCCTGTAGCGCAATTTGAACAGCTTCCAACGGTCTGTCGTAGTATCCCGCTACTGTACACCATTTACCCTTATATGCTCTAACCTTATTCCCTCTTTTTGCTAAAAAAATCATCCCGTTATGCATTATAAAGCAGGTCACTATGGGAGCTATTTTTGCATCGCTGTAATCCATTCTGCCGTCTTTAAATTTTGGATAGCTTTTTTGAAGTTCTTTGACAAGTTCTATGTCAAATTCTGTTTGAAATTGTTCTAAATCCTTTTGCAAATTCATCCTCCTTTATCCCGAATTTTATACCTATCCTTGTTAAGCTAAAATCATACTTTACAGGATCATCAGGTGATATCTTAGCAAAATAATTTGTTATTTCAACTGCGGTTTTAAGATTAGCACTTTTACTGCCGGTAATTTTTAACGACTTACAAATGTTATACATATGGATATCCAATGGGACTATAAGTTTGGCTGCCGGCAGATCATTCCATATGCCGAGATCTATCTCATCATGCCGTATCATCCATCTTAAAAACATATTTATTCTTTTACAAGCGCTGCCTTTTTCAGGATTAGGCAGCAGGCTATTATTGCCTGAAAAAAATTGATTGAGTGTTTTGATTGTTTCAATCTGACTATGTAAATAATTTTTATCTTCTCTCTTGTAATTTAAGACAAAAAGGTTATGAATCGAACCATATCTATTCAGGATATCTTTTATGCCCAATATCGTGTATATTAGATCATCCTCTGTAGTAAAACGGTGTTTAAAGCCTTTAAAGCTGCATCTGAGAGATTTCTCAGTACAGTTTTTTATAGCACTATATGGAGGATCTAACTGTTTTAATACATAATTGGAAGATTTGATAATCTGCGCCACTCTACCGTATGATAAAGAGGACGCGATAAGAGCTGCCGCTTCCTGATCAGAAGGGTTGTCATATTTATAAACAATGGTAATAGGATCAGGGTACGCAAATTTTCTCTTATTAAGCTTATAATACAAAGACTCAAATTGTTCTTTTTTCATTTGTATTTTTTTGCAAACCACCATTTGGCTTTAGAGCCAAGATTTTCCAAATGTGCAATCCTCTACCGGCTGCATACAGCATCAGCTGTAATCAAGAAAAACAACATATAAATAAAAAGGGCTTTTATCTCTAAACCACATAGTCACTGCGAGGCTCTTGCCGCGGCAGTCTCACATTCAACCATTCCGTCACTCTCAAGGAGCAAAGCGACGAAGCAGTCTCAACTTTATCCATACAAAACCCTAAATCCAAAGCCCGAGATTGCCACGTCGGTTGCCTCCTCGCAATGACCAATTTCGTCTGTCACTCACGAGGCTGCTCTCTCGCTATTTAAGCTTTGAGACTGCTTCGGCAAGAGCCTCGCAGTGACTTAGAAAAGGAGAGGCTTTGCAGTGACGAAGGGAAAAAAGGCTGCTTCACTGAGATGCGGAAGAGCGTCATTGCGAGCGCCCGTAAGGGTGCGTGGCAATCTCTCTTTAAAAAAGTTTTAGGCTGCAAATTTCAAACTCTTTCTGCCTAACACCCAAAACCCAATACCTTAACCCTTTTAAAAGTCAACATTCTGCTTTTCTATAAATATTTTACAAAAGAGCCGCAATGATAAGTCTGTTTTATAGCTCGGCTTTCCACAGTCCGTGCAGATTACAGTATTCACGCGCCGTCACTTTAGAAGCTGTAATTTCAAAAAATGCTTCAGGCGCATCTCCTGGATTGAGAAACTTTCTATATGATTTGCCGTCTGCTGTAAGCTCAATCCATTGTATGTAATGTTTCTCCGTCATTGGATGAGTTGTGCTGCCAATTTTAACATTGTATCCCCCATCTCTTTTGGTAATAACGGGAACATGCTTTTCTTTTGCTGCATCTGTGCTATTTTCTTTTAATAATTCCATCGGTTTTCCGCAGCATACCAGCAATCCGGCGGCACTGTTAACAACTTCAACAATATTGCCACACACATTGCATCGATAAATTTCTAACTTTTTAGTCATGGCTCTCTCCTAATCGTTTTTATGTTTTGAAAGATATTCAGCAACGCCTTTCGGGGTGGCAATCATTCCTTCTTCGCCCTTCTCGAAGTTTGCAGGACACACTTCTCCATTTTTCTCATGAAACTGCAGTGCGTCAATCATCCTCAATGCCTCATCGATATTCCTTCCCAGCGGAAGATCATTTACTATTTGATGCCTGACGACTCCTTCTTTATCAATAAGAAAAAGTCCGCGTAGAGCAACCGAACCGTTGAACAACACATCATAATCGGTTGAAATTTTCTTTGAAATATCGGCAACGATAGGATACTGTATGTTCCCTATTCCACCATTATCTATAGGCGTATTTTTCCATGCAAGATGGGAAAATTCCGAATCTGTGGAAACGCCTATTACCTGACAATTTCTATCATTAAACTCTTTTAATTTTTTATTAAAAGCCAAAATCTCTGTTGGACATACAAATGTAAAATCCATTGGGTAGAAGAATAAAACAACATATTGACCCTTGTATGAAGATAAAGAAATATCTTCGATGCTGTTATCTGCCAATACTGCCTTTGCGGTAAAATCAGGTGCCTCTTTTGTAACTAAAACCGACATAATAAAACCTCCTAAAATTTGTTCTTGCTTTTTATAAGTAGGACTATCAGCGAGAAAGCTGCTGTTTGCCCTTTTCCGTTATAGCGTATTTGCATCTTGCAGGTGTTTCAACGAATCCTTTTGTTTTCAGCTTTTTTACGGCATTTGATATTTTTTTAGATTCAATATTTGATCCTGCAGCAATATCTTTCGTTCCTACAGGCAAATCCATACTTTCCAATACAGTTAATATCGCTTTTTCATCATTGCTAAGTTCATCTGTTTTACGTTCCATATCTAATTCCTCCATAATAATTGAACATTTTTTGCAAATTCCAAAAAATTCAAGTCTATATCCGGTAATAACGAAATCATCTTCAATAGCGTTTGTAACTATTTTCTGTTTGTTGTATTTGTCGGGCAGATCTATCAGTTTGTCGCACTTATTGCATCTGGCATGATAATGAAAGCAGGTATTGCCGTCAAAACGACTTTTATCCCCTGCATCTATCTTTCGTATAACTTCTAATTGACTTAAAAGGGCGAGATTGCGATAGAGCGTCCCAAGACTTATTCTAGGGTGATGCTTTTTGACAATTCCAAACAGTTCATCGGCAGTAGGATGATTCGTGAGTTTTTTCAATTCCTCAACTATTGCAACTCTGTTTTTAGTCATTTTAGCTGATCTAACCTTCATCTTTAAATCGTGCTGCTCTCCTCTTATTTTATTAATCGTCATCCCTTTATGTTATCTTTATAGGAATGATAACTATTCCCAAATAATAGGAATATTACTTCTTTTGTCAAGTAAAAAAATAAATTTATTTATTTTGCAGTAGTCTCATTATGATTATTTTAACCTATTTAGGATTAGTAAAAAAAGAGAAAAATCCCTTGACAAAATTAGATAGCCTGATAATAATACTAACTCAGTAGTATTTTAGGGGGTATTATGCAAAATAAAAGAATAGAATTTTTAAAGAACTCCGATAGCATACTTGCAATACTAACAACATCGGCAAAATTTCCAAAAGTACAAAAAAGAACTCAAATAACAAGAATCACTTGTTGCCGATATTCAGCAAAAGATGATGAGACCACACTGCACAATAACTATCCTAAACAGCGATTCGATGTGTCCTGCCAATCTATGTTGAACAGCCGAGGGCAATTTGCACGCAATTAGATACTCTTTTGTTTTTAATAGTGATGCAGAAAAAGGCTCTTCCGGCAAATATGTAAAAAAACAGAATGTTAAATCGCAATGCTTCTCTCCTCCCGTCACTCTCGAGACTTCTCTTTCCTTGTCACTGCGAGGCTCTTGCCGTGGCAGTCTCATATTTGAGATTGCCGCGCTATCGCTCGCAATGAAGGAAGGGAAAAGAGAATATTGAGTAATGTATGAAAATCTTCTATGGTTTTTTTGCGCTTAACCCGGAAGAACCTTTGTTTTTAATAGTGATAAAAAAAGTATGTCGGATACTCTTAAAGCAGCGTATTAACAGCAGTTAATAAAAAGGAGGTTATATAATGATTTTTAAAATGTTTTACGGAATTATCATTTTATCTGTTGCCTTATCAGGCTTTAATGCCAATGCAGGTGTAAAACCTGTTTTATCTAAAGATGCGGCGGCGGGAATGAAAATTTTTATATCTCAAAAGTTGCTTAAAAATGGAGGAGCAGCTTGTATCTCTTGCCATTCAGTTACCTCTATAAATATTATGGGTGGAACATTGGGTCCTAATCTTTCAGGGGTATATAAACAGATTGGTGCAAATGGACTTAAATTTGTGTTAAAATCCGTTCCGTTTCCTACCATGAAGCCGATATATCATACAAGACCGATAACAAAACAGGAGAGAAATGACCTTCTGGCTTTTCTTAAATACTCATCGAAGGTAAATCAAAGCAAGGATAAGAGTTTAGGATTAAAGGTAAACCGGAGCAGGGGTAAAGGTTTGGGATTATTAATATCCGGGGCGTCTATTTTTGTCGTACTTATGATTCTTCTGCCGAT
>VAOW01033883.1_pt1 | contig 11253 bp, 7 predicted proteins | sample 3393921 | NCBI WGS metagenome assembly VAOW01 (sample SAMN08290428, study PRJNA428436) | hydrothermal vent metagenome | isolation source: Deep-sea hydrothermal vent chimney | place: Indian Ocean: Southwest Indian Ridge | depth 2742 m m
AAACAAAACAAGCTTTAAAATTAGGTATAGATGCTGGATATTCAAATGTAGGCTTTATTACAATAACAGCGAAAAGCGAATTGCTTTCAGGTGATTTAACCTTGAGAAAAAGAATTTCTAAACTCATTGAGCAGAAAAGTAATTACAGAAAAACACGAAGAAGTAGATTCTTGTATAGAAAAGAGCATAAGCCCTCTGTAAGAAGAAAGAGGTATAGGTTACAATCCAATGATTTAGTAAGATATATTAAATCTTTATGTAAAGTGAAAGGTATCTATAATTATGGGGAATATATAATATTGGTAAATAAAATAGGAAAAAGATTTGATATTAATGTTAAAAAAGTGGAGTTGGTAAAATATGGAAAAGAAATACAATTCTAAACTAAGTGAGGTAGGGCAATTCCTCCACCAATTAAAATGGGTGGTCTCATTGCCCAGATTATTATGAAACAGTGTACTTTGTGCGAAGGCACAGGAATAGTAGATGGCATAAGATGTGAAGTCTGCCATGGAAAAGGTGAGGTAGAGCAGTGTCTGCTCTGCAGCTCGCCAATAACCTCCAGTCTTAAAATAAAAATATGTGAATCCTGTGAGGAAAACCACGATATTGTGCTTGAACTTGACTCTCTGTCTGGTTACAGCGATATAATTCTTGGAAAATCATATCTGGGCAAGATTAAGAGAATAGGCGACGTAGGCTACTTTGTAGCTCTAAATACCTCTATAAGCGGGTTGATAAGAAGGAGGGATGCCACAAAGAAATACATGCTCAATCAGGAGGTTGTCGTAAAGGCAGAAAGCCTCAGAGATAACAGGTTGGATTTCATTCCTTTGAATATAGAAAAATATACCTTGATACCCATCAAGAAGGATATACCACTATGGAAAATTAATGATATTACAGATAAGGCCATGAATGGAGCCATAATGATCGATGGTATTGTGTCGAGAGTGCAGCGTACCTCTGGCCCAACAATATTTAGTATTTATGATGAGACGGGAGCTATTGAATGTGCAGCCTTTGCCAGAGGACAGAGAGCATATCCAGCAATAGATGTTGAAAATGTGGTTGAGGTTAGGGGAGAAGTCAGTCTCAGACAGGATAAGCTCCAGATTGAAGTAAGAGATATGGAAAAGCTCTATGGGAGCAGGCAGAGTATGGTAAGGGATGCCATTGATAAATTTATAGAGGAAGAGGCAGCACCCTCTGATATCCCACTCCTTGTCGCAAGTCCTGTGGGTGAAAAACTTAGAGAAAAGATGTTACTTATTGCCAAAGAGCTCAGAAAGGCGGTTTATAAAGGGATACCAATCTTAATCAGGCATCATGCTGATTGTGATGGTTTTATTGGTGGAATTGCACTGGACATTGCAATAAGACCACTACTCAGAGAACATTCCCCTGATAAAGAAGCAGAGTGGCATCTCTTCAGGCGGTCACCAAGCAGGGCACCCTTCTATGAAATGGAAGATGTTGTCAGAGATCTTAACTACGCCCATGAAGATGCCAGCAGATTCGGTCAATCAATGCCCCTTGTTTTAATCATAGATAATGGTTCAACAAGAGAAGATATGCCTGCCATAAGGAAATTCAAAGTTTATGGTTCAAAGATTCTTGTGGTGGACCACCACTACCCAGGTGAAGTTAAAGATGGTAAAGTCGAGGTTGACGAGCTTGTTGACATTCATGTCAACCCTTATCTTGTGGGTGGTGACTACACATTCACAGCAGGTTGTCAGGGTGTTGAGATTGCAAGACTGATTAATCCTGAAATAAGTGAGAAGATAAAACACCTGCCGGGGATAGCCTGCTCTGCTGATAGAGCCAAGAGCGAGATAGCTGACGCTTATATTAATATCGCCATGGAAAAGGGGTACACTCAGGAGAACATGTTAAAAATTGCTGAGTGTGTTGATTTTGAGGCATTCTATCTCCGCTTCATGGATGGCAAAACCCTTGTGGAAGATTTTCTGGGTCTTGGAAGACTTGACAGACAGAGAAATCTCCTTGAAGTCGTTGGCTCCGAGGTCGAGAGGTTGAGAGAGCAGCAGTTAAAAACTGTTCTGGTAAATGCGAAGTCTGTAAAGCTTGCCAATAATCTTCTTCTAAGTACCCTTGACCTTGACCAGTACTCTCACAAATTTACATATCCACCTCCAGGCAAGACAACAGGTATGCTGCATGACATTAAAGCCAAGGAGAACTCCAAGAGGAGAACAGTTACATTGGCATACGGGCCTGACTTTGTTATTCTCAGAGCCACTGAAGATGTTTCCCGGGATATGGGGTTGAATGTAAATATCTTTGTAAAGGAGCTTTCGGAAGAGCTTCCACAGGCAGGCATAGACGGTGGAGGTCATGAAGTAGCTGGCAGCATAAAATTTGTAGAGGGTTACAGGAAACCTGTGCTTGAGAAGCTGGCAGAAAAGGTGGCAAACCTCAAAGCTTAAAACAAAAATATTTTTATTGGAAGTGCTTTATAAGAACATTATGCAGTTTTTGAAAGGATTGAATTTAGAGATTCAGAGACTTAAAGAAGTTGAACTTTCTGAGTTACTCGATAAAGCTTGGGAGGTGAGGCTGAAAAATTTTCTTCCAGAACTTAATGTCTCGGCACCTGGTTTGAAGAGGTATAATATAGAGCATTTTTCAAATACCACAGGAAAGTTTATAAATGTCAGTGTGACAGGCAGTGAATGCTCGCTCCACTGCGACCACTGTAATGCAAAACTCCTCAAATCAATGACATCTGCAGTCACGCCTGAAAAGCTCCTAAAAATTGGAAAGAGAATCAAGGCACATGGTGGTGAAGGAATGCTCCTCAGTGGAGGCGCTGATGTAACTGGAAGGGTTCCCTTTGATGATTATTATGATACAATAACAAAACTGAAGTCCCTCGGACTGAAGATGATAGTACACTCAGGTCTTGTGGATAGAGAAGAAGCAGAGGCACTGAAGAAGGCAGGAGTTGATCAGGTTCTTCTGGATATTATCGGGGACCACCTAACTATTAAGAGGGTTTACCACCTGAAGAGAAAGCCTGTCGAGTATCTTTCTTCAATGATAAATCTCAAAAGAGCTGGTCTTGAAATTGCTCCTCATATTGTTATCGGGCTTCACTATGGAGAGATAAGAGGTGAGTATAATGCTCTTGAAATGATTTCTTCGGTATTGCCAGATATTATAGTTTTTGTTGTTCTTACACCAAAGCCTGAAACAAGAATGACGGGGGTGAAAACTCCTGCACCAGAAGAAATTGCAAGGCTTATAGCAATAGGTAGAATTCTCAATCCAGAAGCCAGAGTTAACCTTGGCTGCGCCAAGCCTGCTAATGATAAGATTGATATAGAAAATTTTGCAATAAGGGCGGGGGTGAATACTATTGCTTATCCCGGTGATGAAACTCTATCCTCTGCTGAAAAGCTTGGACTGAAAATCAATTACTCTGAAATGTGCTGCACTCTTGTTTGATTTAGGTAAATACTATGGGCTTTAAACTTTTTAATCTCGGTTTACAGAACTGGAAAGATACTCAGCTTATATACCATGCCCTTGCAGAACTCAGTATAGAGTCTCTTGTAATCCAGCAGACCCGTGAAAATTATATATGCCTAGGGATGTTCAACAGCGCAAAGGAACTTGATTTTGATTATTTAAAAAGGAAAAATATTCCTGTTTTTAGGCGTGAAATTGGTGGTGGCACAGTATGGCTTGACAGAGCACAGATATTTTATCATTTGATTATAAGAAGAGATAATCCACTGTGTCCAATTAAGAACGAAACATTTTTCACACGTTTTCTCCAGCCGGTCGTAGATACATATAAAAGCTTTGGTATTGATGCAAGCATAAAACCTGCCTGCGATATAGTTACTGAAGGAAAGAAAATCTCTGGAAATGGCGCAGGAACTATAGAGGACTGCAAAGTGCTCAGTGGAAGTATACTTCTTGAATTCAATCCTGAAACATTTATCGAAGCCCTGAGCTTTCCTGATGAAAGGTTCAGAAAAGCTGCCTTTGAGCAGATGACTTCAAGGGTTGCCTCTTTAAGCCACTTTGGTATTTGGGTGGAGGAGCAGGAAGTCAGAGATAGGTTAATCCAGAACTTCTCAGAACTTCTCGGAGACCTAGAAAGAGTTGAAGTTGACACCAGAATAAGAAAAACAATGAAAAGTCTTGAAGCAGAGAAATTCGATGAGGAGTGGCTTCTTGAAACAGGTAAAGACAGATACTGGAGAGAAATAAAGATAGCTGAAGAGTGCTATCTATTCCACTTTCTCAGAGATGATACACAGGTCTTCGGCAGGAGAGGAGATAATAAGCTTGAAGAGATAGAGATCATTCATCATGGAAACAGAGTAGAAAAACTTGAATCTCTTCTTTTGAAAGAGCAGATCAACAGCGGGAAAATTTTAAATATTATAGAAAGCTATATTCCACATAAATCTGAGGAGATTTTTAGAGTTATCAAAGGAGGCTGAGAAATGGAACTTAAATCTGCTGATGTTCTAAAGGTTAGAGAGCTTGAATTCCCTCTGGATAGATTTTACTACAGAGGTAAAAAATCTCATCTGTGGGTTAAGAGGAGGGATGGAATTACTGAAGTTGGTATGGATGCCTTCCTCGTCCATAGCACCGGATATCTTAACTATATTTCAATAAACACAGGTGAGGTAAAGCAAGGAAAAGGGGTTGGTAACTTTGAATCTGCAAAATTTGTGAGCAGAATTTTCTCTCCTATAAACGGTAAAATTATCGAGGTCAATCAAAAAGCTTTAGATAATCCCAGACAGATTAACGCGTCACCTTACACCACATGGCTTTTCAAAATTGAGCCCAGCAATCCTCAAGAGCTTGAAGGCGATGATTTCATAAGCAGCAGCATAGAGCTTAAAGAATGGATTGAGGCTGACCTTATAGAGCTTGATGGAGAGTAGCTATGATTGAACTTCCTAAGAGAAAGGGTGAAAGTCCAGAGTTTGTGCAGACTTCAACGGCAGCAGCTATGACTCTAAAGCTTTTTCCTGGCAGATTTTATAGGAAAGCAAAACTCAGAGCACTGAATCTTCTCCTAACTTATAAGGACGGATGCAAGGCAAACTGTTCTTACTGCGGATTGTCAAGTAGCAGAAAGATAAATGAACAAAGTTTTATTCGTGTGGACTGGCCAACTTTTGCTCTGGATGAGGTTGTCTCACGGGTCAATCTTTATGGCATTAACCTTGAAAGGGTATGTGTGAGCATGGTGACTCACAGGCGTGCCTACAATGATATGCTAAGTATAGTAAAGAGATTCAGAGATAAAACCGACCTCAGAATTAGCACCCTTATAGCTCCAACATTAATTAAAGATAGAGAGATGATTAAGAAGATAAAGGCTGAAGGAGCAGATATGTGTGGCATTGCTGTAGATTGTGCAACACCTGAGCTTTTCAAAGCTCTCAGAGGAAGTGGTGTTAGAGGACCCCATATCTGGGAACATTACTGGAAGGTTGTGAAGGATGCTGCCAGTGTTTTTGGAATTTACAATGTGAGTGTCCATTTTGTTGTTGGTCTTGGTGAGACTGAGAAAGAGATGCTCAGAGCTATTCAGAAAGCTTACACTCTCGGTGCCGAAGCACATCTATTCTCTTTCTATCCTGAAGTAGGGTCGACCATGGAAAATCATCCCAGGCCAAGTATAGGGAGCTATAGAAGAATTCAACTGGGAAGATATCTTATCCACAGAGGTTACGCCAGCGTTGACGATTTCGCCTTTGATGATAAAGAACATGTGAAGAGCTTTGGAGTACCTGAAAATGTTATAGAAGAGATTATAGATGATGGCAATGCCTTTATGACATCTGGATGTAGAGGTAATGGTAGTGAGGTTGCCTGCAACAGGCCATATGGCAATGAAAGACCAAGTGAAAAGCTTAGGAATTATCCCTTCATTCCCAACATTGAAGATAATAAGGATATAAGAGAACAACTTCTTGATTATTCATTTTAAAGGAATAATTAGTTCAAATGTCGTACCTTTGTCTTGCTCACTATAAACTCTAAGTTCTCCTGAATGTATTTCAATAATTTTTTTTGCTACAGCAAGACCGGAACCAGTCCCGCCATATTTCCTCTTTATAGTTGAATCAAGCTGAGTAAGAGGATAGAAAATCTCATCAATCTTCCCTTTTGGAATTCCAATGCCTGTATCAGATATTTTTATAACTGCTTTATCTCCATTTTTGGAAATATGAACATATACATTACCTCCAGCTTTATTGAATTTTATTGCATTGTCCAGCAGATTTATAATCCCTTTTTTAAGGTATCTTTCATCAGCTTCAATCTCAATTGTTTTATCTTCTATATCTTTACTTATGTCTACATTCTTTTCTTCAGCATATGTTTTCCTCTCTTCCAGTGCTTTTTCCAGAATAGAAACCAAATTCACTCTTCTTATATTGAGTTTAAAATCTTTCCTATAAAATTTACTTATTGTAACAAGGTCATCAACAATATCTGTCAGTTTCCTTAGATATCTCTTTGATGTACTGAGTAAATTTCTGCATTCTTCACTCTCAGCATCTTCTTCAAGAATTTCAAGATTTCCTTTAATTACAGTTACAGGTGTGAGAATTTCGTGCCTGACATTTGCAATAATATTATTTTTTAATTCATCAACTTCCCTAAGTTCATCATAAGCTTTTTTCAATTCGCTGTACATATTGGATTTTTCGATAGCAATTGCAAGCTGGATACTCAGGTCTTCAATAAGAGGAATAATCTCATAAGAAAAAGCATTTTCTTCTATACTTGAAATGTAAAGCAAACCAACAGGTTTATCTGTAATAAGAGGTACGCAGATATAACTCCTGATTCCATCATTATAAAATATTCTGTCTTCACTGATTTCAGGTTTGTCAATATTTCTGATTATAGTTTTTAAAGAAGAAATTGATAATTTTGCAATGGTATTCTCAAGGTCTATTCTATTTTCAGTATCAATCCTGCTCTCCGAGATTCCAAAATCTTCTGTTGTTTCAAGTATAATCTCATTATTCTTTATAGAAAAAATATAAATTCTATTGAAATCAATAAGCTTCCTCATTTCTTCAGCAAATGTACTGTAAACCTCTGAGATGTCAAGAGATGAACTTATTTTTCTGTCAAGAATATTTATTACCGATATTTTCTTAAGGGTTTCTACCTGTTCATTCTCGATTCTTTTTCGTTTACTTATATCCCTTATTATGGCTGTTAAATATATTTCATTATTAATTTCCCATGTAGATGTGGATATCTCAACTGGAAACTCACTTCCATCTTTCCTTTTACCTGTATCTTCAAAGGTTCTTTTTCCGGCTTGAAGGAGACTTTTTAGAGTGGACTCTTTTATATCCTTAGAATGAGCATCTACTGATTTATCAGAGATTATCAAATCAACGGGTTTGGAAATAATTTCATCCTCTTTGTATTCAAAAATCTCTTCAGCTGCCCTGTTCCAGAATATTACCTTTCCAGAAATATCAGTGGTTATAATCGCATCAGTGGCAGTTTCAACCACTGAGCGGAACTTTTCCTCGCTTTCTCTCAGGGTTTCCTCAAGTTTTGCTTTTTTTACAGCAAAAGCAAGCTGGGAAGCAAACCGCTTCAGTACCCTGTCATCTTCATCTGTTATATCTCTATCTCTTGCCGCACCCATTACCCCTATAACTTTATCACCGGCTATGAGAGGAACACGAATAAAGTATTTAAAACCCAGTATTCGTATCAACTTTTCTATAAGAAAATCAGGTGTTTTTATATCGATGTAGTCATGAAAGACACTCATAATATTATCTGTAGTGTAAACTACTTTATTTTCTATTATCCTGCTAAAACTACTTTTTGAGGACAGAGGTATGTTAATATCCTTAATTTTTATTTTACTTATTCTCTCTATTTCATTTTTCAATTTTGCATCCATTGAAAATGCAGTGGATATAAGTTCGTTTTTACCCATGTCAATAAGATAAATATCACAGGTACTATAATTGAAAAGTTTTCTAACACCATCGGTTGCCATCTGAAAAACATGCTCTAGAGGAGTTCCTCTATTAATTGCATTATTTATACTCTGTAAAAGTTTCATCTCATTATCTCTACGCATATGTTCTGTTATATCTCTGACAACACCAAAAAAGCCCACAACTTTATTATTATCGTCAAGTTTAGGCACCACAATGTCCTCTATCCATCTGTACTCTCTAGTTTTTCTATGGCAGATACGATAAATACGTGTGTCACTATTTCCTGAAGTAAGAATTCTATTAGTTGATTCAATCAGTTTTTCTTTATCATCTTGATGAACAATACTTAACCACAACTCTGGACCTTTCTGGAATTCCTCTTTTTTATATCCAGTAACAGTTTCAACTCTTTCGCTGATAAATTTCATTTCTCCAAGAAAGGGGCCTCCATTTATTTCAACTAAATAAACTATTTCATTAATATTCTCCAGAATCATTCTATATCTTTCTTTAGAGTTATTGAGTTCATTACGTATCTTAAATCTTTTTATTATTAATGCTATTATTTTAGCAGCTCCATCTAGAAATTCTCTTTCTTCTCTGGTTGGACTGAATTTACGTGGAATATAAAGATTTAGAACTCCAACAACCTCTCTTTCATCCATCATAGGAATTATGTAGTTGCCATGTTTTTCCATTCTGTTATACTTTATTTCATGAGTTTTGTCAGGTATAAATGATGAAATAATCTCTTTATTCAATGCTGCTATGCCACATAGGCATTTACCTACAGGTACCGAGGAACAGCTTTCTAACAGCTCTTTAGGACTATTAATATATGACACAAGCTTTAGATATTCTCCTTCTTTAAGAAAAATAGCACCTTTTGCTTCTATTGAAAGCCAGTCCAGAGATATAAGAACTCCAAGAGCTTTATTGAGGAAGGATTCTAAATCATATTCTTTATAACTTAATCTTAGTAATTTGTTATAGGTATAATTAAAATTAGCTATTTTTCGAATATCTGCTTCTTTTTTCTCGTTAGCGGTTATATCTCTCGCTATGATGAGTATTCTATTCTCTTTTTCTTCTGACCCAACCAGAGAACTCGAAATTTCAACAGCTACTGTATTACCATTTTTAGTCATAAGCTCAATCTTATAGAAGAATTTACTTTTTATTCCATTCTGTCTCCCCTCCATTTTCTTTTTAATATTTGATACATATTCAGGGGAAACAATTTTGAAAATATTCCGGTTATATAATTCATCCTCTGAATAACCTGTAAGTTCTCCAGCTTTTTTGTTGGCATATTTGATTTTTCCAGAAAAATCAATAAGTACTACCGCATCATTTAGAGTGTTAAAAATAGTTAAAATATTTTCATCCTGTTGTACCATTTCTTGCACCTTCAGCTAGATTAATTCAAAATGAATTTTATCTTTGAATGTTATTACTTTCATTTATATAAATCTTGTGTTATAGTTTTAAAGTTCAATAAAAACTTAAATTCTGTTGAATTTTCACTGTATAGAAACTCTGAAGCTTGCTACTTATAATTTTAAATAGTATGGAAAGCTGGCGATTTCTTGATACCGGGGTAAGGAAAGCTCATGAAAATATAGCACTGGATGACTCTCTGCTTAAGGCAAGGTCTGAATCTGAAGCAAAAGATACCTTCAGGCTTCTTAGATATTCACCAGCTGCAGTTCTTGTTGGTTTTCATCAGAGCATAGAGCTTGAAATAAGAGAAAGTTTCTGCAGGGAAAACAATATTGATATAAACAGAAGGATAACTGGCGGAGGTGCAATACTCTTCGATGAATCTCAGATTGGCTGGGAGGTAATTGCTTCTCGTAACCTGGAATTTATTCCAAAAAAAGTGGATGCTCTCTATGAAATGATAAGCAAAGTTGGAATAATTACATTGAAAAATTTTGGAATAAAAGCCTGTTTCAGGCCAAGGAATGATATTGAAGTCAATGGAAGAAAGATTTCTGGAACAGGAGGAACTCTTGAAGGAGATGCCTTCCTTTTTCAGGGTACTCTTCTTGTAGACTTTGATGCCGAGACTATGCTTAAGGCTCTCAGGATACCTACAGAAAAGCTGAAAGATAAGGAGATAGACTCAATCAAAGACAGAGTAACCTGCCTCAGATGGGAGCTTGGATATACTCCTGAATATAATGAGATAAAGGAAGCTCTATTGGATGGCTTCACAAAGGTATTCAAAGTTCAGGTTGAAGAAGGAGAGATTACAGAGAGAGAGAAAAAATTATACCGAAAGGCTGTCAGAGAATTCTCTTCGGAAGAATGGATTTACACCACAAGAAGGAATCCTGAGAATCGATTCAATATATATTCAGCCAAAAAGACAGAAGGAGGACTTATCAGACTAAATCTCATTGTAGATATAAAAAGCATGAAAATCCACTTTGCTATAATTACTGGTGACTTTTTTGCCTTTCCAAAGCGTACTATATTCGACCTTGAAGCCAGACTGAAGGACCATACTCTTGAAATAAAACAGATTGAAAAAACAATTAATAAATTCTTTGATGAATGTAATCCAGATATACCTGGTATTGAAGCAAAAGATTTTGTTGATGTTTTCTCCAAGGCTACAGAAAAGCTCTCTCTTCTTGAAAATGGATTCACTCTTGAAGATGTAAATAAAATATATACTGTAGCCGGAAGTTATGACAAAATAAACAATGCAGAAGTTCTTCTCTTACCATACTGCTCAAAGGCGAAGGAATGCGACCTGAGATATAAAAATGACTGCAGAAAATGCGGGAAGTGCAGTGTGGGTAAAGCCTATGAAATGGCAGAGAAGCTCAATCTTGAACCCATAACTATAGTCAACTATGAACATCTTGAGAAAACTCTGAGTTCACTTAAAAAGAAGGGTTACAATGCCTTTTACGGCTCCTGCTGTGAGAGTTTTTATATAAAACACTACAATGATTTTGAGAGAATCGGATTAAAGGGTATCCTTGTAGACATAGAAAATACAACCTGTTATGACCTGGACAGAGTTAAGGAGGCTCATAAAGGCAAATTTAAAGAACAAACAGAGCTTAATCTAAAGCTTCTTGGGAAATTGCTTTCAAAAAAATCTGAGGAATGAACTTTTTATGACATGCGAGTGGGAAAATCCACGACTTCAGTCGTGGGATGAAAACGAGCAGAAAAGGTTTGTGTCGTTAAAAACAATAAAACAATGATGCTTAAAACGTACAAATATCGCTTGTATCCA
>VAOW01025203.1_pt1 | contig 11219 bp, 9 predicted proteins | sample 3393921 | NCBI WGS metagenome assembly VAOW01 (sample SAMN08290428, study PRJNA428436) | hydrothermal vent metagenome | isolation source: Deep-sea hydrothermal vent chimney | place: Indian Ocean: Southwest Indian Ridge | depth 2742 m m
ACCTAGCTTATCGAAGGGTGCCCGCTGTGTATTCATGGACATCCATTGCACGTAGATACTGGGCTTAGCCGCTACTTCGAGGCTTGAATTGGCCTTTAGCACCTTCACCAATTGCGGGGGAACATCCTCGATGAAATCGGCATCGCCACTTTGCAGCATGGCCACACGAGTAGCCGCGCTGGGTACAAATAGAAACTTGAGCTCGCCGACTTTGGGCTTTGGGCCCCAGTAGCCCGACCAGGCTTTGAGGGTTATGGCCTGCGCGGTCCAGCTCACGAACTTGTAGGGACCAGTGCCTGCCGGGTGCTTATAGACATCCTTCCCGTACTTCTTGATCGCAGCCGGGCTAACGATGCGGCCGGCGGGATGCGCAAAGTTATACATCATAGCGCCGAAGGGCTTGCTGAGCACAAAGCGCACTTCGTACGGCCCCAAGACCTCAATCTTACCGATCACCGAATACAGGCTGGAGCGCTTGAACTGGTTGGTAGGATTTTTGGCCCAGTCAAAGTACGTCTTTACGGCTTCCGCATTGAACGGGGTACCGTCTTGGAAGGTCACTCCCTTCCGCAGCTGGAAGGTGAATTGGGTAGCTTGCGCGTTCGAAGTCCAAGACGTAGCCAGCTCAGGCGCCAGCTTGAAATCCTTATTGAAGCCTACCAAACCTTGGTAGATGGGCTGCTCGATGCTGTAATCGAGATTCCCGTTGGTATCTGCAGGATTCAGTGTGGTGGCTTCGCCCGAAAGTGCAATCTTGACCGTCTGCGCGCCCGCCAAGCCCCCGGTAAGCAACATCACACCCATCAACGTTCCAAATAACCCTATACGTATCTTCACCACTGACCCCTCCTTAGTTAAGCCTGATTTAGGCCGGTAAACAAACCACCCGTGAAGTGCGGCTCTCAACATACCGCCGTTTGCTCTTGTACACCCATGCCCAGGTTAACCCTAATACTAGAACCTCCGACCGCGCAACCCCTAACCCACGTGCTATACGGTCTGAGGCGGCTCCAGCAAGCAGCCGGGCCGCTATAACCCCCGAGCTAAGCATTACATGGCTGCCGTGTAAATAGGTACTCAATACTCTGTTCCAACGCACAGACGACGGATAAAACAGGGTAAACCAGGTAGACCGGACTTGCTCAGGGGCCGGCAGCGTGGCATAGCTCGCAGGAAGTCGAATCCTGAGTAAACCACTAGACTTTATCAATGAGGCCGCGTATACTCGTTAAACGACAATAGGTCGCGATAAGCGCTGTAGCGGCCGGTAAACATTTGGGAGATGCTTGATGGCGAATCAACTGGAAATTCACGATCTATGGGCGTCAGTAGACGGACAGCCGATCCTCAAGGGAGTCAACCTAGTGGTGCCTATGGGCGAAGTTCACGCCCTGATGGGCCCGAACGGCGCCGGTAAATCTACACTGGGCAAGGTCATCGCCGGAGATCCTAAGTACGTCGTAGCCAAGGGCCGGGTATTGGTAAACGACCAGGATGTGCTGGGCATGGCGCCCGATGAGCGGGCTCGGCTGGGGCTGTTCTTGGCTTTTCAGTACCCGGTGGAAGTGCCTGGCGTCACTATCGCCAACTTCCTGCGACTTGCGCTGGCCAAGAGAGGCGTCGAAGTCTCCATCGCCGGGTTCTACGGCAAGCTTCAGAAGGCGCTGGGAATACTTGACTGGGACGAAAACTACGTAACCCGCTACCTGAACGAGGGGTTTTCAGGTGGCGAGAAAAAGCGTAACGAGATTCTTCAACTCATGATGCTCGAGCCCTCCTATGCCATCCTCGACGAGACCGATTCCGGCCTGGATATCGACGCGTTAAAGATTGTAGCCAAGGGCATCAACGATATGCGCGGACCAACTTTCGGTGCACTGGTCATCACCCACTATCAGCGGCTGTTGAACTACGTCGTCCCTGACCGGGTGCATGTGATGGTGGACGGGCGGGTAGTTACCAGCGGATCCAAGGAACTAGCGCTCGAGCTCGACAGCCGCGGATACAACTGGGTCTCTAAGGAGCTCGCACATTAAGGAGGAACCGTGAGCGAGGATGTAAAGACCATAGGTGAGGAATACCGGTGGGGTTTCAGCGACCCCGAGCAGTCGGTCTTCAAATCGCAGAGGGGGCTTTCTCACGAGGTGGTCGAGGCTATCTCCCGCCTTAAGAACGAGCCGGAGTGGATGCTCGACTTTCGTCTGAAAGCCTTGGATACCTTCAATAGCAAGCCTATGCCCACCTGGGGTGGTGATCTCTCGGGCCTCGACCTGGATAAGATCTACTTCTATGCCCGGCCAACCGACCGGCAGGCCGAGAGCTGGGACGATGTGCCGAAAGACATCCGCAATACCTACGAGCGTCTGGGCATTCCTGAAGCCGAGCGTAAGAGCCTGGCTGGGGTGGGAGCCCAGTACGACTCGGAGATGATCTATCACTCCGTTAGGAAGGAGCTGAGCTCCAAGGGCGTGATCTTCCTTTCGATCGAGGACGGCCTCAAGGAGCACCCCGATCTCTTCCGCGAATACTTCGCCACAGTTATCCCGCCCGAAGACAACAAATTTGCGGCCTTGAACTCGGCGGTATGGTCGGGGGGCAGCTTCGTCTATGTCCCGCCCGGTGTGGAGGTCGATGTACCCCTTCAAGCCTATTTCAGGATCAACACCGCCGAGTTGGGCCAGTTCGAGCGCACCCTGATCATCGTCGACGAAGGGGCCAAGGTGCACTACATTGAGGGCTGCACCGCGCCCACTTACACCGCCGACTCCCTTCACTCGGGGGTGATCGAGATCGTGGTCAAACGTGGTGCACAAAGCCGCTACAGCACTATACAGAACTGGTCCACTAATATGTATAATCTGGTCACGCAACGCGTCCTGGTATACCAGGACGGCTACCACATGTGGCTGGACGGTAACTTGGGTTCGAAGCTGACCATGAAGTACCCCAGTTCCTATCTGCTGGAACCGGGTGCACGTTCGGACATCCTCTCTATCGCCTTTGCCAGAGACGGCCAGCATCAGGACGCGGGGGGAAAGCTGATCTTCGCCGCTTCCGGGACCTCGGGCTCGATTGTTTCCAAGTCCATCTCCAAGGGCAACGGCCGCTCTTCATACCGCGGCCTGGTCAAGGTCTATGAAGGTGCAAAGTCCGCCAAAGTAAACGTAGAGTGCGACGCTCTTTTGATCAACGAAGAGTCACGTACCGACACCTATCCCTACATGGAGGTCGAGGAAGAAACCGCCTCTGTAGGGCACGAGGCCACGGTCAGCCGGCTGAACGATGAGCAAATCTTCTACCTGCAGTCACGCGGCATTCCCGAGGACGAGGCCGCCGCTCTGATCGTACGCGGGTTCATCGAGCCGGTGGCCAAGGAACTGCCGCTGGAGTACGCTGTCGAGTTGAATCGCCTGATCGAACTGGAGATGGAAGGTTCGGTCGGCTAACCCCATCGCCGATGTCACACACGCTGGGAGGATGCATGGACACAGTTATCGAACTATCGCGGCAAGGAGCGGAAGCACTCTCCAAGGAGCTGGGCGAGCCCGCTTGGCTGCTGGAAAAACGCCGGGAGGCCTGGGCAGACTTCGCCCGTCTTCCTTATCCCACGCTCAGAACCGAAGGCTGGAGGTACACCGACATCCGTAAGGTGCCCTTCGAAACTATTCCGTTGGCCAAGCCGGCCGGCCTGCGGCTGAGGCGCTCTATGCTTCCAGCGGAGATTTCCAAGCGTATTGCACAAGCCGAGCTGGCTGGCTTTGCAGTCTTCCTGGGCGCAGATCTGGTGTACGTGGAGCTACCCGAGGAGCTACAAAAGAAGGGCGTGGTGCTTACCAGCCTGCACGAAGCCCTGAAGACGCATCCCCGGGAGGTACGCAAAGCCCTGTTCACCGCGGTAGGCGCAAGCGACAAGCTCGCCAGTTACAATGCCGCCCTATTCACTCACGGGGCCTTTATGCTGGTCCCCGCGAACGTGGAGTTCGACCAGCCCATCGGAGTATTCAACTATCTCGAGGACGGCCGCCTCTCCATAGGCCGAACGCTGATCCTAGCGCAGGAAAACAGCAAGGCGGTCTATATAGAAGAGTTCATCTCCTCTGCCGAGGGGCAAGAAGCAGTCAGCCTCTCCGCAAGCGAACTGGTACTGGAGCCAGGTGCTAAGCTACGCCACACCAACCTACAGACCCTGAGTGAAGGTTTTGACCATTTCCGCCGGCAGCGTGCCGTTCTAGGCCGAGACGCGCACCTTAACGATTTGGCGGTAAGCATGGGCGCCGGGCTGTCTAGGGCCGAGGTGCAGTCGGAGTTGGCAGGACCGGGTGCTGATTCCGAGATGTTGGGGCTGTACTTCGCCCATGGAGATCAGCACCTCGATCACTACACCCTGCAGCACCATGTGGCCGACCATACGCGCAGCGACGTGCTATATAAAGGTACGGCTAGAGACAAGGGGCGCACAGTCTACTCCGGCCTGATCAAGCTCGAGCCCGGCGCCCAGCAAACCGATGCATATCAGACCAACCGCAACCTATTACTTTCAAGCGAGGCCAGGGCTGATTCGGTACCCCAGCTTGAGATCGCCGCCAACGATGTGCGCTGCTCCCACGGCTCATCGACTGCGCCGGTAGACAAAACGCAGCTCTTCTACCTGATGAGCCGGGGTATCCCCCAAAAGGACGCCGAGCAGCTTCTAGTCAAGGCCTTCCTGGCTGATGTGCTCGCGCGCGTACCGCTCGCGGCACTACGTGCGCACATCGAACGGGTGATTGAGGGAAAGATGGGACTCTAGTTGGTGCCATCATCAGTGACGCTCGAGCAACCCGCAGCCCTGGTTCACAAGCACGGACCGGCAGCTGCGGGCGGGTTCCTAAAGGACTTACATGGGCAGCCGAGGGGGTAGATTTAGGTAGGACAAGTCCTACTCTCGGTATCGCTCACTTTAGCTTTACCAAATTATCCTAGAGCGCCTTTATGTCCAGCGCCGCCCGTTATGGGCTTTTAGCCAGCGATATCTGGATTGTCATTCGGCGTATCCTGGTATATCAGAACGCAAATAATTCGGAGGCGTTGTTCACGCGAGCTTCTCGACCTCCAGCAAGCGACGCAAAAAGTGATGGAATTTACGCAGCCGACTTTCCAAGGCACCCAAAACGCCAACTAATAAACACGCGAGTGTACTTTGTATCTTGCTGCTTCAGCTTCTCGCCAAGATGGGACCTATTACGATGCTGAATCCATGCACCATCGGCTCCCCGACTGTAGAGATTGTCGCTACATCGTTCCTGTCATGAGCCACAAAGGTTAAGCTTCCTAGATTCAAAGCGCGAATCGCGATAATACTCGTCCAACCCGAGGAGTTTATCGACTTCCATTGCGTATTAGGAATCTATAGCTACGTGCCCTTCATCAGGGGAAACCCGCAATCCAATCACCATTATTTTACCCGGTTCCCCTGATGACTAGAAGTACAAACAGCAAGCGTGCAAACACCCCAAAAGGGGTTCAGTACCAACCCGATAACTGCCCGAACGATGTAGGTATAAAGTTTCGGCAGCATTGGCTAACGCTTAGCCTAACTGGCAGCAAAAGCATCACTTGTTCCTTACCCTGCTTTTTGCTGCTCGAGTGTATACGATATGTTAGATTGCAATTTTCTCATGGCTCTAGATTTGCGATTGCCCAAATACGCTTAAAAGGCAACTCAGCCTTTAGTCCCTCTTCCAGCGACTCGTAGCAGGACAGCAATTCCTCAATAAGAGTATCCTGATCCCACAGGCGAACACGGAAAAATTGCGCCAGTCGCTCTTTGTCAACGCTTCCTTTGAATCCTGACCAAGAAACCATCAAGCCCGTCTCGGCACCGAAGTTCTGCATGGCCCCGATAAGTTGATCGAGAGTAGGACGATCAACTGGAGTATCTCCTGATTTCACTTGAACACATATTTTTGGGCTTTCAAAACCCAATGCACCAGGTGATGCGAGTAAATCTACACCTTTATCGGGACCTTCTGGTGCACGATATGTGAGGAAACCCTTGGCCTTAAGAATTGCCTCAATTAGCCTCTCCATACCGCGACCAGAATATTTCTCTGCTAAGAATTTAGCAATTTGATCTTTAGAAAACCGCTCTATGTCAAGATTAGTCGAGTCCTCGACAGTATCAGAGTCGTCAGTGTCAACCGGCGGCATGGTAACACCAGACTTCCAATTATTCTCTGACATTCTCTTAATGCGAGTCTCAGCATTATTTCGCTTGATACGGCAAATCGTCATAAACGCGCCAAAAGAATAAAGGATATCTTGATCGAAGTTGGAGCGGGGAATGTCTTGTGCGAACCACTTGACCGATCGAGCATGGAAAAATGGGCTTGGACCGTTAGGAATGTTCTGATATTCGCCTAATATTTTTCCGAAGTGGATAGATGCTTTTTTCTTGCTTGGCAATACTACCCAGTCACCAATTTGCATTCTCTTTGCAAACGACCATATTTGACTGACCCAATTTTTAATTGCACGCGGCTTTGCATCTAGATAATGAGATGACAGAGACTCTCGAAGTGATTCGGGGGAATCGAGCTTGGCAAGATCTGTACTAAAACCGTCCCAAGTGACATAGATACGGCCCTCGCTGAGGAACTTTGCTTCATATTCCCCGGAGCTGCCTGCTCTTACTAACCAAATACTCATTACTGACCTCTCCCTTGCAAACTATCATTGTTTTAGATGGGTCCGCATAATATACAGAGTTCTGACTTCCTGCCAACATAATACTCCGTTGGGCTACCTGGAACCGCGAGGCGTTGGCCACCTTGTAGAAGATTCCACCGGAGTTCCAAGCCAGGGCGTAACGAGGTTTTGAGACTGCAACACATTAGGGATAGGCATAAAAGTGGTCACGCCAGAGTTGATAGTAGGCATTGGCAGGAAATGGAGATCGCGGCAGCTTGAGCCGTGAAAGCTCCTGGGCAGGGTGCTGGACACCACGTTATCTTCGATTGTTAAGGACCACTTTTACTGTAATACAGGTTTGGTGCCTTCCCACTCAGTCCAAAGCCGCCCAACGGTAAAGCTCAACGGCATGAGGTACAAGCGCCCGCTGCAGCGCCTTGTTAGGCCGACCCGTTAATGACCCGGTTGCCATTCTATAGGAGCAATAAGAATTCTGCTCGGGTCATTTCGGCATCGCGGAGGATGCTGGCCATCAAACCTGGTCCAACCGTCTCATCAGCATGAACGGGTACCGTTGTCACACGACCATCCACATGCCTAAGCCGATGGTGGCTTCCCCTTATTCGCACCACCTCGAAACCCGCGTGCTTCAGCACCGTAATGACTTCCCTACCCGTAAGCCTCGGAAGACGGGTCATGGAGCTACGGTAATCTTCTGCACACCAATGAAATCGAGAGGCTCGACGCTGTCACCCAAATCTTCCAAGCAAAGCTCAACGGCCTCTCGTACTCTCGTCATAAGTTCATCGAGAGATTTGGCCTGGGTATGGCAGCCCCGGAGACCCGGCACAAAAGCAACATAATAGCCCTCTGCGTCTCGCTCAATGATGACGCTGAATTCTTTTGCCATTAAATCCCCCTCGCCTCCGGTAGTTCCGTTCCATCCAAACTTGTAGCTCTATAGTTGGCATAACAGTGTTTAGATGGGTCCGCATAAGACGCGGAGTTCTGGTTTCCTGCCAGCATAATACTCCGTTCGGCTACCTGAACAACGGCGTGTTATCGGGTATACTGAACGCTGCGTTTGGGATTCGATCCGTTTGTATCCGAAGGACGATCGTTCCAGGGAATCGGTACGCTACTGCCCAGGTTGATGTTCGGCGAGTTCTGCGTCCGTGATGCCGAAAAGGCCGTTGAGGACCCTGTATGAAGGTGCTGTTCCTCGACGAATCCGGTGACCACAACCTGTCGGTGATCGATCACCGATACCCCATGTTCGTTCTGGGTGGGGTCCTCCTGGACGAGGACTATGCCAACGGACCGTTGACGGAAGCGCTCAACAACTTCAAGCGTGAGATATTTGATCGCACCGATATTATCCTGCACACCGCCGATATCACGCGCAACAGGAACGGCTTTGAAGCCCTAAAGGACGTCATGTTTCGTACCCGGTTCTACGACCGGATCAACGTGCTCATGCGGGAACTGCGGTACTCTGTTGTCGCGTGCGCAATCCGCAAGAACGACCACCTTAGACGCTATAGAGAGGCTGCGCTCGACCCCTATCTGTTCAGCCTCAAGGTTTTAGTGGAACGTTTCTGCTTCGATATCGACAAGGCGGGTGGTAGCGGGCTGATTGTCGCGGAGAAGCGCGATCCCACGCTGAACAAGGAGCTGAAACTCGCCTGGTCGAACCTCAAAACGCTAGGTACGTATTACCTCCAGGCTAGAGATATCGAAGACCGGATTGTGGGGCTGGAACTCAAGTCGAAAAGAGACAATATCGCGGGGCTGCAATTAGCCGATCTGGTCGTATCCCCAATAGGCCGCCATATCTTGGGAAAACCGGATAAGGAAGACTGGCGTGTTGTGGAGGAAAAATTACGCCGCAGCAGTTCGGGAAAAGTAGAGGGCTATGGTCTTGTCGTATTGCCAAAATAACAGAGGCTGGCCCCCGCTACGCAGTGACCAGCCTATGCATTTACTATAGCACAATGGATAGACATCGAGGTGTAATATCACGCTGGCCCCTAGAGCCCTTGAACACAAAACCTATGTTTCCACAGTGACCCCGACGTGACCGGAACAATGAAAACCATACGTTCGGGAATGACTATCTTTAAAGCCCGGCTAATGCGCGGCGATTTGCGGACCCTTCCGTGGCCAATCCCAAAACCGCCGCGCAGTACATAGCACAATGTACGGAGCATGTATTTTAAGGGTATGAACTGGGTACCCGTCACTACTTTGAAGGAGCTCCAAGCTATGCCTGAACAGCGCATCACCATCACACTCGGCAGCAAGGAGGTGCTGGTGGGCCTGTACGAAGATGGGCCCTTTGCCATCGAGAATCGTTGTTCACACGATCATAATCCGCTCAGCGACGGACCGATCGAGAACGGCAAAATCAAATGTACCCGTCACGGCGCGACATTCGATCTTAAGACCGGCAAGAATACCATGCCGGCACCGCGACCCATACGTATCTATCTTGTCAGGGTAGACAAAGAGCAGGTTTCTGTAGGCTACGAAGAGCGTTCTCCCCGCACTACCGGTCAGCCGTAGACTGAGAATGGAGGCAACATGATCACGGCCACAAAACTACTCAAGGACTTCCCGCTACTCGCCGCGCACCCCGATCTGGTCTACCTGGATACCGCCGCCACCAGCCAAAAGCCCGCGCGGGTCATAGAAGCGCTCAGACGGTACTACCTGGAAAGCAACGCCAATGTGCACCGTGGTGCCTATACGCTCTCCATCCAGGCTACGGAGGCCTACGAATCCGCCCGGGCCGAACTGGCCCGCTTTATAAACGCTTCCCGACCGGAAGAAATTATCTTCACGCGCAACACTACCGAGGCCATGAACCTAGTGGCCTACGCATGGGGGTTGCGCAATCTGAAGGCGGACGACGTGGTTCTGGTGACCGAGATGGAGCACCACGCCAGCTTGGTACCCTGGCACCTGATCAAAGAGCACCTGGGATTCGAGATCAAGGCGGTGCCCATCACCGAGGAAGGGCGGCTCGACTTGGTTGCCTTCCGGGAGCTACTCGACGAGCGGGTAAAGTTGGTCAGTGTGGTTCATATGTCCAACGTGTTGGGTACAGTAAACCCGGTACGCGAAATAGTAGCTGAGGCCCGCGCCAAAGGAGCTATAACCGTCGTAGATGCTGCACAATCCGCACCACATATGCCCATCGATGTACAGGCTATAGGAGCGGACTTCGTAGCTATGTCCGGCCATAAGATGATGGGCCCCACGGGCATTGGGGCATTGTTCGGCCGCTTCGAGCTGCTAAGCAGTCTCAAGCCTTTTTTGGGCGGCGGCGAGATGATCGACGAGGTGTTCATCGATCGGTCCACCTATGCCGCACCGCCACAGCGCTTTGAGGCCGGGACCCCGGCTATCGGCGAGGCGGTCGCACTGGGCGAGGCGGTCCGCTACTTGGATGAGTTGGGTATGGAGGCAGTCTGGCAACACGACCGGGAGTTAGTGGATTATGCGCTCGAGCTACTCGCGGAGATACCAGAGGTACGGGTCTTCGGCCCTAAGGGTGAAGATCGCGGCGGAGTAGTCTCGTTTACCCTAGGCAGCCTCCACGCACACGATGTAGCCAGCGCACTCAACGAACAAGGCATCGCGGTTCGTGCCGGTCACCACTGTGCCCAACCGCTGCATCGCCGGCTGGGAGTATCCTCCACTGCGCGCGCCAGCTTCTATGTCTACAATACCAAGCGTGATGTGGAGCGCTTTGCTCAGGCCCTCACACATACCCGGGACTTCTTCAAGGACTGGCTGTAAGGAGCGGAATATGAGTCTGATGGAAGAGCTGTATAAGGAAGCCATCCTCAAGCACTATAAGCATCCCAGCAATTATGGCTTCCTGCCCGACGCCACACTCAGTTCGGCCGGCCACAATTCCTCGTGCGGCGACCATATAGAGCTGTCCTTAAAGCTCTCGGGGGATCGTATCGAGGGGGTGAGCTTTTCCGGCCAGGGCTGCGCGATCAGCAAAGCCTCCGCTTCGATGATGACCGAGGTGATCAAGGGCAGAAATATCGAGGAAGCCCGTGCGCTTTCCAAGAGTTTCAAGGCCATGGTGATCGAGGGCAGCGATCCCGATGGTTCGCTAGGTGAGCTTGCCGCGCTTTCCGGGGTTTCCAAGCTGCACGCCCGGGTCAAGTGCGCCACATTGGCTTGGAATACCCTGGAAGAGCTTCTATCAGAGTCCCCAGTCTGACATCAGCCTTTGAAACCAGGCTAGTCGCGGTCATCTCATCAGATACTCAGAGCTGATGGCGGCCCAGCGGCCAGTAAGATAACCGAACCGGGTCCTTAGAGCACTGCGACCGTAACCTGAGTGGCCGCCGGGGGCCAAGGAATTCGCCGATATGCTACGGGGGGTGCGCGAGTGCAGATACCAGACACTGAATCAGGGCTACCACTAGTCTTTTTGCACGCCTTTCCCTTGAACCGGCAGATGTGGGCGGCCCAGCAGGAAGCTTTAGCGCCGCGCTTCAGCTTGGCGCTCGATCTCCCCGGTTTTG
>VAOW01013588.1_pt1 | contig 11210 bp, 10 predicted proteins | sample 3393921 | NCBI WGS metagenome assembly VAOW01 (sample SAMN08290428, study PRJNA428436) | hydrothermal vent metagenome | isolation source: Deep-sea hydrothermal vent chimney | place: Indian Ocean: Southwest Indian Ridge | depth 2742 m m
ATAGAGAAACAGGGAAGTATATAAAGAGGGTCTCTTCGATATCCCTATGTTTTTTATCTCTTGAAGGATGAGAAGTTTCCAAGGGAAAGTATAAAGGAGAATTGAAAGTAGAGTTGAGTAATATTATCTAATTCTCGTGGATCTTTATATAGTACCAGCACAACCGGACATCCACGACAACACCCCTCAAAAAGAAGCAAGTTTTATATAGGATAAGTACAAAATATAGAAATATCAAGCCTGTTAAAATCAGACCATTGTGGGATTGAAAGATATAATGAAAGCCAGCTACCCGAACAACTGGCACAAGTTAAAATCAGACCATTGTGGGATTGAAAGAAGGCTTATGATGCCATACAGGACAGGCTTTTTATGGTTAAAATCAGACCATTGTGGGATTGAAAGTGCGTTGTCTTAAATTTAGTGGGAAACGGAACATTGTTAAAATCAGACCATTGTGGGATTGAAAGAATGCTTCAAAGAACTGTTCGGAGTCTTCGTTCTTGTTAAAATCAGACCATTGTGGGATTGAAAGTGAAGATATCTTGGAAGGTGAAACTCTCCTCTGTCAGTTAAAATCAGACCATTGTGGGATTGAAAGATATTCAGAAAGCCTTAATCAAGATATTCAGAAAAGGTTAAAATCAGACCATTGTGGGATTGAAAGGTCTTGGCTTGTGCAACGTTATGCCTGACTTTTCAAGTTAAAATCAGACCATTGTGGGATTGAAAGGCTTTACATCGGGGTTTTGGCTACATGCAAAGCATGTTAAAATCAGACCATTGTGGGATTGAAAGTAAATTAAAAGAATCTGTCACAGACCACAAACGAAAGTTAAAATCAGACCATTGTGGGATTGAAAGGATGGCTCTGTGTCTCTGCTCTCTTCTCTGTGTGTTGTTAAAATCAGACCATTGTGGGATTGAAAGTAGGCAGGACAGAGCATCTCAAGATGCCAGTGTTCTGTTAAAATCAGACCATTGTGGGATTGAAAGCAAGATGTCCTTATTCAGGCCACAAGATGTCCTTATTGTTAAAATCAGACCATTGTGGGATTGAAAGTAAGCTATAATATACTCTTCAGCCTGTTCTTTGGTAGTTAAAATCAGACCATTGTGGGATTGAAAGATTTTTATCAATATACCTTTATCGGTTATTTCAAGCGTTAAAATCAGACCATTGTGGGATTGAAAGAATTGGGTCTTTTGTGTATGTTATAGCATCTTTTACGTTAAAATCAGACCATTGTGGGATTGAAAGCTGTACTCTCTCTGGAACATGTGCAGGAAGAACCCTGTTAAAATCAGACCATTGTGGGATTGAAAGATTGATGAAACAGCTTATCAGTCAGTCTGTTCAAGTGTTAAAATCAGACCATTGTGGGATTGAAAGTTGGCTGTCCATGTCTTAATAACTCTCCCATGCTCTGGTTAAAATCAGACCATTGTGGGATTGAAAGAAGGATACGAGAAACAATACAAAGAGCTAGAGAAGAGTTAAAATCAGACCATTGTGGGATTGAAAGCTGTTTGACTCTATGGTCAAGCAAGTAGCTAGGCTGTTAAAATCAGACCATTGTGGGATTGAAAGCGCTTTAGAAGAGGTATAAAAATGCTTGAACAGTTAGTTAAAATCAGACCATTGTGGGATTGAAAGCGGCTTGGGTGTATCGGATTTTTTGGTCGGATACTTCGTTAAAATCAGACCATTGTGGGATTGAAAGAAAGACAGTCTTTTTACTATCACCACTATTTATTACGTTAAAATCAGACCATTGTGGGATTGAAAGCAATTTTCCTTTAACAGCCTCCCAGATTTCTCTGGAGTTAAAATCAGACCATTGTGGGATTGAAAGTTCGCAGAACCACCGTTCACGGTCCACATTAAGTTTGTTAAAATCAGACCATTGTGGGATTGAAAGTTCTCCATACTTTCCCATGCCCTTATTTGTGTTAACGTTAAAATCAGACCATTGTGGGATTGAAAGACCCTGATAAGTCTTTCAAGCTCTTCAGAATACGAAGAGTTAAAATCAGACCATTGTGGGATTGAAAGGTGGCAAGCGTTACCGCTACGGTGGAACGCAACCAGCGTTAAAATCAGACCATTGTGGGATTGAAAGATAGCAACCGTGAGACCTGTTATTGCCAATTCCTTTGTTAAAATCAGACCATTGTGGGATTGAAACGTTTTAGATTGTGGTTCATCACCAGAAGATAACGAAGTGAAGTTTCCCCTGATTTCACATTGCTTTATGAGAAACTCTCTATGAATACTTTGCATGGTAATTTATTTCACCATCTCATTGCTTTTTCAGGCATGAAAGCACCAATATGGCAATGATAGTTTAATATTAAAAGTGGTGATTAAAAGGTGATTTAACAGGACTTTTTGTGAGAATTTGGAAGGACCATAACCCCAAAATTTATATGCCACAATGCCATTCATATAATAAAGTAGATTATTGGAGGGGTTACAATAAAAACCATAACCTTTGAATGTGAAACTATTACACCAATGTTCCTTGCTGGTGCAGACGGAAAAACACCAGAATTCAGGCCTCCTTCAATCAAAGGTTTGATGCGGTTCTGGTGGAGGGCAATGAATGGGCATCTACCTCTTGAAGAGTTAAAGAAAGAAGAGGGAAAGATATTCGGGGCAAGTGATGAGAAGATAGGGAAGAGCAAGTTTAGTATAAGGGTAAAACCGCAAGAACTCCGCTCATCTAAAGATAAATTACCATCTCATCCTATAACCGTTGTTACATCCAGGAACAGTTTTAAAATCAATATATTAGAATATCTTACTTATGGAACTTATGAATACGAAAAAGGTAAGGGAAATATTTTTGTACGAGATTATATAAACCCAAACCAAAAATTCTCAGTAATTATCTCTCTTCTTGATAATTTGGATGAAGAAATTATTAATGTGTTTAAAGTACTGTCAAAATTTGGTGGATTAGGATCGAGATCAAGAAACGGATTTGGGTCATTCAGGATCTTGTCAATAAATGATAATTTCAATAGTTTTAATTTTGACTTAAAAAATGACAAATATGTGTCAGTTCTTCCTAAATATTCAGCATTTTCACAAAAAATGAAATTATGGAGAACCAAAGAATACGACAGATGGGATGACGCATTGGCAGAATTGGGAATTGTGTATAGAGAAGCGAGAGGCCAAGTTGAAAGTAAACATCACTATGAAAAAAGGCAATATATCGGGGCACCCATCATTGTGGATGGAAATCAAATGTCAAAATTGGATAGACATTCTAAACCATATTTTATGTCGGTTAATTATGAAGATAACAAGTTCATGGGATATATTTTGTATTTGCCATCTGAGTATATATACGGCAAAGATGATTTGAGCAATTCTGAGGAAACTGAACATTTTGAAGAAGCTTGCAACTCTTTAAATCAACATTTATCGGATAAGCTTAAGGAGGCAATCCTATGACAAAATCTCTGTTCTTATTTACAATAGGTCCAGTCCAATCTTTCATCGGTCAGGCGCGTAAAACTCAAGACCTTTATGCAGGGAGTTTCTTACTATCTCATTTAATTAACTCTGCCATGAAAGAACTTGAGGATAAGGTGAATAATTGTGAATTTATTTTCCCACACAAAGATATAAAATCCAAACCAAACCGTTTCATCGCTGAGATAGAATCTGATGATGTAGAGAAGTTGGGCAAAGAATTAAAAAGTTTTGTGGCAAATACGTTTGAAGAGATATCCACCAGTATTTTAGATAAACTAACTTTAGCCTCCCCTGATGGTTTCAATTCACAAATAAAAGATTTTTTCCAGGTGAATTGGGTTGCTCTTCCTTTAAAAAAAGATTATAAAGCTACCTACAAAGAACTTGAGAGCTACCTCGGCTCCATTAAAAATGTTAGAGCATTTAAACAGTTGAATAACGGCAGAGGCGAAATAGGTCGCAAGTGCTCTTTATGCGGCGAGAGGAATGTATTATTTTATCGTGGCAGAAAAAGAGCATATACTACGGATTCTGCAGTTTCTTTGGATGGACAACTATCCAGGTATATGAGTGATAGTGAAGGTCTTTGTGCGGTCTGTTTTACCAAGCGGTTTGCAGATAAATATTTTGGAAATGACTATGAAAAGAATTACTCCTCTACTGCCGAAATCACGCTGATGGATTTACTTACTAAATTGGATAGTGATTTATTGAGGGGATATAGGGAGATATTTGGTAAAAATTTTGATGAAGAGTTGTATTATGAAGATAGCCTGACAAAGAGATATTTTGAGAAAAATAACTACCCTATTGCAAAGCTTGAAGACGCAAAAGTATATCTTAGAAAAATATCTGAAAAAGCCAGAGAAAATAAAGTGAGATTTTCCAGGTACTATGCGATATTGATGCTTGATGGAGATAGTATGGGTAAATGGCTTTCAGGTGAGTTTTTGGAGAAGAAAACAGAACTCAAAGAGTTTCATAAAAGATTGTCAAAAAAATTAGGTAATTATGCTGCGACGGTGGATGGAAAAGAAAGCAAAAATGGTATAAAAAATCCATACGGAAATCTTGTTTATGCTGGTGGTGATGACGTGCTTGCATTTATCAATTTAAACCATCTATTCCCTGTGATGAAGGGATTAAGAAAGGAATTTCCTAAGTTTGAAGGATTTGAATTTGAAATAAAAGGTAATAATAAATCTTCTTCCTCAGTGGGTATTGCTATTGCCCATTACAAAACTCCATTATCTGAAGTACTGAAATGGGCACGAAAGATGGAACATGAAGCAAAAGAAAATGGCGGAAGGGATGCTTTTGCTATTGCCGTACTTAAGCGATCAGGTGAAATTAGTAAATCCATACTCAAATGGCAATACGGTGATTCATCTAGCATAGAAATATTAGAGTACCTTATTACGTCATTAAACCCGAAGAAACCCTCAAAACAGACGGACTTTTCCAACAAATTCATCAAAACCATGGGTGTGGAGTTCGCACAACTTATGGATAAAAATGGTGAATGTGATGAAAACGAGATAGTTAAGACAGAGATGAAACGATTGATCAAAAGATCGTGCATGATGACAAGAAAACAGGACGAAACAATGGACGACTTCAAAGATATGAAAAAGAAAGCAATCAATGATTTAACCGAAAAACTGGATGTGCTTTGTACTAACAGCAAATCGTTGGATAACTTCGTATCATCTCTAGAAATTGCTGATTTTATAAAAAGAGGGGGCAGTTAAAATGATAATAAAAATTGATCCCCTGGATACTCTCTTTTTCAGGGATGGAAAGCCCTTTACTATGGGGGAAGATACCTGGTCAAATGGTCTGTTTCCTCCGCCGCCATCGGTTATTTATGGTGCTCTACGAAGTGCCTATTTCTCCAACCACATAGACGAACTTAAAGAAGCAACTAAGAGTGATGACCCCACAAAAAATTTGAAGATAAACGGTGTTTATTTATGGGACAAAGAAACAAAGAACATCCACTTACCTCTGCCTAACGACTGTGTACAGAAGAAGGATGGTGAAGAAAACTCGGTTTTTGTCCTTTCAATGGATGAATTAAAGGACGTAAAAAGTTCCTGCCCAACGCAGGATATCCTGACGAGTGAAGTAAAAGTGAAAAACATGGAGGGGCGATTAATCAATGAGGAGTCCTTGAAAGAATACTTAAGCGGTACTAAGACTTCATTCTCGCCTGTCATCAAAATGGCGGACATAGTATTACCAGAGCCAAAGATAGGCATCGGTATCAGCAAAGAAACAGGCACAAGTGAAGAAGGTAAACTCTACCGGATGGATATGAGACGGTTGGAAAATAAAAAAGGGGAAAGTCTCAGTTTACTCATTGATTTTGAAGGTTTGCCCCTGCCGGAAAGAGGAATGATGAAACTTGGTGGGGAAGGTAAAGCTGTTTCCTATCAAATGTATGAACCTGAAAATTTCTCTGTCGATAAATCCAAATTAGATGGAAATAAGTTTAAGTTATATCTATCAACTCCTGCAATCTTCAAAAATGGCTGGTTACCTGGGTGGATAGATGAAAACACACTTGAGGGTGAGTACAAAGGACTTAAATTAAAACTTCTAACTGCATCTATAGGTAAGCCGATTCTTATTGGAGGCTTTGATATGAAAGCAAGAAAGCCCAAACCAATGTGTAAAGCCGTGCCTGTTGGAAGCGTGTACTATTTTGAAATTGTCAAAGGTGATTTAGAAAATGCTTTTGAAGTATTTAATCAAAAAGCAATTTCTGATTTCTATCCAGTACAGGGATTTGGCATAGTTTATGTAGGGAGGTGTAGGTAAAAATGTCTAAGATGTTGCTACTACTCTCTCACAAATTAACCGAAGACCAAAGAGAAGATGCAGATAATAATTTAAACATCAGTGAGTTTGTTCCCTTATCTCCAGATTTGCAACAACTATGGATGAATATTCCACCTACAAAATCTTTATTAATCGATTATCTGAAACCTTTTCGCAAATGGGTTAGCGAGAATTCCAACAGTGGGGATTATGTGCTTATTCAGGGGGATTTTGGTGCGGCCTATTCAATGGTTAATTATGCATTTTCAATAGGTTTGATTCCTGTTTATTCTACTACTGAACGAGAAGTAGTAGAGAGACAAATGCAGGACAACACAGTAAAATCTGAACGTGTATTCAAGCATAAGATGTTTAGAAGATATGAAGGAGGGGATGTATAATGAACAATGTTTTAGTTTCTTTAGTAAGTACTCAGACAATTCCTAATGTTCTATTTATAAAAGAGATGGAGAAAAGGATAGAAGACATACGAATGTACCTGTTTGTTTCTACTGAAAAAATGGAAGATACAGGAAAAACAGATTTTATTATCCAGGGAAGTCATATAAAAAAATCCAAAACGGAAATAATTAAAGTAGTCGAGGATTCTATGGAAGACATTAACTCTAAACTAATTGAGTTCGCTAAAGAAAAGTTAAGTGACGAAGATAACCTTATTGTTAATTTGACTGGTGGCACGAAAATTATGTCAATAGGGGTATACAACTTTTTTAAAGAGCGAAAATCAACTATCTATTACTTACCAATCAATAAGAATATATACAAACAGATTTTCCCATCTTTGAAACACAGAGAACATAAGCTAAACTTTAGAATCTCTTTGAAAGATTATTTAATCTCTTATGGGATAAAAATAAAATCTAAGGATATAAATAAGGCATTAAAGAGCAGAAAATATACAGAATCTCTTTTCAGAGAATTTTTAAATAATGAAATTGATACGGAGATAATTGATGAATTAAGAAAAGAGAGAAATAAAAAGGAAATCCGATTAGATGAAAAAATAAAGAGTTTTCTTGAGGAAATCAAGTTTGATATTGAAAAAGAAGGCTCCATTAACAAAAAAGATATCAATTATCTAACGGGTGGTTGGCTTGAGGAGTATGGATACAATCTTGTACGAGGACATATTCAATTGGATGACGATAAAATCGGATTGAATGTCCAAATTTCACATGACAAAACCCAAAATGAATTTGATGTAATGTTCGTTCATGAAAATATTCTCTATGTCATTGAGTGTAAAACGGCATTGAAAGATGGTGGAAGGAATCTGCTGAACGATACGCTTTATAAATTATCTGCATTGAACAAAAATTTCGGCTTGAATGTGAGGGGCTATCTTTTTACGTTAGACAGGAATTTAAGGGGCCCAGAAGGTGAAATAAAGAAAGACTATCAAAATCGTTCAGATTTGTTGAAAGTAACATTAGTAGACAGAGCAATATTAAGTGATAGAGAGAAGTTGAGTGAAATATTCGATAGTATAAAAGGAGGTGCAACAAATGTATAAAATAGCAAGACCATTCTTTATGGTCGTGGAGACCCCGCTTCATGCGGGAAGTGGAACGGAATTGGGCATAGTTGATATGCCTATCCAGCGGGAGCGACATACGGATTTCCCTAAAGTTGAAGCATCTGGATTAAAAGGAAGCATCAGAGGGGTATTTGAAAACGAAACAAAGGTAATAATTGTTGATAGCAAAAAAGTAGATGACTCTAATAGAAAGGATACAATCTCCCTTGCTTTTGGCCCTGAAGAAGGAGATGCTCATGCAGGTGCATTGGGCTTTACAGATGCCCGTTTATTGCTATTTCCTGTAAAATCTATGAAAGGCGTATTTGCATGGATTACATGCCCTAAGGTTTTGGATAGATTTAAGCGTGACCTTGAACTTGCAGAAATTAAGATTCCAAAAATGCCGTCAGCGTCAGAGAAAAGTACGCCAAAAAATTGTCAGCTGTTTATCAAGGACAATAAGATAGTGCTGGAGGAATATACTTTTAAAATAATCAAAGATGATGCATGCTCAATGTTTGCTGAATGGCTTTCAAAGAATGTAATTCCAGAGGGGGGTGAATATAATTACTGGCGAGAGAAAATCACAAAAGATATTGTAGTACTATCAGATAGTGATTTTAAAGACTTCGTGAATCTATCTACAGAGGTAATTACGAGAACAAAGATCAATAACGAGACAGGCACAGTTCAATCTGGAATGCTTTTTACAGAGGAGTATCTGCCAAGCGAAACCATACTTTATTCTCTGGCATTAGCAACCCCGATATTCAAGGAGAAGAGAGAAGACAAGGGCATTTTTGCTCAAAGCGGTAAAGCCGAAGAAGAGTTGGTGATGGAGTATTTTACCACTGGATTGCGTGAGGTGATTCAGATAGGTGGAAATGCAACCATTGGCAAGGGCATCGTAAGAACAAAAATATGTGAGGGCAAAAATGGACAATAATCTAACCACAATAAAAGGTCTGGAGCAGGGGCGGGCGGAGTTTGCTTATGACTGTGCAAAAGAAGGAAATGAAATTAACAAAAAGAAGGAATATAAATCCTATGTTAAGAAAATTCCTATATTGATAAAGACGAATGGGCTTGGAGCAACTTTTGCATTTATGCTATCGAAAGGTGGAACTTATATATTTATAGGGGAACAAGTTTTAGCGTGGCTCAAAAACGATGAAAAGGGACTCTTAACAGATGCTGAGCATATACAATCATTTGAAGATTTAACTGGATGGATTATTAGTCGTAATTCATCTGAATATCGTGCATTAACCATTGAAGTTTTAGCATTTTTCGGCTGGCTCAGAAGATTTGCAGACGGGTTGATAGAGGGAGAAGAAAATGAGTGAAAGAGGAAGAGTCAAATTCTACAATTCTGAAAAAGGATTTGGTTTTATAGAGTGGAAAGGTAAAGGGGATGTTCATTTTGATAGAGATAGTTTTGAGAGAAAGCCACCTTCGGGTGGTGATGATGTAGAGTTTGATGTGGTGGAACAACCGAGAGGGTTTCATGCAAAAAATATAAAGATAATCCAAAAAGAGCATGAGTCATCTGAAGAATCAGGAGATAATCATTACATAACAGATAGTCTTGATATATCCAAAACAAGACTTCCATTCAACACGAAAGGTGCATTAAAAGATTTCAAAAACATTGATAACTTTAATCTCAAACTGAATAAAGCAGCACGATTTGAGGAAAACAAAAAGGATAGTAAATTTGAATTTTTTAAAACAGATAGAGGAAAGGTGATATATCAAATCAAACCGAATTTTTCAGAGAGTATGATTAAGGCTATTTCTAAGCGGTATTATAACTCAATACAGAGGCTAAATGTTAAATTATCAGGAGAATTGACACTTAAACCCGACTGGCGTCTCATAGTTGGTCTTGGAAATGAATCCGTTTATGAGACCTCAATGACTCTGCATCATATTTATGGAATTCCTTATATTCCAGGAAGTGCTATAAAAGGAGTGGTACGAAGTCATATTATCACGGAAGAATTTGGAAGTGATGAAAATGGCTCTTTAAACCTGAAAGATGTAGAAAGTAGTGCATTAAAAGACCAAGGCTTTTGTGATATATTTGGCTGTCCTAAAGAGAGTTTTTATAAAGAGAGCAGACAGGGGAAGGTTATTTTCTTTGATGCTTTACCACTATCTGAACCAACAATCAAGCCAGATATTATGAATCCACATTATGGCCCTTACTATTCTGATTCTTCGGGAAATGTTCCGCCTGCCGACTATCATAGTCCCAAGCCAATTCCCTTCTTAACAGTCGAAGATACAGAATTTAAATTCATAATTGGAATAAAAGAAAAAGATAATACTGCTATCGAAAATGGGATATTTGAAGGTAAGTATCCATTGGAAATTGGATTTGAAGGGATGAAAAAGGCCTTGAATGAACATGGCATCGGTGCAAAGACCGCTGTTGGATACGGATATCTACAGTGAACACCTGATTCTGCCCTAAAACCCAAGTCTGACAGTTGAATAGAAATAAGAGTTCTCAGTCATTTTATTTTATGTCCTCAACCTGACAGTTAAAATAATTAGGTGTTCTTAGTTCAGTTTGTTCATGAATCAGCAAACATCCCTAATAACAATTAACATTACGCCGAACAGAAATATATCTTTTCCTATTGGTACAGTCCTCACGGTACAGAAGTATTACCAACGTCTGGGCTTTTCAAAGATATTTGGAAAACACAAGAAGCAAGGGAGGGACATCAACTCACTCATCTCAGCCCCTACTTTATCTCTCCCTTTTATTAACACATGTCTTTGATTGGAGGCTCTTTTAAAAAAGGCGAGTGAGAAAAACCCCATGCTTTAGTGGAGGTAGTTCACTTCTTATCAATCAATTTCATTATCAATACGAGATAAAACATTGCTTTTCAAGAGACTGTCAAAGTTTGTGCTGTCAGCTTCATCGTTGGATTCATCCTTTTCCTGGGTGATAGGTATATTGGCGTCAGTCTCTTCTTCAGGCTTCATAGAAACTTCAAGTATTTTCTGTATGTCATTCTGTTCGAGTCCCCAATCAATCCCGAGCATTCTCCTTATTTTTTCAGGCTCTGCTCCAGCTTCAAGCATTTTGCGTATTAATTCTATTCCGTCTATTTCCAGCTCTTGTTTGCCATACACTATTTTTGCCATTATTTCTGCAGCTTTTTCATCACCGATGATTTTTTCCATCACTTTTTTAATTTCGGACAGTTCCCGTGGAACCTCTACTTTCCTGTAATTTCTATTCATTTTCTTTTTCACCTCCTTGAGAGTCTATTATTTTTTTTCCTGCCCGGTGCAGCAGGCGTTCATACTTACACTCATCAGAAGATATGTTCAGGG
>VAOW01034687.1_pt1 | contig 11197 bp, 11 predicted proteins | sample 3393921 | NCBI WGS metagenome assembly VAOW01 (sample SAMN08290428, study PRJNA428436) | hydrothermal vent metagenome | isolation source: Deep-sea hydrothermal vent chimney | place: Indian Ocean: Southwest Indian Ridge | depth 2742 m m
AAGCCATGCCGTACGCGGCGAGGAGCTTTTGAAATCCGCCCATCCCATGAAGGAAATTCTGCCCATCGTACGCTCGCACCACGAGCGCTGGGACGGGCGCGGCTACCCCGACGGCCTGGCCGGCCAGAATATTCCCCAGTGGGCACGGGTGGTCTCCGTGGCCGACGCTTATGAGGCTATGACCGCCGGGCGGCCCTACCAACGAGCCAGGACTCCCGAAGAAGGCTTAGCGGAGATTCTCGACGTGGCCGGAGACCAGCTCGACCCGGAGCTGACTCATCTCTTTGGGGATCTCTGGCAAACTGATCCGACTTGGAAGGACCGGGAGGTGTTCCTACGCGAATTTTCATCGTTGCTACCGTTCTCGGGCTCGTTTTCGCCGCCCTCTTCGGAGCCCGTCTCAAGGACTTCGGAAAATTCGACCTGAAGGCTGCTTGGGTGTTCGTAGTCGCCGCGCTGGTGGAGGGCGGGCTGTCATACGGAACCTACCTGGGCTGGTTCAACCCTGCGTTTTCCGGGCCCTTGGCCAAGCTTTCCGTGCTGCTACTGGTGGGCTACGGCCTGTGGGCCAACCGCAGGCTTAGAATGCTGTGGCTGGTATGGGTGGGCCTACTCCTAAATACCGTAGTGATCATGAGTAACGGCGGACATATGCCGGTAAGCGCGCGCGCCCTGCTGGCGGCGGGCATGCCAGGATACCAGGCCCTGCTCAAAGGCTCCGAGGACGCGGTGCATTCCAGCCTGGGGCCGAACACCCGACTGGCATCTCTGAGTGATGTAATTCCCATAGCCCGGTTTCGTCAGGTGGTGAGCGCGGGTGACCTACTGATTGCCTTGGGTATTGTCGGGGTCATCATCGAAGGCACCCGGCGGGACCCGTCGACCCCGCCCCCGTCCGGCTAGCCGCACCATCCCCAGCCGCCGTAGACGGCACAACCTCACCCAGTAGCGTTGCGCATAGATACAAGCGGCAGCCCGGATATAGAGCGGCAAAGGAGGGCTATCCCGGTATTAACCCGCTGTAGCGCGAAAAGCGGCCGAGCCGGGTTGGTGATATCGTGTGGGACGTTATGAGTAAAGGCGCCTATCAGATTTGTTTAATCGAGGGAGACGGTATCGGGCACGAAGTGATTCCAGCCGCCCGCAGAGTTTTGGAAGCTACCGGGCTGGACTTCCGGTTTACCGAGGCGCAGGCCGGCCTCGAGCACTTCAAGAAAACCGGACAGTCCGTACCTGAAGAGACCCTTAAGTATGTTCAGGCCGCAGATGCCACATTGTTTGGCGCCGCCACCAGCCCGGTGAATCAAAAGATTCCCGGTTTTGTAGGCGCCATCCGCTACATGCGGCGGTACCTGGACCTCTACGCCAACGTCCGCCCGGCTAAATATCACCCCATACCCGGCTTGGTAAGGGGAGCCGACCTGGTGGTGGTACGGGAGAACACCGAGGGCCTCTATGTCGAGCAGGAGCGCCGCTACGCGGGCGGGCGCATCGCCATTGCAGACCGGGTGATTACCTACGATGCTTCGTACCGGATCGCGAAATACGCGCTCGAGCTGGCTATGAAGCGCCACAAAAAACTGTCGCTGGTACACAAGGCCAACGTGTTGCCGCTGAGCGATGGCCTCTTCCTGGATGCCGCCCACGATGCCGCGAAGAATTTTCCCGAAGTTACCGTCGAGGAAGTCATCGTGGATGCCTGTGCCATGCACTTGGTACGCAATCCGCAGAGTTTTGATGTCCTGGTGATGGAAAACCTCTTCGGCGACATCATCTCCGACTTGACCGCGGGCCTGGTCGGCGGCCTGGGGCTGGCTCCCTCGGGCAATATCGGCAAGCAGGCTGCGGTGTTCGAACCCGTGCACGGAAGTGCGCCCGATATTGCCGGGCAGGGTATCGCCAATCCCACCGCTACAATTTTCTCCGCGGCCATGATGCTCGAGCACCTGGGAGAAGTTGAAGTATCCAGGAGGATCGAGGTAGCCGTTGACAACGTCCTGAAGGAAGGTCCTAGAACACCGGATTTGGGGGGCGATGCGGATACCGAGACTTTTACCAAGGCGGTTATTACCACCTATCAAAGTGAAATACGTTAACTATGCGCGTACTGCGCGGCATGGAGGAGAACAATTGCTCAGCGACCGGTTAACCGCGCGGCATGCGACGCTCCGGCGTACCTGACGCCTTATGATAGACTAGCCTCCAGTATAGAGACCTTATGGGCAAAGGGGGTAGTGTGCGGAGTCCGTTAAGCAGCTGGTTGCGACCGCACGTGGAGGCTGTCGGTATCGAGATCGGCACCGCCAATCTGAAGCTGGTCGAGTTAGGAGGCTCTCCACCGGCGCTCAGGGCTTATGCCACGCGGCCCACACCATCAGGCGCGATCCAGGAGGGCAACATCGTGGAGCCCGCGGCGGTAGCCGCGGAGCTACGGGAGATGTTGGCTGAGGCACGGACTCGCAACCGATACGCAGTTACCGCAATTTCCAACATATCCGTAATTACCAGAATCATTCAGATCCCCCGCATGACCAAAAAAGAGTTGGAAGAGACGATTCGTTGGGAGTCCGAACGGTATATCCCTTTTCCCATTGACGAAGTGGTTCTGGATCACGCGTTGCTCGAGCCGGAGAACACCGAGTCCGAACAGATGGATGTGGTGATTGCGGCAGCGCGCAACGAGACCGTGGCCGGGCTAGTGGAGACACTGAAAGAGGCACGGCTCGAGCCGGTAGTTATCGATGTCAAGCCGTTCGCAGGCCTGCGCCCCATCCGCAACCGCCTGATGGCGGATGAGGGAGATATAGAACCGATCACCCTGTACCTGGAGATCGGCGCAGAATCATCGTCCTTGGTGCTTCTGCGAGGCGAGCGTCTGCTCATGAACCGTAATCTCAGCATCTCCGGCCACAACTTCACCGAGGCTATCGCCAAGGGTTTTAATCTGGACAACCTGGCCGCTGAAGAGGCCAAGCAGGCCTACGGCTTTGCCACCATGCCCGCCGAAGATGAGGAGGTTCTACTCAATTTAGACACCGAGCAGGAGCGCTTCAACCCCGCCCGGATGTACGACGCGGTACGTCCGGTGTTGGTCGACCTGACCACCGAACTCAGGCGCAGCCTGGAGTTCTTCAGTGTACAAATAGGCGATCTAAGCGTGGATCAAGGTTTTATCACCGGCGGTGGGAGCAGGTTACGAGGCCTGCCGGGTATTGTGGGAGAGGTATTGGGCGTACAGCTCGAGCCGATCGATCCCTGGAGAGATATCGTCATCGACGAACACCTCTACAGTTCCGCCGAAGTACGGGCACAGGGGTTGGAATTCACAGTCCCCGTAGGTCTCGCGATGAGGGGGATAGATCCGTTTGATTAAACTCAACCTCCTTCCGAAGAACCTGCGCAAGCGTATGGAGCCGGGCTGGTGGCGGCTGGTAACCATCCTGGTACCTCTAGCTACCATAGGTATCCTGTCCTTCTACCATCTTTCGGTGCTCAGCCGGATCCATACCCTGGAAAACCAAAAGACTCAGCTTGAAGTGCAAGTGCGGCAGCTTCAGCCCTTTATTGAAGAGCAGAATCAGTTGAGCCGGCAGAAGGATCAGCTCCAGAAGATCCTCACGGTAGATAAGAAGGTACACACTGACTTCGTACCTTGGTCGGACTACCTGGCAACGTTCATCAACGAGATTCCCCGCAGGGAGTCCCACTTTGGCGTGTCACTGCGGAGCATCAATACGCAGGTGGTGGCTCCATCCACAGCGCAGGCCTTCGTACGGCAGGGTTTATACAACGGGAAAGTCATCCGCGTGCAGCTCACCATTCAGGGCCAGGCCAGAAACCGGGAGGCTCTGATCGGCTTTATCAGAACCTTTGAGTCTGCGCCTAACCTCGGTATCAATTTCCAACAAGCCAGCCTGGATCAAGGAAGCGGCTATTACAACTTCTCGGCCACTATCGGAGTGGCCAAACTCACCAAGGGGGGTATAACCAGTGCCCAGTCTAGGTAGACTCGGCCAGCGCGGCGTAGCGGTACTGGTGATCGTCCTAAGCATGCTTCTTGCCGTGGGCTGGTATTCCCTCTGGTACACCAAAGCCGAGGCGCATGTCAGTGAACTGAACAATCAAACCCAGAGTCTAAGTATGGAGCGCAACCGTGGGCTGGCCGCTAAACACGCCCTGCCCCAGCTTAAAACCACCATCACCAACCTGCAAACACGGTACGGCCAGTTCCTTAAAGCCCTTCCGCCTAAGGAGGAATTGGCGCAGTTACTTCAGACCATCACCCAGCAAGCCGCGGACAGCGGCGTAATTATCAACTCTTTCAGCCGCTCGCCGGGCCGCAGCAAAGTGCCCAACGTCCGCAGTGTTTCGCTCACTATGCGGCTTCAAGCTCCTTTCCCGGAACTGTATATCTACCTTAAGAAGCTTGAGAGCATGAAGCGCTTCAGCACCATTTCAGACCTCAGTCTCAGCCTGGGTGGGGCTAATCCGGCTAATCCAACCATCAATGCCGGTCTGGTGCTCACCGTCTATATATATGAGGGAACCACGGTAGGGGGCCGGAAATGAAGCCCCCTCGGCGCTCGCGTATTCTACCGTTGGTCCTGTTGGTGATTGCCGCCGTAGTGGTTTGGTCCCTCGTAATCTTCCAGCCCCAGGCAACACAGCGGGCCAGCGCCCAGCCCAACCGGCGCCCCACTACGGGCCATGCGGCGGTAACCATCAGCACCAGGGCGCTCGAGGTGCTCCAGATACCTTTCCTGGTTACGCGGACACCTAAGGAAGCGTCATCGTCACCCACCACCGTGACTATCTCACAACGACAACCCACCGTAGCAACCGCCGTCTTGCCCAAGACACCGCCGAATCCATTCGTACCCCTGCCCAAACTCCAAACAGCACCAGTGGCGGGGCGACGGGCGCAAAATACTGCGCCGGTCCAAATTACACCACCCCGAGAGCGAGCCGATACGGTCCCCATACCCAAAGTAACCCAGCCCAGTTCGCCGCTTCCCACGCCTACGCCGGCCACGCTCGCCCAGGGAAGCTTGCCCTTGACTCTGAGCCCGCTTTCTTCTGTGCCTGCGTCCGGAAGGCGGCCCATCGTTGAGGCTAAGCCGGCCATCTTGTTACCTAAGCCCACGCCGGCCAGGCCCGCTGCGCTGGTCCAGGAGAGCCGACCCTTGGCCCTGAGCCCGCTTTTTTCTGTGCCTGCGTCCGGAAGGCAATCTTCGGTCAAAGTTAAACCTGCTATTTTGCTGTCTAAGCCTGTATCCAAAAGGCAACCTTCGGTCAAAGTTAAACCCGCTATTTTGCTGCCTAAGTCTGTATCCGGCAGTACTACACAGCTATCACAGGCCATAGAGATCAGCCCAAAGCCGGCCTCGGGCACCAGGTTAGAGCCCTTGGCCATCCAGCCTTCCATATCCACCCCAACTACCCCCGCCCAGGTCGAGAATCCCTTGCAGTCCTGGGCTAAGCAGGAACAGCTCAAATTGACCGGCGTCGCCTTAGGGCCCACCAGCGTCGCGATCTTCCAAACCAAGCGGGGCTATATTGCGCTGCCGGTAGGAGAGACATTCCCGAATAAAGACGTGCTCTTGAAAACGGTGTCGGCCAAGCAGGTGCTCCTCATGCAGGGACCTTACTCCCTGACCCTCAGCTATAAAGGCGGTGAGCAGTGATAAAGCGATGGTTTGCTGTAATTTTGGCTATAAGCGCTCTGGGGCTTGCGCTGGCCGGTTCTCTCCCTCAGGGACCGCGCTTCGATGCACCCGTAACCATACAGACGGGCCCGGCAGGTAACCCCTTGTCCTCCGTGCTGGCCGCCGCCGCGCAGAGCGTGGGTCTGACGCCGGTGCTGCATGAAATACCCCCGGTTAAAGTTAGCGTGAACCTCAAAAATAAACCTTTCCGTCAGGTATGGAACCTATTGATTTCCACCTACGGCGGCGGCCGGTTAGACTACGCCTTGCTGCCCAATAACATCATCCTGGTTGGGCCGCCGGCGGTGGTGCAAGCCAATCTGCCCAAGAAGGCTCCAGCCATAATTGCGACCACCCCTTCGGTGAACAAGTTCTATCATGTACTCGGCAATCCGCAAACCTTGGCCGCCGCACTACGCAAACTTCTGCCGGGTAAGTCATTCAGCGTAGAGGCGTTGGCCGCCCAGAAGGTACTGGCGATCAATGCCGAACCCCAGCTCCAAACTCAAATAGCGGAGCTGATCAGCCGGATTGACCAGGCCCCCAGCGCCAGCCCGCTCAAACTGCATAAAGTATTCCGGCTGAACTATGCGAACGCCTCTAACCTGGTCAAGGAACTCCAGCAGATGGTGCAAGCGGGTTCGTTGGGTGCCCCTTCCGCTCGGGCTCCTCAACAGACACAACCATCCCAGCCGGCCAGCCGGCTCACTATCAACGCCGACCCCAGAACCAACAGCGTAATCGCCTTTGGTACCGAAACCCAGCTCCGGGCGCTCGAGCAGACTATCAAGCAGCTTGATCTGCCCGAGCAACAGGTCAATATCAAGGTTCGCATCGAGACGGTACAAAGCTCCTTTGCGCAGAGCCTGGGTATTGATTGGCAGGGCGCCATCGGCAACTTCTCTGTGGGACTCGTCCAGGGCGCCTTAAACCTGATCTTCAACAGTACCAAGAGCCTGGCTACCCTTAATTTAGGTGCTACTTTGAACGCGCTGGAGAGCCAGGACCTTTCGAAAAAGCTTTCCGACACCAACCTCACCGTGCTCAACAATCAGCAGGCTACCCTTAACTCGGGCGGCCAGCTGCTGATTCCCATGACCAGTTCAGCCGCCGGCGTGCCATCGACGTTGCAAAGCTACCCCTTCGGCCTTACCATCACCGTTACCCCTAAGATCACGCCGGATAATACTATTGAACTGAATCTGAAAACTGTAATCGGCGATACCCCCCAGACTTTCGGCAATGGGCAAATCCTGATCCCCAACCAAAGCTCCCAGAGTATCCTGCGGGTAGCCAGCGGCCAAACCGTTGTTCTCGGTGGGTTGGTACAGCAAAAGACCAGTCACAACGAAAGCGGTATTCCCTTGCTATCCTGGATTCCCATCGTGGGCGATCTATTCAAGACCCAAAGCGACAATCGCAGCAACACCAATCTGCTGATCATCATCACCGCTACCATTCAAAAGAGCTAGCTCACCCATAGTGCTCCCGACTCACCCCCATTGCGGCACTTCGCAACGGGGGTAGCTGTGCTAGGCTTCCAGTATGCGTTTCTTAACCGCCGGAGAGTCTCACGGACCTCAACTCACCATGATCATTGAAGGTTTGCCGGCGCACCTCGCACTGTCCAGCCAGGAGGTCAACACCTGGCTCAAAGCCCGCCAAGGAGGATACGGCCGCGGGCGGCGCATGGCAATCGAGACCGATCGAGTTGAATTCCTGAGCGGTTTACGCCGCGGGCAAACCACTGGGGCGCCCCTAACGATGGTTATCCAGAACAGCGATCATCATAACTGGGGCGAGATCATGGACCCGGCGCTCGGCAATGAGCCGCGCAAACGCGTCCTAACCGCGGCCCGCCCCGGGCACGCCGATCTGGCCGGAGGCATCAAATACGGCCACTCTGATCTGCGCGACGTGCTCGAGCGAGCCTCAGCCAGGGAAACCGCTGCGCGGGTGGCGGTGGGTGCAGTAGCGCACCAGCTCCTGGCTGCCTGCGGCGTGCAAAGCGCGGGATACGTGCTGGGCTTGGGCGGCGTCTTCAGTACCAGACCCTTTGAATGGAGCCGGGTTGACGCCATTTTAGCCAGCCCGTTACGTATGGCAGATAAGGACGCCGAGCAAGAGGCCATCGCCCGGATAGACCGCGCTAAGGATGAAGGGGACACGCTTGGCGGACTACTGGAGACTCGCTTCTCAGGGCTGGTCCCCGGCCTTGGAAGCCACGTGCATTGGGATAGAAAGCTCGATGGGCGCATCGCGCAGATAGCCATGTCCATACCGGCGGTTAAAGGAGTGGAGATCGGCACGGGTTTCGAAAACGCCACGAAGCCCGGCTCAAGCGTCCACGACCCCATCTTCTGGCAGGCCGGCCGGGGGTACTTCCGGGAAACTAACCGGGCTGGCGGCCTGGAGGGCGGCATGACCACCGGTGAGGAGCTGGTGGTGCGCGCAGCGCTCAAGCCTATCGCCACACTCATGAAGCCCCTCCAGACCGTAGATATCGCTACCCACCAAACAGCCGACGCAGCACGCGAACGAAGCGATACCACTGCGGCACCAGCGGCCAGCGTGATTTTGGAGGCCGTGGTAAGCATAGTATTGGCCGAGGCTTATCTGGAGCAGTTCGGCAGCGACACACTGGAGCAGCTCGTAGAGCGGGTTGACGCTTACCGTGCCTACACGCTGAAGTTCTAGCGGTTCGTGGACGCTATGAAGAAACGCTTGGACTTTCCCCGTCCCACCTCTTGGATCGCCCTGACTGGATTCATGGGGGTTGGAAAGAGCTGGATCGGTCGTAAATTAGCCGGTGAACTAATGCTCCATTTCATCGACTTGGACCGGTACATTGAACGGGAAAGCGGCCTCTCCGTCCCGGACATCTTCCGCTACCTGGGTGAAGAGGCCTTTCGGCAACTCGAAACCGAGGCGGTGGAGGTGCTAACGAAGAAAGAGTTCCTGGTCCTCTCGCTGGGCGGCGGTACCTTCGTAAATCCGGAAAATCGGCGGCTACTATTAGCCCGCGGGCCGGTCATAGCCCTGTGGGCCAGCCCGGAAACAATCCATGAGCGCGTATTGCGTAGGCCTGGTAAGCGGCCCGCGCTGGAAGGCCAAGACCCACTGACGCGCATCCGCGAACTCATGGCTCAGCGAGACCAGATCTACAAACAGGCTCACGTTCATGCCTCGACCGACAGCCGGCCAGCCAAAGAGGTAGTGATCGAAATCCTCAACAAACTATGGGAGCTTTATGGGAAGACTTGAAGCCCGGACACCTCATCCCTATGCTATCTTGATCGGCCAAGGACTCTTGGATACTACAGTGTCTCTCGCCTCTCCAGGGCCCAAGGTTCTGCTGTACGATCGCAAGTTGCAGGCTTATGCCGCACGCCTCTCCAAGCGGCTTTCGTTCGAGCTCGAGCTACCCATTCAAGGCGGCGAGGAAGCCAAGCGTATCACGGTCTACAGTCGTCTGCTACAAGCTCTGGCCAGGGTGGGCCTGCCCCGCGAGACCACCTTGTACGTGCTGGGCGGCGGTACCCTCACCGACCTTGGGGGATTCGTAGCTGCCAGCTATCTGCGCGGCATCGCCTACATCTCTCTACCCACTACTACTCTGGCCATGGTAGACGCCTCGGTGGGCGGCAAAACCGGCGTCAATCTGCCTCAGGGTAAGAACCTGGTGGGGGCTTTCCATGCGCCCGGCGCGGTCTTTGCGGATACCGAGACACTTGCGACCCTACCCCAGCCGCTCTTCAGGGCCGGGTTAGTGGAAGCCTTCAAGCAGGGCTTGATCGGCGCGGATGAAGAACTGCTCTCTCCTTTCGCCCTCCACCCCGCCCACCCTGCCTTGAGCACCTACTTGGAACGGGCGGTAGGGGTCAAACTGGGCATCGTCGAGGCCGACTATCGCGAACAGGGAGTGCGTCGCCACTTGAACCTGGGGCATACCCTGGGGCACGCCATCGAGGCTGCCAGCAAGCATCAAATCACGCACGGGGAGGCCGTGGCTTATGGTATGGTCTACGCCGTCTTCCTGGGGCGAGCACTGGGAGGAGAAGATCTTCGACCACTCATGAATAATCTTCTGAACTGGCTGCAACCCACTCCCCTACCCGGGTTTGGGTTCCAGGGATTGCTCCGGTACGTGGACCGTGACAAGAAGAAACACGGTGGGCGGGTACATTGGGTGGTTCCTCTGGCGCCCGGCCGTATCATTACGCAGCCACTTGACACCAAGGCGCTGCGTGAGGCTTATTATGAAATGCGGGGATGGTTGGATGATTCTGGTGCTCAACGGGCCTAACCTGAATATGCTGGGCAAGCGCGAGCCGGAGGTATACGGCCGCCAAACGCTCGAGCAGCTTGAGGAACTCATTGAAGGCTGGGGTACGGAACACGAGTTCTCGGTGGTCTGCCGGCAGTCCAACATGGAGGGCACTCTGATCGACTGGCTGCAACGCGCTGAGTCGGAAGGCTTTACCGGTGTCATTTTCAACCCCGGTGCGCTCAGCCATTATTCATACGCCCTGTACGACGCAATTAAGGGCCAGAATCTACCGGTAATCGAGGTACACCTAAGTAATATTCACGCCCGCGAACCCTTTCGCCGGCTGTCCGTTACCGCGCCGGCCTGTCTCGGCGTAGTGAGTGGGCTGGGCCCGGAGGGTTATCGCTATGCGCTCATTCACTTGGCGGAACGCTTGGCTGGTTGACTAAGCCCTGGAGTACATATATAATTTACCCGCTCGGCCCTGTGGTGTAGTTGGTTAACACACCCGCCTGTCACGCGGGAGATCGCGAGTTCAAGTCTCGTCGGGGCCGCCACGCTCTCTATAATCGCGCGCTCCCGGCCTCGGCCCCTCCGAGTAAACAACCTTACATATGCACACTCAACGAATGGTAGTCTGGTTAGGCGATGGAGATGGACTACTACACGCGGCTCGGCCTTGAGAGAAACGTCACCCAGGACGGTATCAAAAAGGCATACCGAAAACTGGCGCTCAAATATCATCCCGATAAGAACCCCGGCAATAAACAAGCCGAGGAGCAGTTCAAGCAGATCAACGAGGCTTACTCGGTACTCTCCGATCCAGACAAACGGGCCCAGTACGACCGTTACGGTACTACTTTCCCTGGGGCCGGCCAGCAGTACTCCAACATGGGCTACACCGATTTATTCGATCTCTTCGGGCAGATGTTCGGGGTGAACTTCGGCACGGGCGGCGGACGTAGCCAGCAGCCGGTGGGCGAGGATCTAGAAACCACCGTGGAGCTCGAGCTCATCCAGATCGCCCATGGTGAAGAGGTAGAGGTCGAATACGTTCGCATGGACCACTGCGAAGCCTGTGACGGCCAGGGCGGCGAGCGAGAAACCTGTTCCAGCTGTCACGGCCGCGGCCAGGTAGAACAGGTTAGGCAGAGCCTCTTCGGCGCCATGACTACGGTGGCGCCCTGCCCGGCCTGCCGTGGCCGGGGTTACCTGTTACGCG
>VAOW01022871.1_pt1 | contig 11174 bp, 10 predicted proteins | sample 3393921 | NCBI WGS metagenome assembly VAOW01 (sample SAMN08290428, study PRJNA428436) | hydrothermal vent metagenome | isolation source: Deep-sea hydrothermal vent chimney | place: Indian Ocean: Southwest Indian Ridge | depth 2742 m m
AGTGATAAAAATGTAATGATGATTGGTGCCGGAAATATGATAGAACTTGCCGCAAAATATCTTTTTACATCAGGAGCAAAAATATCATATATCGCCAATAGAACTTTTTCAAATGCCTGCAGACTGTCAGATCGGTATGGTGCGCTGCCTCTTCATCTATCTGATTTTCAGAAATTTATCAATGATGTCGATATAATTATATCTTGCACAGGCAGCAAGAATTTCATAATTGACCGGAAAAATCTTCATAATAATAAAGAATTAATGATAATTGATATTGCTGTGCCGAGAGATGTAGATCCGGAAGTTGGAGATTTTAGAGGAATTACACTGTATAATATTGATGATTTAAGATCAGTCGTAAACAAAGCCATTAGATTTAGAAAACAAGAGGCTAAAAAAGCTGATATGATAGTTGATGAAAACGTAAAAAGTTTTTTATCATATATAGAATCTATGAATTACGAGGCTGTTATTAAGGCTATCAGGGGTAATGTAGAGAAGATAAGAATGGATGAATTACAGGAAGCGCTGAAGGCAATGGGAAAAGACCTTTCTATGCGTGAGCGGAAAGTCATAGACAAATTAACTAAGTCTATTATAGAAAAGGTACTTTATCAGCCCACTAAGGCAATACGAAAATACGCAACTGATCCGGAAGGTGATATGTATATTGAAGCTATAAAGCAGATGTATGGCATTTCCAATCAAAAAAGCAGCGACATAAAATGCTTCTTTGTTGAAGCAAAAGAAAATATTCATAAAATTGGATAAATGATTAAAATAGGCAGCAGGGGAAGCAAACTTGCTTTATGGCAGGCAAATTTAGTTCGAAATTCTCTAATAAACAAAGGAATAGAATCTCAGATCATCGTTATTAAAACATCCGGTGATAAAATTAAGGATAAACCACTCTACGAATTTGGGGGCAAGGGCCTGTTTGTAAAAGAGATTGAAGAAGCTCTAATTGCAAGAGATATAGATATGGCTGTTCACAGCATGAAAGATATTCCTGCAGCTATTGCGGAAGGCACGAAGATATCTGCATACCTAAAGCGAGAATCTCCTTTTGATGCATTTGTCAGCAGAAGATATACAAGCATAGATGATTTACCCTCAGGTGCAGTTGTTGGAACATCAAGCTTAAGAAGATCGGCTCAGCTTCTTTTGTACAGATCAGATTTAAAGGTGAAGAATCTCAGGGGCAATATATTTACCAGACTAAAAAAACTTGACAACGGTATGTATGATGGAATAATTATAGCCGCCGCCGCCTTAATAAGGCTTAATCTATCCGACAGAATAACTGAAATTATCAGTATCGACAAGATGATACCTGCCTCCACTCAAGGCATCATTGGAATTCAGACGAGAACAGATGATATTACGCAGGGAGGTGCTGCTTTTATGAACAATATGGAATCCGAAACGGCAGCAGTGGAAGAACGCCTCTTTGTTAATAGTTTTGGCGGAGGATGTCATTTGCCATTAGCAGCTTATCTGGCTTTTACCGACGGCAAGTTAGGCAAATTTTATGCGTTTGTTTCCGATATCAGCGGCATAAATTATATTAAGGAAACATATAATTTTAAAAATAGTGATGTAAGCGGAATCGGCCTTGAGGCATATTTAAGATTCAAAGCAAAAGGCGCCGGTAAGCTACTGCAGTAGAGCTGATTATGAAATGTTGGGAAATAGAAGAATGCGGCAGAGAGCCAGGCGGCAAAAATGCAATAAAACTTGGTGTTTGTCCGGTTGCAGTTGAAGCTATCCGCCAGGATGAATATTTAGAAGTAGCCGAAGTTATGATTGCAGTTATCAATAGAGAAGGAATAATAGTCTTTATGAATAGGAAAGGCTATGAGATTCTTGGATATGAGCGCGGCGAGCTTATGGGCAAAAGTTGGTTTGAACTTCTGGTGCCAAAAGATATTCGCGATAGAATGTATAAGATGTTTCAAGAAATTATTGCCGGAAAAATAATACTGCCTGAATACTATGAGAATGAACTTGTTAGGAAAGATGGCAAGAGACGCTTGATTTATTTTCATAATTCAGTAATAAACACGGATGGCTCAATTTCCGGCATTCTATTATCGGCAGAAGATATTACCGATCGTAGAAAAATAGAAAATAAACTCATTGAAGATGAGAAACGGCTTAATGCAGCAATCAGTTCATCTTTAGACGCAATGATTATGGTGAATTGTTATGGCAGGATAGAATTGTGGAATCAGGCTGCTGAAAAGCTGTTTGGTTATAGCAAAAAAGAGGCAATAGGAAAGTTGTTTCTTGATACTATAATTCCGATTAGATATAGACTGAAAGCAAACAAAAATTTTTCTGAATTTGTAAAAACAGGCCAGAGCAAATTAATAGGGAAAATTACGGAAATCGAGGCTTTACGCAAAGATGGCTCTTTATTTCCTGTAGAATTATCCATTTCCTCGGTTATGTTAAAAAAACAAAGGTATGCATTTGCAATTATTCATGATATTTCCAAACGCAAGGCTTTTCAAAAGAAAATAAGAGATTCTGAAGAAAAATTTCGTCTTTTGAGCGAAAAGTCGCTGGCAGGCGTGTATATTATACAAGATGGGCTATTTAGATATGTTAACCCTGCATTTGGGAGGATGTTCGGTTATCAAGTTTCCGATATTATAGATAAACTCGGACCATTCGATCTGTCTATCCCCGAAGATCGAGCATGGATTAAAAAAGATTTATCAAACCGCCTTTTAGGAAAAGTCAAAACCGTGCATCATTATTTTAGATATTCAAATAAAGACGGCAAGATCCTCGAGTTTGAAGTTTTGGGGTCTGCAACACATTACAGAGGACGGCCTGCTGTTATCGGCACGATTCTTGATGTTACCGAACAGAAGAAAAAAGAACGTGAACTGCAGCAGAAAAACTTTAGAGCGGAAAAGTCGGTCGCACAATTTAAGCAGCTTGTTTATCTTGACGAGCTTACAAAAATTTACAATAGACGCATGTTTAATAAAATCTTTAACTCGGAATGGAGCCGTGCAAAAAGAAATGAATCATCGATAGCTTTTATTATGATTGATATAGATCTGTTTAAAGGGTACAACGACAACTATGGCCATGTCGCAGGCGACAAATGTCTTATAAAAATTGCCAAGGTTCTCAAGGATTCATTGTTTCGTTCAACAGATTGTGCAGCAAGATACGGTGGTGAAGAGTTTGCCATTATATTACCCAACACAAAACTGAACGGAGCACTAATGATTGCAAATAGGGTGAAGGCCAATGTTCAGGCTTTGCATATCCCCTATTCCTGCTCACCTGTTTTAAAATGGGTAACCATAAGTCTCGGGGCAGCGTCGATTGTTCCGCACAATAGCTTGAAACCCAATGACTTAATAAAGATGGCCGATTCAGCCCTTTACAAAGCTAAAAATTGCGGAAGAAATAGAGTGGAGTTCTCTGAAGCAAGAATTGCGTGAAAAAAAAGGGTTTTGAGTTTTGATAGTGAAAATAAAGTTGAACCCTCTTAATTCTGTCACTGCGAGGGAGTGAAACGACCGAAGCAGTCTCATCTTCTTTGGTGTATCATAGGCATCCTGTGCCTAAGAAAGATTGCCGCGCTCCGCTCGCAATGAAGGAGAGAAAAAGAGAATGTTGAGTAATGTATGGAAAGCTTCTATGATTTTTCTTGCACTTAACCGGAGAAAGGCCTATTTACGAAAATGCCAAAAGAACACAGAAATTACAAAGAGGCCAATCCTGAAAATAAACTGGATGAATTCTTCTTTTCTTTAACTTAACACTCAAATTCAACAATAAAAACTTTCTACAAGCTTACCTGCTGTATTACTCCGCTTCTTAAACATCGTGTACAAACCATTATACTTTTAGTATTTGTATTATCTCTTACACGAACTTTCTTGAGGTTAGGTTGAAAATGTTTAATTGATCTGTTGTGAGCATGACTCACCTTCATCCCTTTTTGCGATTTTTTTCCACAAATATCACATACGCGTGCCATAATTGTCTCCTTAGTTGTTTTAATAGGACTCTTTTTGTAGCATCAAATAGTTTGTTTGTCAATCTAATTTTATATTTATATATGAAAAAGAATCAAAGTTGAGATAAAAAAAATTAATGTTTCTAAAATTAATTGACAATTATCTATTTTATTCTAAAATAATAATTATCTTATTTTTAAGGGGGTAATAGCATGAAAGCACTGAGAATAGATGCTTCAAAATGTACAGCTTGCAAACGGTGTGAACTTGCCTGTTCATGGCATTTGACAGGGGTTTTTAATCCGGCTAAATCGGCTATCAGGGTGTCTGTTTTTGATACCTTGGCCAAATATGTACCGTTCACATGTTTTCAATGCAAAGAAGCGTGGTGCATGAGATCTTGTCCTGCTTTAGCTATATCAATTAACAGTCTAACCGGGGCAAGAATAGTTGATGACGGGAGCTGCGTAGGATGTAAAGTATGCACAGTTGCATGTCCATTCGGAACAATCAATTTCAACAGCGATACAGGCAAAGTTTATAAATGCGATCTTTGCGATGGAGATCCATCTTGCGTTGATATATGTCCCACCAATGCAATACTTTATTCTGACGAAGACACTGCGAACGCTTCAAAAATAAATCAATGGGCGCTTAAACTAACAGATGCTTACAGTGTGAGGGAGGTATCGTTATGAACTCATATACCAACAAACTATTGCGTGTGAATTTAACAGATCATACCATTAAGGCAGAAACGGTAAATAAAAAATGGCAAAATGAATATATAGGCGGCAGGGGAATGGCAACAAAATACCTAACCGAAGAGATTGACACAAAAGTTGATCCGCTGTCTAAAGAAAATAAACTTATTTTTGTAACAGGACCATTGACTGCTACGACAGCTCCTACCGGCGCACGATATATGGTTGTTACTAAAAGCCCTCTTACAGGGCTCATAGCGTGTTCTAACGCCGGTGGATATTTTGGTGCAGAGCTTAAATATGCAGGATATGATATGATCATTTTTGAAGGAGCATCGGAAACGCCTGTATATTTATCAATTTATAACGATGATGTTTCACTAAAAGATGCTTCAAAATACTGGGGCAAAGGTGTGTGGGAAACCGATGAATTGATGAGGCGTGATTTTGGCGATACAGAAGCCAAAGTATCGGTAATTGGGCCGGCCGGTGAAAATCAGGTATTATTCAGTTCAATCATGAATGAAAAACATAGGGCTGCCGGTAGAAGCGGCGTTGGTGCAGTTATGGGTTCAAAAAAATTAAAAGCTGTAATTGTCAGGGGAACAAGAGGAATTGGAGTTGCTAATCCAAAACAATTTTTTGACGCAGTTGATGTTGCTGAAAAAATTATGCAGGAATCTCCTGTAACCGGACAAGCGCTTCCTGCATACGGCACTGCAGTGTTAGTTAATATCATGAATGAATACGGCGGGCTGCCGTCTAATAATTTCAGGGAAGCACAGTTTAAAAATGCAGATAAAGTCAGCGGCGAAACTTTGGCTGACACAAGGCTTGTTGCAAATAAAGCATGCTTTTCATGTAATATTGCATGCGGCAGAGTTACAAAACTGCCCAATGATGCAACAGAAAAATATATGATCAGCACAAGCTCAAAAAATTTTAAAAATGCAGGTGAAGGACCTGAATACGAAAATATATGGGCTATGGCTCCGCTGTGCGGTATAGATGACATAGATGCTCTCATCAAAGCTAACTGGATTTGCAATGATATGGGCATGGATCCTATCACATTCGGCGCAACCCTCGCAGCTGCTATGGAACTTTACGATGTTGGAGCTATTGATGAAACAACTGCAGGCATACCTCTTAATTTCGGCAATGCAGAGGCGCTTGTAATTATGGCTGATAATGTCGGATATCGCAAAGGTTTCGGCAATGAAATAGCCGAAGGATCGTATAGACTTTGCAAAAAATATGGACATTCCGAATTTTTCATGGGTGTTAATAAGCAAGAGTTTCCAGCCTATGATCCGCGGTCGGTTCAAGGTATAGGTTTAGCGTATGCCACCAATAATAGAGGAGCCGATCATACCAGAGGATATACTATAGCATCAGAGATAATGGGCATTCCTGAAAAAACTGATCCGGCGGTAACAGAAGGAAAGGCTGCACTGGTAAAAGCTTTTCAGGATGCAACTTCAGTAGTTGACAGTAGCGGTCTATGCCTTTTTTCTACATTTGCTATTGGTCTGCCGGAGATTGTGCCAATGCTGAATGCTGCAGCTGATGCCGATTATACTATTGACAGTGCACTAACTGCAGGTGAAAGAATTTGGAATATGGAACGAGAGTTTAATATGAATACCGGACTTACAGCAGCCAACGATATACTCCCGAAACGAATATTGGAAGGAAAAATTCCATCCGGTCCTACAAAAGGCATGGTAAATCATCTTTCTGATATGCTTCCCGAATATTATCAGCTGAGAGGCTGGGATAATAACGGTGTTCCAACTGATGAAAAGCTGAAAGAACTTGGTTTGAAATAGATGGCTGAAAAATTTTTAATACTTGGTGCCGGAGCTGCCGGCATCAATGCCTCCGCTGCCATTAAGGAAGTGCGACCTGATAGTGATGTCACCATTGCATTTGCAGAAGAGCATGCTTACAGCAGAATGGTCACACCATATTATTTAACATCTGCTGCTTCAAAAATCAGCCTTTATCAGAGCAATGAAAAAAAGCTGTCAAATTTAGATGTTTTACTTATGCCTGAGTACAAAGCGATAAGCATTGATAGATGTAAAAAAGTTGTTATATTTGCCAATCATAAGCTGCTTAATTATGATAAACTTCTTATTGCAACAGGCGCATCTTCCATTTTGCCTGATAAATGGAAAGGGATAGATAATATAGTGAGTTTATGGGATCTTGAAAATGTAGAGAAATTTAAGAATGATTTGGCAAATATCAACAAAATTGCAATAATTGGCTCAGGATTTATCGGAATGATTTTTGCAGACAGCCTTTTGAAACTTGGAAAGAGTGTGGCTATAATTGAGAAGATGCCGTATATCATTCCCGGAATGCTGCCTATTACGGCATCGCAGATAATGAAAAATTATATGCAAAAGAAAGGCGTTGACATAATGGTAGGCGACAGTGTGGATAGCATTGAACCTTCGGAGCATAAAATAAAGATAAAAACAGTTTCAGGCAAAGAGATTATTGTGAATAAAGCTATAGCTGCCATAGGCATAAAGCCAAACATTGATTTTCTTGAAGGCTCCGGAATTAAAACGGATAATGGTATCTTTGTTGATGAGAATATGAGAACAAACGATGATTTTATTTATGCAGCCGGTGATATTGCAATAGGACCGGTAGTTTACAGTCAAAAGAGGGCAACTCATCCTATCTGGCCTACAGCAGTTGACCATGGATTGATTGCAGGATACAACATGGCAGGTAAAATACATAGATATAAGGGCAGTCTGCTTTATAATATACTTATCTTAGGCAACCTGCAGTGTGCAAGCTTTGGAAATTGGGACGATCCAAATGCAAAAATCTTTGAATGGAGAAGTTCTGACAACAGGCAATTCCTGCGGTTTGCCGTAAAGTCAAATAGACTTGTAGGCGCTTGCATAATTGGAAACTCCGACAGGATAGGCATGATTAAGGGAATGGTCGAACAGTCTATTTTGATAGATGATATTTCGTCATTTGTAAAAAATATTCCTGATTTCACAATACCGTTTATGAATTATAACTATCTTACAAACCGTGCATATCAAAGCTAAGTTTTTTGCATCTCTACGGAATAATTATGGCAAAGATGCTATTTATGATCTCAAAGATGGCTCAACCGTATCGGATCTTTTTAAAGAGATGAGACTTCCTGTTACAATTACAAAAATAGTTCTTGTTAACGGCAAAAGCGTTGAAGGAAACATGAGTTATAAACTTGCTGATAACGATGTCTTAAGTATTTTCCCGCCCATTGGAGGAGGATAAGACAAACTAACCGCCTCCTCTGAAAATTAGCTGACGAAATTTCTTATAAGCCGGCTCAACTGAGTTTGATACTCCCGTAAACCTGATTTTATAAGAGGGCAACTCTACCGAACCCAAGCTCTTTGTTGCTGTTTTATCAATTGTCCAATCAAACGTGCGCTTATTTGAATTTGCTGCTCGTTCTATCTCTAAAATATAACATTTTATGGTGTTGTAGCTTATTCCATTGACAGTTATCAATCTATTCGTCACGACCTCCTTTGAATAAACTGTGAATTATTCTCACCTAAAAACTGATTTTATATTGGAAAATTTATTGTTGTCGTCTGTGCAGATCATGCTTTAGCGACGTTATCCTGTCGAGAAAAAGATATCCGTCTAAATGGTCTATTTCATGCTGTATGACAATAGATTCATATCGTTTTGTTTCAAGCGTTTTGTCATTGCCGGCTAAATCCAGATACTCTACCCTTATTTTCCTTGCTCTTGTAACAACTCCAAAATAGTCGGGAACGCTCATGCATCCCTCTCGCCCTGTTTGTTCACCTTCTCTATATGTAATTATTGGATTTATCATGATAAGCTGTCCATGATTGTTCCGCTTACCCTTTCTGTTTCTTGATGCATCAACAACAATGACTCTTAATAATTTCCCAACCTGAGGTGCTGCAAGTCCAACGCTGTGCGGAGTATCTTCCATTGTTTCTATTAGATTGCCGCAAAACTCTTTTATACTCTCTCTTTTGAAATCAACATACCGTGCTACCTTTTTCAAGATCGGATCCGGAAAAATCCGTATATCATATATCATTTGTTAAACATTATAATTTAGTACCGTTTAGCCTTTTGACTGCTATGTTCAAATTCTCTTTCTCTTTAACGTCATTCATCATCTTTTCTAATCGCTTAAATGAGAACTCCTCCGGAATATCTACCTCCATACTTGCTATGTAGATAGGTTTATCTTCGCTTCCCACAAGCCTTGTATCAAGATCTGTAATATTGATGCCGTTTTCAGCAAGCGGCGTGCTCACCATATATAAAATACCGACTTTATCGGCGGCATAGATTGTGATAATTGCACGCTCCCGCGTAGATATCTTCATTTTTTTCCCATCTATTGCGTGTATCTCAACCGACAGTTTAAGTTTTTTTGATACATCCTCAAATGCTTTGCGAAGATCAGCTAAACCGATACAGCCTGATACAACAAGTATTGTTGAGAATTCACCTGCTAATATTGTTGAGCTGCCGTCTTCCATATTCATATTATTTTCGTAAAGCACCTTGCTTATCCCTGCAATAATGCCGGGTTTGTCCTCGCTGATCACAGTTACTATATAATTTGTCATAAGTTTCCCCCATTTAGTTGACATATTAAAGTAGAAAGTTATACTTATATAACTCATGCTGATTGTCAAGCAATAAAGAGAGGTGCTGATGAATTTATTCGAAAAATGTTATAATTTTAAAGAGGCCGATCAAGCTAAGGCAGAAAATCTTTATCCATATTTTCAGCCTATAGAAACTGAACAAGACACAGAAGTTAAGATTAAAGGTAAAAAACTTTTAATGCTTGGATCAAACTCCTACCTTGGCCTAACTACAGACAAGAGGGTAAAAAAAGCCTCTATCGACGCAATAGAAAAATACGGAACAGGGAACGCAGGCTCCCGTTTTCTCAATGGAACACTTGATCTCCATATCATTCTGGAAAAGAGATTAGCCGGCTTTGTCCGGAAGGATGCCGCACTGCTTTTTTCTACAGGTTTTCAAGCAAATCTATCCATAGCAGCACTAATTGATAAAGATGATATCGTGATAATTGACAAATCCGACCACGCAAGCATTGTAGATGGAACGAGACTCGGTTTTGGTACTATAAAACGCTTCAAGCATAATGATATGCTGTCGCTTGAATCTGTTTTAAAGCGCCTTGATCCTCAGAAAGGCAAACTTGTTGTTGTTGACGGTGTGTTCAGTATGGAAGGCGATATTGTCAACCTTCCAAAACTTGTAGAATTAAAAAGAAAGTACGGCTTTAAAATAATGATTGATGATGCCCATGCAATTGGGGTAATAGGGGAAAACGGCCGTGGAACAGCAGACCACTTCGGGCTAACCGATCAAGTTGATATCATAATGGGAACATTCAGTAAATCTCTTGCTTCATTGGGCGGGTTTATTGCATCTGATAAACCAATTATCGATTATCTAAAACACCATGCCCGATCGCTAATCTTTTCAGCCAGTATAACTCCTGCATCTACTGCCGCTGTGATGACAGCACTGGATATTATGGAAAGTGAGCCTGAACGAATAGAAAAACTATGGGATAATACCGGATTTGTAAGAAACGGATTGAGAGATCTTGGATTCGACACAGGCAGCAGTGAAACACCTATCATTCCCGTACTGGCAGGTGATATGGAAACTACTCTTATGATGTGGAAGATTCTGTTTACTAACGGCCTATTTGTAAATCCGGTTCTGCCGCCTGCAGTGCCGCCGAATAGCGGATTAATACGAGTCTCATTAATGGCAACCCATACAAAAAATCAACTCCAGCAAGCTCTTGACAAATTCGAGGCGGCGGGAAAACAACTTGGTATAATCAAATGATAGAAATTATTGAGGCTGATAAACGCCTGCTTAACGATTTTATTAATTTCCCTTTCACACTTTATCCTAAAAAATCTTTCTGGGTACCACCTCTAATCAGTGAAGAAAAAAAACTTCTGTCAAAGAAAAACCCTTTCTGGAAAAATAACAGTTACAAGCTTTATCTCGCCAAGAAAGATGGAAAATATGTTGGACGCATAGCAGGAATTATCAATAAAGAACATAATAACTATTATAATGATAAAATTGGTTTTTTTGGATTCTTCGAATCGATAAACGACATCGATGTTTCAAAACTTTTATTCTCATCAGCTTCAAACTTCTTAAAAGAGAACGGCTTTAACAAAATGAGAGGACCGGTTAACCCTTCCATGAATGATACATGCGGAGTGCTGATTGAAGGATTTTATCAGCCGCCTGCATTTATGATGCCTTACAACTTTCCTTATTATGACTCCCTGCTAAAAAACTCTGGGCTTTCTAAGGCGATGGATCTCTACGCATGGTATTTAACACTCCTTGCACAAATCAGCAGGCTTGAAAAGTTGGAACAAAA
>VAOW01042081.1_pt1 | contig 11159 bp, 13 predicted proteins | sample 3393921 | NCBI WGS metagenome assembly VAOW01 (sample SAMN08290428, study PRJNA428436) | hydrothermal vent metagenome | isolation source: Deep-sea hydrothermal vent chimney | place: Indian Ocean: Southwest Indian Ridge | depth 2742 m m
TGTCATGATTTTTGTAAAAAAGACAAAAATCCCGCCAAAACGGTTATCGTTTTTTTCTTTTACCCCGCACTTCGTACGGGGCTAATAACATTGAACTCCTACGGAGTTTATATTCTATAATCATGCCCGTGTGTGTTCCCGCTTAAAGCGGGATCATGGATCTTTCATTGTTATTTCTTTTTATTGACCTGCCCCTACGCCCCTTCCAAAAGGGGAATAATTGGAATTTATTTACTGGTTATCAAATTACTAGAATCAAAATCGTATTATAATCTTTAAACAACTTCATTGTTTTAAATCACAAGCGGGCATTTCAACATCCCGGAGTTCGGTTATAGTGGGATGCTTTCCGCAAACCGGACAGTCCTCCGCCCTTTTAACATTTACAGTTCTGTAATCGTTTTTTAATGTGTCGAAATAATAGAGTTTGTTTGTCAACAGCTCACCGGTGCCGGTCAGATATTTCAGAGCCTCGGCAGCCTGGATGGTGCCCAGCATTCCGGCTATTGCTCCAAGCACACCTGCTTGTGAACAGGAGGGTACCGAGCCTTTTGGCGGTGGTTCATGAAAAAGGCACCTGTAACATGCATTTCCGGGTGTATAGGTCATCGTCTGACCGCTAAACCTTATGATTCCGCCATGAGAGAAAGCTTTACCACTCAATACGCAGGCATCATTTATGAGGAACTTGGTCGGGAAGTTATCAGTGCCATCAATAATAAAATCATACTCACTGATGTAATCCCTGATATTTGAAGCGACTACCAAATCCTGGTATGCATTTACTTTTACATCCGGATTCATTAGTAAAATCTTCTCTTTGGCAGAGATCACCTTGGGCTTTCCAATATCAGGTGTAAAATGGATAACCTGACGTTGAAGGTTTGTCCTGTCCACGACATCTCCGTCAATAATTCCGATTGTTCCCACACCTGCCGCTGCGAGATAGAGCGCTACCGGAGATCCAAGCCCTCCGGCGCCAATAATCAGCACCTTGCCTTCCAATATTTTCTCCTGACCTTCTACTCCTACATTAGACAGGATAATGTGGCGGCTGTATCGTTCAATTTGTTGTTCGTTCATAGTCATTATTAATCTGGTTTATTCAATGCCTGGTTTATATCATCAATTAAGTCGCGGGCCGATTCAATGCCAATGGCCAACCGTATCGTTTTTTCACTAACTCCGAGTGATACAAGTTCTTCCGGGGTGTATTCGCAAAAAATAGTTGATGCCGGATGTAATGCCAATGTTTTGTTATCGTTTAAATTGGTTGCACGCCTGATAATTTTTAAATTGTTGAGGAACAGGAAACATTCTTCCTTTGAAGCGAGGTCCAACGTTATTATCGCGCCGGCCAGTTTTCCAAACTGCTTTTGTGACAGCTTATAATATGCTGAACTTTTCAGACCCGGATAATTTACTTTTTCGACTTTTGGTTGTCTCTCCAGCCATTCTGCAATTTCCAGTGAATTAGCACATGATTTTTCCGCTCTTAAAGCAAAAGTTTCTAATCCCAGGGTTTGTAAATAGGCATTATGAGGTGATAAACAAGCGCCAAAATTTCTGTGTATTTCTTTCCTGAGTCTGGCAATAAAAGCAAAAGGCCCGAATTTTTTTGCGTCAGCGCTTAATTTCGCAGAATGAGACCAGTCATAAGTTCCATAATCAACAATTATTCCTCCTGTAGAGGTACCTCCTCCTGAAATATATTTAGTGCTCGATATAATCTCTATATCTACATGATGCTTTTTCGAATCAAAAAGATAAAGCGGGGTAAGGGTTGTATCGGCGATTAAAAGAATTTTATTTTCTCTTGTTATCTCTGATAAAGCACCCACATCGGCAACTTCTAACATCGGGTTGGTAATAGTTTCGAGGAAGATGGCGCGGGTATGCTCATCAATCGCTTCTTTTACGCTCGTCAAATCTGTCAGGTCGGCAAACCGGAACTCAATTCCAAACGACTTCAATGATTTATGAAACAATGAATAGGTATTACCAAACAAATGTTTTGTTGTAACAATATTATCTCCGGGCTGTACCAGTGCAAGAAATGCATTCGATATCGCTGCCATTCCCGACGAAAAACTTACAACGCCTAAAGCTCCGGTTACCTCTTTAATCATTTTCTCAAGATATTCCACCGTGGGATTCGTTAAGCGGGAATATACATGCCCGGGGTTTCTGCCTAAGAAAGCAGCTTCGAGACTCTCCGCATCCGGAAACTCAAATGCAGCAGCATCGTAAACGGGCATCCGTAAAGCGCCGTGAACATCACTTTTATTGTAAGGTGTGTGTAAAATTTTTGTTGTAAAATCCATGGTTTTGTTATTATTTTAACGTTATATAAAGCAATTGATAAATCCGGTATCGGAACTTTTTATACCAGACACATTTTACTAATTGGAATATTTTCCTCCTCCCATAAAATACAGATACTCAACCACGTCGTTTTCTTTTACCATTCTGGTTTCGAAATCTTCTTTTCGGACGAAAGTGCCATTTAGCTGAACAGATACCATATCAATCATTTCAACTTTATTTAACACAAGGAGTTCTTTTACGGCAATTTCAGAGCTGTCTATTTTTTGTTCTTTGCCATTAATTTTCAAGTTCATACTATTTATTTTTAATAGGTTCGTAAATATTAATTTTGAGCAGTACGGAATGATTACTAATCATAAAGAGATGTACTAAGATACCTCTCACCGGTATCGGGAAATATCACAACAATTAATTTCCCTTTATTTCCAGGTCGTTTGGCAACCTGCAAAGCAGCGTAAGCAGCAGCCCCCGAGGATATCCCGCAAAGTATCCCTTCCCGGCTGATTAACTGTTTTGTTGTTTCAAAAGCATCATCATTCGACACTTTTATTACCTCATCGATGATATTGGTATTTAGAACATCGGGAATAAAACCTGCTCCGGTGCCCTGTATTTTGTGAGGGCCCGGTTTGCCACCCGACAATACGGGCGAGCCTTCCGGTTCAACCGCTATTGCCTTAAATTTGGGCTTCCTTTCTTTTATGACTTCCGCAATACCCGTAATGGTTCCCCCGGTGCCTACGCTGGCAACAAGTATATCTATCTTTCCCTCTGTGTCGTTCCATATTTCTTCGGCTGTCGTTTTCCGATGTATCAATGGATTGGCAGCGTTTTCAAACTGTTGAGGAATAAATGACTTTTCATAGTGTTTTGCCAATTCTCCGGCCTTTTCAATCGCACCGGTCATTCCTTTCTCTGCCGGTGTAAGTACCAGCTCAGCGCCAAAGCCCCTCAGTAGTTTCCTGCGCTCGACACTCATGCTTTCGGGCATGGTTAAAATTAACTTATATCCTTTGGCAGCGCTGATAAATGCCAGTCCGATACCGGTATTACCACTTGTGGGCTCAATGATCACCGTGTCTTTATCCAGCAGACTGTTTTTTTCGGCCTCCCGAATCATCGAAAAGGCAATACGGTCTTTCACCGAGCCTGCCGGATTAAAAAATTCAAGTTTGGCAACTACTTGCGCAACATCCTTTTCTGTTACTTTATTCAGCTTTACCAATGGAGTATTTCCAATCAGTTCTGTGATGTCATTTGCTATTTTCATGCTATTCAACTTATATATAAAACATAGTTACACTATTGTTATTAATCTTCTCCTGTTTGGCAGCGAGATTGTCAAGCGTTTCCGATTTCAGATAATTAATTATATGATCGTTTAAACCTGCCCAGAATTCTTGTGCTGCACATTGATATTCTCTGCTACTCGGCGAATTGCTTCCAACGTAATCGATAATTCTTAAATCCGATTCAAAAGCTTTATAAATATCATATACACTAATTTCTTCGGGTTTCCTCGTTAACAAATATCCACTCTTTTTACCTCCGGCATTTTTGATCAATCCCGAAGCCTTTAGAGCCGATATAATCTGATCAAGGTATTTATTTGAAATATCCTGATTTTTGGAAATCTCTTTCTGAAAGATCCCTTTCCGATTCTTTTTCAAAGCCAACTCGACCATGGTTCTTATACCATATCTTATCTTAGTATTGATCTTCATTGTTTTTATTTATTGTTTCCTACTTATCCTACTAAATAAGTAGGGCACAAAAATATAAATAAATTTTATACCAACCACGTTTTTTTAAAAAAAATTTAAAAATTAATATAGCCACTCTCTTTATAAAGTTAAATAAGGGCCTCCGTGTCTCCATCGAAAACTTTTCAGCTTGAGGGGCAACATCGCTGCGTCTCTTTTTATATATTGTTGAAAATATATATCATTGAGTCTGCGGGCTAAATCTCCGATTTGGATAAAATTTCAAAAAATAAAACTGTATGTAAACTATTTAGCTTACTTTTGCCGCTCATTTTTAAAAATACCTAATTGATTACATTTAAACAACTCGGGCTTTCAGGCGAAGTTTTGAATGCCATGGCCGACCTTGGCTTTGAAAGCCCTACCGAAATCCAGGAACAGGCAATTCCCCAACTGTTAGAAAAAGAAACAGATTTTATCGGCCTGGCAAATACCGGTACCGGTAAAACTGCTGCTTTCGGAATTCCACTTTTGGAACGTGTTGACCCTTCGAATAAGGTTACTCAGGCTTTGGTACTGGCTCCGACCCGTGAATTGGGTCAGCAAATAGCAGAACAACTACAATTATTTGCTAAAAACCTTCATAAAATAAATATTCTCGCTGTGTATGGTGGAGCAGCTATAACAAATCAGATAAAAGCATTACGTAAACCGCAGCATATTATTATTGCCACGCCGGGCCGGTTGATTGATTTGATTGGACGCAAAGCCGTAAAACTGGATAAACTACGGTTTGCCGTGCTGGATGAAGCCGACGAAATGTTGAACATGGGCTTTAAAGAAGATATTGACAAAATTTTAAGCTTTACCCCTGCCGACAAATTAACCTGGCTGTTTTCGGCCACCATGCCTCCCGAAATCAAAAAGATTGTCAATAAGTATATGGACCATCCCATTGAGGTAAAAGTAAACGTAAACACAAAGGTCAATGTCAATATTGAACATCAGTATGTCATTGTAAAGCAAGCCGATAAAGCTGAAGCGCTGACTCGTTTTCTCGATATTCATCCGGATATGCGCGGTCTTGTATTCTGCAGAACAAAGCGGGATACTCAAAACCTTGCAGAGGAGCTGCTAAAAAAGAATTACAAAGCGGATGCGCTTCATGGGGATTTGTCCCAGACACAACGAGACAGGGTGATGAAACGTTTCAGAACGCGCGATTTGAATATTGTTATTGCCACAGACGTTGCCGCGAGAGGAATTGATGTGGATGACCTTACACATATCTTTCATTTTACGATGCCTGACGACCATTCTTATTATACACACCGAAGCGGAAGGACTGCCCGCGCCGGCAAAACAGGAATTTCCATTGCTTTTGTTAACATCCGGGAAAGGAGTAAAATCGAACTATTTGAAAAAAAACTGGGTATCTCCTTTAAAAAAATACCCATTCCGAGTAGCGAAGAGATTGCAGATGTCAGAATAGAAAAATGGTGTCAACAAATTATTGACAAGGAAACAAAAGAAAAAATCTCACCTAAATTACTGGAAAAAGCCAACATGATTTTCGAAAAGCTGTCCAAAGAGGAGCTTACGGCTAAACTTTTAGTCAACGAACTGGAAAAATTAAATTTGGGAACCTCCTCCGGTAATCTCAACGTGTCGCGTAGTGCCAAATCGACAGATAAAGGGGAGCGCAGAGGCAAACGCAGCTACGACCATGACCGTGATCGAAAAAAACCGGGGAGCATGTCAAGAGACAGAGACAGAGACAGAGACAGAGACAGAGACAGAGACAAAGACAGGAAACCAAAGAATAAGTCGGATCAGCCGCGGTTCTTTATTAATATCGGTACCAGAGACAAGTTTAGTAAGCACGACCTAATGGATTTTATTTGTCTTCATACAAAAGTACAACCATCGGATATCGGACAGGTCGATTTACAAAGCTCACACTCCTTTTTTGAAGTCGATGCCAAAGTGAGCCGGAAAATCAGCAGCAGCTTTAAAAATATTATCCTCAAAGGTGGTCGCGAATTACGCGTGAACCGTGATAATTAAGTATTATCGTATTGTCCGTAAAACAAAAAAACCGCCGGATGACAGATTTTTTGTTTAAATTTCTGCACTTCGTGTAGAAAGCTGCCTGTCCGTTTTTTTGAAAAGGCCCTGAAGCACTTTGCCCGGGCCGACTTCCACAACCTCGGTGGCCCCATCAGCCAACATATTTTGCATAATTTGTGTCCAGCGTACCGGAGAGGTAAGCTGCGAAATAAGGTTGGTCTTAATAATTTCCGGGTCGGCCACCGGTTGACCTGTAACATTCTGATAAACAGGACAGATACCCGGATTAAAAACAGCGCTGTTGATGGCTTCTGCCAGCTCAATGCGGGCCGGTTCCATGAGCGGAGAATGAAAAGCACCCCCGACTTTCAGCATAAGCGCCCGTTTTGCGCCGGCTTCTTTACATTTTGTAATGGCTTGTTCCACGCCGCTAACGGTTCCGGAAATTACCAGTTGCCCCGGACTGTTGTAGTTGGCCGGAACCACCACATCCGAAATGCTTTTACAAATACTTTCCACCACATCATCTTTCAGTCCGAGAATGGCAGCCATAGTTGATGGCTCGGCTTCGCAGGCTTTTTGCATGGCATCGGCACGTTTGGCGACGAGCTTCAGTCCATCTTCAAAAGTCAGCGTGCCATTAGCCACCAATGCGGAGAACTCACCCAGTGAATGACCGGCAACCATGTCGGGTTTAAATTCATTGTTCATGGTTTTTGCCAGAATGACAGAATGAAGAAAAATGGCCGGCTGAGTAACCATGGTTTGTTTTAGCTCCTCTTCGGTGCCTGCAAACATCACTTCTGTAATATCGAATTTCAATAAGTGATTGGCTTTGTGAAACAGTTCTTTGGCTTTGGAGGATTTGTTGTACAAATCTTTCCCCATGCCTATATATTGGGCCCCTTGCCCGGGAAAAACGTAAGCTATCATATAACTTTTTTAAAATATATATTTATTGACGGTTACCGAAAAACCGCAGCAAAAATAGAAATAAAAGTATAAAGTCAAGGTAAAGGGTCAATGCCCCCATAATGGTCATTTTTCGTGTTCCTTCGGCACCTTCAACCATCCCCGCACCAATTCTTTTCAATTTTTGCACATCGTAAGCAGTCAGTCCGGTGAATATCAGCACACCGAGAAAGCTGATAATGTAACCCATGCCACTGCTGTGCATGAACATATTTACGACCATGGCAATGATAATACCAATCAGCCCCATAAACAGGATACTGCCGAATTTGGTCAGGTCGGTTTTGGTGGTATATCCCAAAACAGCCATGAAACCGAACATGCCGGCGGTTATCATAAAAGTTGTAGCTATGGAAGCGCCGGTAAATGCCAGAAATACAAAGCTCAGGCTCATACCCATGAGAATCGCATAAACCACATACAAAAGTGCCAGTGTAGAAGCTGACATTTTGTTAAATCTTGCTGACATCCATATTACAAATCCCAGTGGCGCCAACATTATGATCCATCCGAAGATGGTCATTCCGGTTTTTGTGTACATCGAGGAAAGAAGCTCCGGGCTTGAAGCAAAAAGCCAGGAAGTGATGGCTGTTATTCCTAAAGCCAAAAACATCCAGCCGAATACTCCTGCAAGATAAGTTTTTGCCACCGACACAGCGGCAGGCTTGTTGCCGACGAGGTTGTTTCCAATTTGATTAATATTCATTTCTTTAATGTTTTAAATTCAACAATAAATTAAGACAAATGAGAGGAAATCAAATGAATGAACTCCTCACGCGTCTCTTTTCTTTCAAAAGCTCCCGTAAAATCGGAAGTGGTGGTGACAGAATTTTGTTTCTGCACTCCCCGCATAGCCATACACAAATGTCGTGCCTCAATGACCACTGCAACCCCCAAAGGATTCAATGTTTCCTGAATAGCTGTTTTAATCTGAGTGGTCAGCCGCTCCTGAACCTGCAACCGGCGTGCGTAAGCTTCCACCACGCGGGCAATTTTGCTTAGACCCGTAATATAATTATTGGGGATATAAGCCACATGTGCTTTTCCGATAAAAGGAATCATGTGATGCTCACACAGGGAAAAAATGTCAATATCTTTCACAATGACCATCTGCTTATAATCTTCTCTGAACCGGGCAGACAGCAGGATTTCTTTGGGGTCGTGGTCATAACCCTGCGTTAAAAATTGTATGGCTTTTGCCACACGTAACGGTGTCTTTTCCAGCCCTTCGCGGGTAACATCTTCACCGATAAGTTTTAAAATTTCTTCATAGTGATATTTTAATTTTTCCAGTTTATCCGGAGCGTACTTTTCAATTCTTTCGTAATCAAGCATTACCTTTGGTTTATCCATTTTATCTTTGTTGTAAATATTTATTTTGTTGATTATCCGAAATATTCCACAAAATTATTTTCTGATTCGTAAATTTTTACACAATGAAGTGTAACATCGAGGCCGGAAACCTCTTTTTCTAATTGTTCCCATATACCAATGGTTAGGTTTTCCGTTGACGCCATCCTGTTTTTCATAAAATCCACTTCTATATTGATATTTTTGTGATCGATCTTCTCAATAACTTCTTCCCGGATAATTTTACTCAGCACTTTTAGGTTTATTAGAAATCCTGTTTTGGGATTTACCTCTCCTTTAACGGTAACAAATAGTTCGTAATTGTGTCCATGCCAGTTGGGATTGGAGCATTTGCCAAAAATTTCCAGGTTCTTCTCATCACTGTATTCCGCTCTGAACAGGCGATGGGCAGCATTAAATCGTTCTCTTCTTGTAATATAGATCATAGTATAATTTGTAAAGCAAAGATAGGGTTAATCAAACAGTATAAGGGTTAAAATATCTAAAAACTCGTTTATCTTGGTTGTAACAACGACTATCAGTATTTAATATGTATGGTTTTAACGTTTAATTCTTCGTGTAAGTTCGGTGGCAAAAACAAAATCGTTCAATTCTTTTTTTTCTGTTTTTAAAATCGTCTCTTTGGTTCCTTCCCAGCATAATTTTCCCTCGCTGATAAAGCAGATTTTCTCACCAATCTGGAGTACCGAATTCATATCATGGGTGTTGATAACGGTTGTCATGTTAAATTTTTTGGTCAGGCTGGAGAGCAGATGGTCAATACGCTCGGCAGTTTTTGGGTCCAGTCCGGAGTTAGGTTCGTCGGCGAACAGATATTTAGGCATAAGAGAAATGGCTCTTGCAATGGCTACGCGTTTTGTCATACCGCCGCTCAGCTCTGCCGGATATTTGTTGTTGGTACCGACCAGATTTACATTTTCCAGCACAAAGTTTACTCTCTTCTTTTTTTCTTCCAAACTCATTTCGGTGAACATATTAAGTGGAAACATAATATTATCTTCAACGTTGAGAGAATCAAACAAAGCGCCACCCTGGAACAGCACTCCCATTTCCTGGCGGATATGTTTTCTCTTTTTGTCGGAAAGATTGGAAAAACGACGTCCGTGGAAATCAACCTCACCGCTGTCCACATCGTACAAACCGATACAGCATTTCATCAGTACCGTTTTTCCCGAACCACTCTGACCGATAATCAGGTTAGTCTTTCCCTCCTCGAAAACAGTGCTTACATTATCAATAATTAACTGGTCTCCAAAGCTTTTCGATATGTTTTTCACTTCAATCATGTGAGTAGTAGTTGGGTAAGAATCAAATCGGAGAAAATTATCAGGATGCTGCTGACAACAATGGCTTCAGTACTGGCCTGACCCACTTCCACCGAGCCGCCTTTTACCGTATAGCCTTTGTAAGCGGAGACGGAAGTGATGATAAAAGCAAAAACAACGGTTTTTATTAAGGCATAAGTCAGTGTGAACGGGTCGAACCACGATCGAATACCGATAATATAATCCGCTGAGGGAATTAATCCGGTGATGGACCCCATAATCCACCCCCCTAAAATACCGAGAAAAATGGAAAAAACTATCAGGACGGGGAAATAAAGCATGGCAGCAACTATTTTCGGTAATATCAGATAATTAGGAGGATTAACCCCCATTACCCGCAGCGCATCAATCTGTTCTGTTATGCGCATGGTTCCTATTTCCGAGGCAATTCGCGACCCTACTTTTCCGGCCAGTATCAGGCAGATAATGGTGGGAGAAATCTCCAATACCAGCATTTGCCGTGTGGAAAAACCAATAATGGATTTTGCAATAAATGGGGAATCAATGTTATAAGCCATTTGAATGGCAATGATGGCGCCGATAAAAAGAGAAATGATAGAAATAATGCTGATAGAATCAACCCCGAGTCGTTTGAAATCATACAATAGCTGGCGCCGGAATATAAAGCCTTTGTCCGGCCTTTTAAAAGCCTGAAACACTATGACAACATATTCGCCTATTTGATACAATATCTTCATAATGATGGGGCTAAATTACAGAATTTTGATGGATGATATGCTGATTTGAAATAGTCATATCAAATAATATTATGCCTGAGGCCGACATGTTTTGATTTGCTGTCAGGAATAGACTGTTATGGAACGAGCTGCAAGCTCGCACCAATGGGGGCGTGTTTTTTTGTTTATTTTACGAAAATATTGCAGACATATATAATAAATTCTCATTTTTGCCGCTTTAATAAATACAAATAAATAAATTTTATGGAAAATCACAACGAAAAATATTGTCTTTTTTGCAAAAGAAACTCCGAACAGGTTCCTTTGGTACAACTTGATTTTAAAGGGAAAAATTATTGGATTTGCCCGCAGCACATACCTGTCTTAATACACGATCCGGCACAGATGGAAGGTATGCTTCCCGGAGCTGAAAATATGCAGGCAGGCTAAAAAGCGGTCTTTTTTTTATTCGGATAGAATTTATAAACAGTTGATTTTAAGAAGTTTCAATAGCTGAAAAACAAAAAAATTTGCCCGGATGAAAAAAATTACTTATTTTTGACAAAATTGAAAACAATTATCTCACTTAAAATCTTTTAATTATGAAAAAATTTAGCATACTTCTTATTGCCGTTCTTATTAGCGGAATAACGTATGGCCAGTTTCATATCGGGCCGCAGATTGGGTACACGTCCTCAAAACTTTCTTATAAA
>VAOW01003316.1_pt1 | contig 11132 bp, 12 predicted proteins | sample 3393921 | NCBI WGS metagenome assembly VAOW01 (sample SAMN08290428, study PRJNA428436) | hydrothermal vent metagenome | isolation source: Deep-sea hydrothermal vent chimney | place: Indian Ocean: Southwest Indian Ridge | depth 2742 m m
AAGGCGCTGGGCGCTTATGGCGCGTTTATTCTAGGTGCCTCGGAGATGGTGGAGGGGCTGCGCCAGCGCTGCCGTACCATGATTTACTCTACGGCCTTGCCACCGTGCGCCCCGGCCGGCGCCCTGGCTGCCCTGAGGGTGCTGCAAGACGAAAACCTGCCGCATCGTTTGCGGAAGAACCTGGATTTATTTCTTCGTTGGTCGCGGCAAGCCAGGCTGCCGCTGACAGCATCCCGCACGCCGATTCAGCCGCTGATTCTGGGGACGGATGAAGCGGCTTTACGGGTCTCGTCCAGGTTGCGCGAACACGGTTTTTTCGTACCCGCCATTCGCCCGCCGACGGTGCCCGAGGGGGTGGCCCGGTTACGCATCACCCTGTCGGCGGCGCACGAGACCGGAGATATTAAACATTTGGTCGAAGCCCTTGCCATGGTCACAGGGTGATGAGGCCGCCACTGTTTTTTTTGCATGGATGGGGGCAATCCGGCAAAGCATGGCATCATCAGAATACCTTTTTTTCAAAGGATTGGCCAGTGCGGTCTATCAATCTTCCCGGTCACGGCGGGAGACCGGATGCGCCAGCAGAATGCTGGTTTCATGAATTCAGCAATACGCTGCCGGATCAGCCCGTCATTTTCATTGGATGGTCGTTGGGCGGCATGCTGGCTATACAACTGGCGCATCGCTACCCGGAAAAGCTGGCCGGACTTGTGCTGGTTTCTTCCACGCCTTGTTTTCGTGTGAAGACGGATTGGACGCAGGGATGTTCCGATAAACAATTTCATACCTTTGAACAAGCCCTGGAAGACGACACCAGCAAGCTGCTCGGGCAATACTTCATGCTGATGCTGCATGGCGACGCACTGCCGCGCCGACGTTTCAATGCCATTGCCAAAGCAGTGGCGGACCGTCAGCACCCGCCTGCACCGAAATCCTTACGCTCCGGGCTGGAATTGCTGGGTGCGCTGGATTTACGACATCAACTGGCGACCGTCTCACTGCCGACACTGGTGATGCATGGCGCGCATGATGCCATTACGCCGCCAGGAGCAGGCCGTTATCTGGCCGGACATATCCCCGGCGCGGAGCTGTGCATCATGGAGTGCGGCCACGCGCCTCACTGGACGCAAGCCAAAACATTTAACGAACGTCTGGAGCAATGGTGTCTGACTATCATATAAATCCACAACGTGTTGGCCAGCGATTTTCACGTGCTGTAGAAACCTACGATGAACATGCGGTGTTGCAGCGCGAGGTGGCCCGGCGGCTCATCGCGCATCTCGAATGCACTCGTCTAAAACCGAAACAAATCCTCGACATCGGTTGCGGTACCGGGTATTTCACCGGCTTGCTACGGAACCGTTTCAAGCGGGCGCGCATGGTGGCCCTGGACCTGGCTGAATCGATGATCGGGGCGGCGAAAAAGAAACATGCACGCCGCTTGCCGTGGCAGGTTAAAACGGGATTTGCTACGGCGGATGCATTGGCGCTTCCTTTTCCGGATGGTGGATTTGATCTGGTATGCTCCAATCTGACCATGCAATGGGTTGCGGATCCTCGGCAAATGCTGGCGGAAATGAGGCGCGTTCTGGCACCGGGCGGTTTGATTCTGTTTTCTACCTTTGGCCGCCGTACGTTGTCCGAGTTGCGGCAATCGCTGGCATCCATTCGGCATGAGCATGCGGGACTGGTGCTGCCCTTTCCCGATGTCACCACGTTGGGCAACAGCCTGATGAAATTGCCGGTCGAATTGCCGGTGACGGATACCGATTTATTCATGCTGACCTATCCGGATGTCATGACGCTGGTGCGCGAGATCAAGGCATGGGGAGCTTCCGCCAGCGCCATCGCCAATCGGCCCGGCGGTCTATATGGCCGCGGCCTGTTGCAAGGATTGAATACTGCGTACAACACCGCACACCGAATGGAGGATGGGCGTATCCGCGCCACCTTCGAGGTTTTGTATGCACAGGCATGGTATGCCGAAGCGCCACACACGTATGACAAGGTTATCCCCATTCAGGTAGAGCATGGGAATTAAAGTTTTCATTACGGCTTCCGATACGGATGCGGGTAAGACCTTTGTGACGGCATCTCTGGCGCATGCGCTTGTGGAAACAGAACTGAAGGTACGCGCCTTAAAACCCGTGTGTTGTGGCTGCGGCCCCGGCCGGATGAACCGGGACGTCAAGGCTCTGCTATCGGCGCAGCGGATGGAAGAGATACGGAAAGATGCCATCAACCTCTATGATTTTACGGCAGCGGCCGCACCCGGCCAGGCCGCGGCGGAAGAAGGCAAACGCATCAAACCGGAGGCGCTGGTGCAATGGTGCGCCGACAGGGCGAGGGAAAATGATGTGACCCTGATCGAAGGCGTGGGTGGTTTGATGGCGCCGCTGACGGAACATTTCTTAGTCAGCGACTGGTTGGCGGCCATGCCGGATTGTGTGATTGTACTGGTCGTGCGTGCAAGGCTCGGAGGCATCAATCATGCGCTGCTCACGCTGAAGCATTTGCAGCATATGGGGCGTGATCCGGCATGGGTGGTGTTCAATGACGCCGATGGATGGGGCCATGGCATGCTGCACAGGCATGCGGAGGCGATGTCGCCATTTTTGTCTTCCCGTACACGGTATTTGTCCCTTTCCAACCTACAGGATGCGCGGTATGTTCCATCACAAATATTGAATCCATTGCTCCACGATATTCTAGCCTGGAGTATTCATGAATGACCATGATGATCGCGTCGGGCCTTTGTTCGCAACGGGTTCCGGGGAGGAAGGCCGTAGCCGTGCATACGGACGCCCGATGAGGAATTCGTTGTGAACAAGGAACAAGCGAGGGCGCGGCAGTATTGATGAATAATCCAGGCTGACAGGCAGGAGATAAACATGCGTGTTTTAATCGTTGAAGACGAAGAATCCATCCAGGGCATTCTTACCTCATTTTTGAAACGTTATGGGCAGGAGCGGGGCGTCGAAATATCCGTTCGAGCGCTATCGGACCCCGTTCAGGCTTTGTTTGAACTTACATCCAGCGGCGACTCCTATGATCTTATTTTGCTGGATGTGCGGCTACCAAAGCTGACAGGTGACGAGATTTACAATAGTCTGATACATGTGGCGCCCGACGTGCTGGATCACATTCTGTTTGTGACCGGTTACCGCCAGGATGTGGAAGATCGTTTCCCCGACTTGAATTTGCTCATTCTGGATAAACCTTTTCGCTATCAGCAACTCATGGAGGCGATTGACAACATCATGGCTTGACGCCAGCGCCAAAAGCCAGCAACAGGGCCAGCAAAGGCGAAGCGGAATGGATGTGACCCTCCTTCACCCACTGCATGGCTTGTTTGCGGCTCACCCATTGCGTACGGATATCCTCATGCTCTTCATCCAGTCCGCCACCGCTGCCACAGGGTTTGTCCGCATCCACCTCGCCCAGATACAGGTAAACACGTTCGGATGATCCGCCGGGAGTCGAATAGTAACTGCCCAGGGGTTGAAGTATTTCCGGCGCATAGCCTGCTTCTTCAATACATTCGCGGCGGGCGCAGGGTTCGGGCTCTTCGCCTTCATCCACCATGCCAGCCACGATTTCGATCAGCCATGCATCCTGTTCCCTTACATCGTCGCGCGCGGCCGGACCAATACGGAACTGCTCGACGAGCAGGACGGCGTCCTTGTCCGGGTCGTAGAGAAGTACGGCCACGGCGTCACCGCGTTCCAGATGTTCGCGCACGATAGTCTGGCGGCCGCCATCGAAACGGTCATGTTCGACCGTATAGGCGTCGAGTTGAAAGAATCCCCGGTACAAAGGGCGTTTTTTCCTGATTTGAAAGCGCATCGTTATTCCCTTTCTGTTCCGTTCCTGTGTTTGTCCCGATGTTCGCGGATATGGAATCAAAATGTGTTATCGATGTCCATCATGCCACGGCGTAGGGTGCAAAGCATGTATTCACCACACACAGGATGGAAATGATACCGTGTACTATGGCGAAAAGTTTAACAGTATCAGTCATCTGTTGGGAACCATCGTGGCGATAGGGGGTCTTGTAGTGCTGGTGGTGGCAGCCAGCCAGACCGGGGATGTGTGGAAAATCGTCAGTTGCAGTCTCTACGGCGCCACGCTGGTGCTCCTGTATACCTGCTCGACGCTGTATCACGGCATAAAAGGTCGCGCCAAACGTTTTCTGCGCAAGCTTGACCATGTATCCATTTATCTTCTGATTGCGGGAACCTATACGCCGTTTACCCTCGTCATCCTGCGCGGCGGTTGGGGCTGGTCCCTGTTCGGGATCGTATGGGGCATGGCGTTACTTGGCGTTATACTGGATATTTTTCATCATAACGGATCGCGGGCTGCGCAGGTAGCCATTTATCTGCTGATGGGCTGGCTGATCACCATCGCTCTGCCCTCACTTTGGCGGGCTCTGCCTGGCCCCGGCATTGCCCTGCTCGTGACCGGGGGTGTTTTTTATACCGTAGGCGTCATCTTTTACAGTATGGATGAAAGGATACGACATGCGCATGGCATCTGGCACCTGTTCGTGCTGGCCGGTAGCGCCTGCCATTATTTCGCGATCCTTCTCTATGTTGTCTGAATAAAAAACATCCCGCCGAATGACTGGCATTGGGCGGGATGCTTCAATCAGGCCTGCTTATGCAAGCAATGATTTAGTCAGGCATAACATTCTGCGCCTGCGGTCCTTTCTGACCCTGTTCAATATCGAATGACACCTTCTGACCTTCAGCCAGGCTTTTAAAGCCATCGCCCTGAATGGAAGAGAAATGTACGAAGACGTCGTCACTTCCATCATCCGGCGCAATAAAGCCGAAGCCCTTGGAGTCGTTGAACCATTTTACTGTACCTGTAGCCATAAAAAATACCTCTAATCTATTGATAAAATATTATTGCATGCATGGTATGAAAGGATGTTCGCAGAGAGAATGTTTCCATAGATTCACCAAAAAACCCGACATAAAAATTATGCAACGGCGCGAACTGTAAGGGATTATTGACGGGAATGCCAGCAACTGTTTACACGGTATCCGCACGAAACCTTTCCGGCCGTTCGCCCAGCAGCCGGGCCGCGAGAAGAAACACAAGGATGCCACCCGCAACAGAAATTCCTAACCATACGATTTGCAATGTCTTTTCATGTTCTGGAAATGCCCAGAAATGATTGATCGCCAGTAAGAACAGCAGCATGGGAACACAAGCGGCAAGGGCGCGCATCATCCTCTTAAGACCTGTGCGGTCGAGTACTTGCGAATATTTTTTACGCAGATGCGTCAATAATAATGCAGTATTGAGGAAGGAGGCCAGCGATGTGGCCAGCGCCAGCCCGACGTAACCCAGCGGCCACATCAGGAGCACTGCCATCGCAATATTGGCGGCGACGCTGATGGCGGCATAACGCATAGGCGTGCGGGTGTCCTGCTCGGCATAACAGACTGTGGCGAGTACGCGCGACCAACAGAAAGCGACGATCCCCAGCGCATAGGCTTGCAGGGTGTGAGCCGTGGCGACACTGGCCGTATGCGTAAAACGTCCATGCTCAAACAGGGTGGTGATGATGGGCTGGGCCAACAACAGCAAGCCCAGCATTGCAGGCAGCGTGATCCACGTCAGCCAGCCTAACCCCTGCCGCAGTTCATGCAGGGCAGCCTCGGTCTGCTGATTGGCAAAGTGAGTAGATAACGTCGGCAATAATGCCGTACCCATGGCAATGCCGAACAACGCCAGGGGCAGTTGTACGATTCGGTCCGAGTAATACAAATATGAGACCGCGCCGACGGGCAGCAATGTCGCCAGGATGGTTCCGGCAAGAATATTGATTTGTACCGCCGCGACGCCGACAACGGCAGGACCGAATAATTTCAGTGTGCGAATGACGGGCGGGCGCCTGAATTTCCAGGAGGGCCGAGGTAACCAGCCAATTCGTTTCAGGGCGGGAAACTGAAGACCAAGTTGTAAAGCGCCGCCGCCGAGAACGCCGATGGACAAAGCCAGCGCCGGGTTATCAAAGGATGGTGCCAGAATGGTCGCGGCAAAGATGAGTGAGATATTCAGCAGTGCCGGGCTGGCCGCCGCTACGGCAAATTTTCGGTAGGTGTTGAGCACCGCCCAGGCCATGGCCGTCAGTGAAATCATGGCCATATAGGGGAACATCCATCGCGCCAGCATCAAGGTTTGCGTCCATCGCACGGGCTCATCGTGGAAGCCGGGGGCGAAAAGCAGCAGCAATAGCGGCATCAGCGCCATGCCCAGAACCGTAAAGATGAGCAGTACCAGAAGCAGCAGTCCCGCCAGGGCATTGAGAAAATCATGCGCGGCCGTTTCTCCCTGCTTGCGTTCATCGGCGAGCACCGGCACCAGTGCAACGGTGAGCGCACCCTCGGCGAACATGCGGCGAAAGAAATTAGGTAGTTTGAACGCAACAAAAAAGGCGTCCGCCAGCAGTCCCGCACCCAGTACACGCGCCAGCAGAATATCGCGCATGAATCCCAGAACACGGGATAACAGCGTCCAGCCGCCAATCGTACCCGCTGTTCTGAGCAGGTTTCCACCTTTTCCGGTGTTTGACTTGTCCGCACTCATGATGATAATTCGCCGCCCCTTTGTATTGCCGATAAGACGCATGTTCGCGTTCCGTTTGTTAAAGCTTTTGGTCAGTGAGCCTACGCATGCGCATACAAAGCGGAAGGGGGTGATGTTTTTTATGCCGGGAATCAGAGTTGATTCTGAAGATGATTTTGAATTTGCACTGAAACGTTTTCGCAAACAGGTGGAGCGCGCGGGTGTGATCAGTGAGTGCCGCCGCCGCGAAGCGTACGAAAAGCCTTCGATTGCAAAGAAGCGCAAGGAGGCCGCGGCGCGTAAGCGTTTGATGAAACGCTTGCGTCGAATTCGCCGCCGGGAATCTCGTGATTTTTAGCCTTGGTGAAAAATAGAATAGCATGCCGGGCCTTGTTGCCCGGCATTTTTCTTTTGTCATGTTCCGTTCGCCCACTATCCGGGCGAGCAGGATCTCCGCGCAGAGGGAAAGACGGCTGGTCCCCACAGGTTTTGCAATTGGCTCTTGAGTGAGATAGTTTCAATAACGGTAAAGGAAACCTTGTTTATCCATCTCGGGTGCGCGATACCATGTTACGATAAAGGAGAAAAAAATGAGTAAGGATTATGGTATGAGGATCATATTTAACGGCAACATGGAGGAGGCGGAATCCGCTATTACCGATGCCCTGAAACAGGTCGGTTTCGGCATCCTCACCCGTATTGATGTTGCGGATATTCTGAAAAAGAAGATTGATGTGGATCGGACGCCCTATGTGATCCTCGGTGCCTGCAACCCTGTGTTGGCCAACAAGGGACTGGAACTGGAGCCGGAACTCGGACTAATGTTGCCATGCAATGCTATTATTTACAGAAATGACAGGAATCAGACGGTGGTTTCCATCATCGATCCGGCGGCGATGGTCGGCATGATTGAAAATTCCGAGTTAAGCCGCCTTGTTGAAGAGGCCAAACCGCTGTTACAGACCGCACTGGACGAAATTCAGGGATAGCTGGCTTGTAACTACTCAGCACCCCCCTGGATTTTGTTCTCTGGCAAGGTGCGAGAAGCGCAGAATCCGTAGCATATGGGTCATATGTGAGGATTTGAGCATCGCAGGAACGCCGCCAGAGGGCAAAAGACGGGGGTGCTGAGTAGTTACGCTGGCTTTTCCTCTTTTCCGAACTGGCACGCGGCCCGAAAACGACGGGAAAGGTCCGGCTATGCGCTATTTTCGTGAGGGCAGGGCTAGAGGATATGGAGGGTCTGAGATCGCCGGGTGACATCGTCACGCCTGATCCCGTCTCAAACGCCTGTCAGGGAAAACCTTTTATCCCGGCCCCATCGACACTAACCTTGGGGTTCTGAGTAGCTTTCAAATTGTCTCTGGAGATAAAATCATGTCCACTGAAAGAACCATCGCCCGTGCGCTCATCAGCGTGTCCGATAAACGTGGCGTGAAAGAATTCGCACGGGCTCTTGTCGACCGGAATGTTGAACTTCTTTCCACCGGCGGCACGGCCAGACTGCTGCGCGACGCAGGCATCGTATGTCGTGATATTTCCGACTACGCCGGCTTCCCTGAAATGATGGACGGGCGCGTGAAAACGCTGAATCCCAGGGTGCATGGAGGAATTTTGGCGCGGCGCGATAACGAAGGAGATTTGAAATCCATGGCTGATCACGGTATCGAAGCCATTGATCTGGTCTGCGTGAACCTCTACCCCTTCCGTGAAGCTATTGCCGGGGAAGGATGTACGATGGACGATGCGATTGAAAATATCGACATTGGTGGGCCGTGCATGGTACGTGCCGCCGCCAAGAATCACCGTTTCGTGACGGTGGTGGTTGACCCCGCCGATTATGCAATGGTTCTTGAATCCATTGATGATCATAGCCTGGGCGAAGACAAACGCCGGGCGCTGGCGGTCAAGGCTTTTGCCCATACAGCCGCCTATGACGGCGCGATCACCAATCATTTTTCAGCACTGAATCCGGACGGAAGCAAGCGTAAATTCCCTGATATTTTTACTCGCCAGTTCATCAGGACTTCCGATGCGCTACGTTATGGTGAAAACCCGCATCAGGCAGGTGCCTTCTACGCCGATCCCGAGGATGAGGGCGTATCGCTGGCGGATTGTCCCGTACTTCAAGGTAAGGCGATTTCCTACAATAACATCGCTGACGCCGACGCTGCCTTTGCTCTGGTACGCGATTTCTCCGGCAATGCCGCCGTCATCGTCAAACACGCCAACCCCTGCGGGGTAGCGACCGGCGCCGATCAGGCCGCCACCTACGAACGAGCGCGTGCGGCTGATTCGGTATCGGCGTTTGGCGGCGTCGCGGCCTTTAATCGGGAACTTACCGATGCGACTGCCCGACTTATCGCGGAAACCTTCATGGAAGTAGTCATTGCGCCGGGATTCTCGGATGCGGCGCGCGAAGCACTCGCTGCCAGAAAGAACCTGCGCCTGCTGCTGGCTCCGTCCGTAGAACCCGTGCATGGCGGCCTTGAATTCAAGCGCGTCAATGGTGGCTTGTTGGTGCAGGAACGCGATGCCCACCTTATCGACCGCGATGCCTGCAGGGTTGTGACCAAACGTACGCCGACCGAGGCTGAATGGATTGATATGTTGTTCGCCTGGACGGTCGCCAAGCATGTGAAATCAAATGCCATCGTCTTTGCGAAAAACGGTGTCACGCTGGGCATCGGCGCCGGACAAATGAACCGGATCAATTCCACGCGAATCGCCGCACGCCATGGCGGTGAAACGATCAGGGGATCGGCTGTGGCTTCCGATGCTTTTTTTCCTTTCCGCGACGGCATTGATGCGCTGGCCAGGTCCGGTGCGACGGCTGTGATTCAACCGGGTGGATCCATACGCGATGATGAGGTCATTGCTGCCGCGAACGAGAAGGATATCACCATGGTATTTACCGGCATCCGACATTTCAGGCACTGAAAGGTTGATCCTGCTGCTGAACACGCTCGCCCGGTTTCCCTACCTGAAATGGAGGAATGCGACGGAATGCGGGGGTAACGTCATACGCGCTTGCCGGCCTTTGTACTCGATCTTGCCCCTGGATAATCTGATTTCCCTGGCACCAGAAAAGTAATGCTTGCCGCCAATAACATAATACGAACCGGAATTGAACTGTTCCGGCAATACAATCGCTATTCGAGACGACCGCCCTGTATCTTTGTTAATCAACATGACACGAAGGCCATCTCGTCCGCTGACGCTTATTCCGGTCACCAGTGGAGAATCCTTCATGGAGGGAACCAGGCCTGTCTTTCGATTAGCAAAGGTTCCGGTCCGGATAGCGGTGCGCAACAGATCCCCATCAATCATTTTGCGGAATTCGGTGAGAACATAATATACGGGCCTTGGCCTGTCGCCCGAACCAAAATATCCGTCACTGGTAACCGCACCGAAATACCAGTTATCAGATAATGACCAGTAATTAGCAAAAAGGACATCATCCATATTCGCGAAGAGGCGTAATATATCAGCCACGTAGAGCGCCCCTCCCAGCGAGGCTGTATAGCGATCCGTACGACTCTTATCGTATGTAAACAGTGCATTATACTCAGTGACGGCAGTTTTGATATTTTTGTCAGGAAAATAGCGCTTCAGCAATTCTCCTGTACCGCCTATCGAATCCGCGACAGCGCGTGGCGCTGCCATTGTCGCTTGGTAGATTTGTTTATCCGGAGCCTTGTTGTCGAGAAGAAATGGCATATATGCATTATGTATCGCCACATAGTCAAACCCGGCGCGCAATCCTTTAAGGACCGCCTGGTTATAGCCCTGATAAGGTGTTGCCGGTACTCCTCCGATGGTATCGGACCTGAGTGCAATCCCTACCTTGATGGATGGATCCGCCTTTTTCATGGCACGAATAAATTTTGTTGCTCGACGGGCGTATTCTTCGGGCTTGATCCACAAGGAGCGATTCCCTTCCTGAAGGTACGGCTCGTTGCCAATCTCCCAGAATGTCACCCTGGGCAGGCGGTTTCCGGTCCTCGAGGATTCCAGAGGCTGCTTATTGATATAAGAAACCCATGCGGCGGCGTCAGATGCCGAGCCTGTAATAACATTGACGGTAATTAACGGCTGAGCCCCGGTGAACTCGCAAAGTTCAAGAAATTTTTTTGTCCCAAAAAATACTTTCTGCTTTTTGTTTCTGCCAAACGGAAGGTTTTCGCCCCTCCTCTTAACGTCCCCTACGCCATCCCTCCAATGATACAAATCGCTCTGGGAACCGCCAGGATATCTTAAAATCGTCGGGCTGATTCTTTTCACCTTTGACAGCATGCTCCCGGAAAAGCCTATGCCATCACTGTTGAGGATGCCGTCGCCCTTATCAACCCATTGAATATTGTTCCCGAATATCAATCGGTTCATCCGCTTTTTGTCTTTCCGCAGCGCGATTTGAATTACCGTATCAAAGGGCAAAGTAATTTCCGCTTCCGCCGCCTTGCCGGAAGGCGTTCCGGAATCCGGTGGCACCGTCTCCTGAAAAATCTCGTCCATCTTTTGCTGAAATTGACGAAATCGATCAATCAAAT
>VAOW01009819.1_pt1 | contig 11120 bp, 12 predicted proteins | sample 3393921 | NCBI WGS metagenome assembly VAOW01 (sample SAMN08290428, study PRJNA428436) | hydrothermal vent metagenome | isolation source: Deep-sea hydrothermal vent chimney | place: Indian Ocean: Southwest Indian Ridge | depth 2742 m m
GATATACCTCCGAATAATTTGTTGTTGTAACCATTCGTTCTACAAGATGTGTCTGGGCATTACCACCCTCTTTTTTACCGTATGAAAGCGTTGAAGAGCCCGCATGCGTAACGTAACGTTAGGAATGATTGCCGCTCGCATCCTTTCACCGTCGCCGCCACTCGCGAGTGGGGCGATGAGACCGCATCCATGTCCCTGGGCGATGAGCTGGGCATCAGCGATTCAGGCGAAGGCGAGGCGTATGCCGCCATGGACTGGTTACTCAAGCGGCAACAGGTCATTGAACAGCAACTGGGCGGGAAGCATTTGACCGATGGTTGTCTGGTCTTATGCGATGTCAGCGTCAGTTACGATACGGGGCGCCACTGTAATCTGGCCAGGTTTGGCCACAGGAAAGATCGCAAGCTTGGCGTGCCTGAGATCGTATATGGTTTGATTGGTGACTATCGGGGATGTCCTGTTGCGATTCAGGTATTTGAGGGCAATACCAGCGAGCCCAAGGTGTTCAGTGAGCAAATGGCGCAGGTGAAGGAACGTTTTGGCCTGAAACGCCTGATTATCGCGGGTGATCGCGGCCTTATTACCTGTCGTAATCCTCTGCTTGCAAAGGAGCGGGCGCGTAAACGCATAGAGCTACCGGATGCCACAGAGATGCTGTTACAGGAAGTGGTTGATGCAACAAAGCGGCAGAAGCGAGCCTGTAAGCAGCTTCCAGACGTTGCTAAAATCTCTGTCGAGCCTGTGCCGCAATACCATTGAGTTCAAGATACCCGGCTCCGAAAGCTTTTATCGGAATACTGAGCCCACTGCGGTACAGACAAAGGCATTGGAGCTGCTGGACGTGAAAATGTGATATGTTCCCGGTAAATGTATCTGTGATTCTTGAAAAAAGATATTAAAATCGCCTGGTTACATGCATATCATGGAAATAATGGAAGGCCTAGGCGAGCCAAAGGCTTGCGGCATGCGTCGTAGGTCAAGGCCGAATCTTGGGTGGAAATGTCGCCCATATGACATGTGTGTGACACCATATAGATGTCATACGCTTGTCATATTTACCGCATATTGTCCCTCGTATCCCAATGAGGAAGGAGTTTTACTATGCAAAAAAAGAAGTTCAATCCATGGCGATTTGTCGGTACGGGGCTTGCCGCTCTGCTGATGATTCCCGCCTTCTCTGGCAGCGCCAACGCTGATGGACCATCTCTGGTGGACATCCTGGAAGCCAAGGGCGTGTTAACTCAGGGCGAAGCCAGGGTGGCCAAGGCAGAGGCTAAAGCGAAGCACAAACACCTGTATGTTGGCGGTCGCATACAAGCGGATGCCGTGTTCTACAGGGATGATCCCGGGCTGGACATGGCCGATGGCCAGGAGTTCCGCCGCGCTCGTCTGTTCGCCGCGGGCAGCTTTGGCGACTGGCATTTCAAGGCCCAGTATGACTTCGCCGGCAACAAGGCTACGGCCAAGGACGTCTACATCAAATACGAGGGACTCAGGAATACCACCTTCAAAGTGGGGCAGTTCAAGGAACCCTTCGGTCTGACAGAGCTGACCAGCTCCAGGTTCATCACCTTCATGGAACGGGCGCTGCCTGACGCCTTTGCTCCAAGCCGTCATATGGGAGCCGGCATTCATGGGTATGGTGATTTCTGGAGCGCCGATGCAGGAGTGTTCGGCGGCAAAGCGAGCGGCCCGTCGAGAGGGGTTGATTCCAACCTCGATGTGACCGGACGTGTGACTGTTGCCCCATTCCATGAGAGAGGGCGCGTGCTTCATCTGGGTGCCGCCATCAGCTACCAGTTACCTGATTCCAACAGGAAAGTCAGATTCGACGATCGACCGGAATCCCATGTGACGTCTTATCGCCTGGTCGATACGGGATACATCCCCAATGTGGGTAAATTCATCAGCTACGACCTGGAAGGCGCCGCCGTTTATGGTCCACTTTCCATACAGGGTGAATATGCCGGTACCAATGTTTATTTGCAGGACGGTAATCCGAACCCGAGCTTTAGTGGCTTTTATGTGTACGCCAGTTGGTTCGTGACCGGAGAATCACGTCCCTACAGCGTCAAAAAAGGTGTATTCGAGCGTATTCATCCGAACCATAATTTTCAGCTCGGCGGGAATGGCTGGGGTGCTCTGGAACTGGCTGCCCGATTCAGTCAACTGGATCTGGAAGACGCCCTCGTTGCTGGCGGTAAGGAGCAAGATGTCACCGTCGGCGTCAACTGGTACCCGCGTCCGCATTTGCGCTTCACGTTCAACTGGGTGCATGCCTCCGTGGATCGTTCACCACTGAGAGCGGCTCATCCGCTCATGGCGCTGAATAACTTCAATCCGGACGCATACCAGATGCGAGCCCAGATAGATTTTTAGACAGGACACGGGAAGCGTATGCTTCCCGTTTACTTCTTCCCGAAGCTAATATAAGCATAATTTTCATAAAAAGGAAAAGGAGAAACACCATGAAAAGGATAATTTTCGCGGTCGCACTGATCGCGGTTGGCGCCATGGGCGCCGCGCCTGCCGCCGGAGCGGCAACCACTCTGAACGGTGCGGGGGCGACCTTCCCCTTCCCTGTTTATTCCAAATGGGCCTATACCTACCATAAGGACACGGGCGTGAAGCTGAACTATCAAGCCATCGGTTCCGGCGGCGGGATCAGGCAGATCAAGGCCAGAACCGTGGATTTCGGCGCTTCCGATGCGCCGCTGAAACCCGCCGAACTGGACAAGTTCGGCCTGATGCAATTCCCGATGATCATGGGTGGCGTGGTGCCGGTCGTGCATATTGCCGGAATCAAGGCCGGTCAGTTGAAATTGACCGCGTCCAGTCTGGCTGATATCTACCTGGGGAAAATCACCAAATGGGATGATGCGCGCATCACGTCCAACAATGCCGGTCTTTCCCTGCCGCATCAGGACATCAGCGTGGTGCACCGTGCTGACGGTTCCGGAACCACCTGGATCTTTACCAACTATCTGACCAGGATCAGTCCCGAATGGGCTGACAAGGTGGGCAACGCCAAGGCTGTCTCCTGGCCTGTCGGCCTGGGCGGCAAGGGCAATCAGGGCGTGGCCGCTTTCGTGAGCAAGGTGGCTGGTTCCATCGGCTATGTCGAATACGCCTATGCATTGCAGAATCACATGGCTTCCGTCCTGTTGCGGAATCACGATGGCAACTTCGTCGCGCCGACGTCCGCCAACTTCCAGGCAGCCGCCGCGGGCGCCGACTGGACGCATGCCAAGGGCTACTACATGGTGCTGACCAATCAGCCGGGTGCAAATTCCTGGCCGATCACCGGCGCTTCCTTCATTCTGATGTACAGGATTCAGGCCAACCCGTCCCAGGCCAGGGAGGTGTTGAAGTTCTTCGCCTGGAGCTACAAGAATGGCGGCAAAGCCGCCGAAGTGCTGGACTATGTGCCGATGCCGAAAGCGGTGGTGAAGATGGTGGAAAATACCTGGAAGAAGGTGCTTCGAGATCGATCAGGGAACCCCGTCTGGAAGTAAATAAAAATGATTGACCCGGCATCCGCCATGGATACCGTACAATACAGGGAAAGGGCCGGGATCATCCCCGGCTCTTTTGTTTACGGAATCGTGCAATTTTATTGCACGATGAGAGACTTGCGGTAAGTATTGCACGAGAAGATCATCAGACGATGGGGAGTGTCGCGACAGCATGAACACGGCAAGAAACAGAGCATGGGGCGATACCGCCTTCAAGGGAATCACCCTTGTCTTTGCACTCGGCATCCTGGTGCTGTTCGTGGACATTGTGGCCAATCTCTGGCATGAATCCCTGCCATCCATCCATAAATTCGGCTTCGCCTTTCTCACCAGCAGTGCATGGAATCCGGTCAAGGATGATTTTGGCGCGCTGATTCCAATTGCTGGTACGCTGATTTCCACCTTTTTGGCCATGCTAATCGCGGTGCCGGTCAGCATCGGCGTGGCGCTGTTCCTCGCCGAACTTGCGCCCTCCTGGATGAAAGCGCCGTTTGGCGTGGCCATCGAATTGCTCGCCGCTATTCCCAGCATCGTCTATGGCATGTGGGGGCTTTTCGTACTCTCGCCCATCATGGCCGATCACGTGCAGCCATGGCTCACGGCCCATTTCGGATTCCTTCCCTTCTTCACCGGCGCTCCCATGGGCATCGGTATGCTCACCGCCGGCCTGGTGCTGGCGCTAATGATTCTTCCCTTTACCGCTTCGGTTACGCGCGATGTATTCCTGATGGTGCCGCAAAACCTCAAGGAAGCCGCCTATGGCATGGGCTGCACCACATGGGAGGTAGTGCGTGACGTGATGATCCCGTACGGCAAGAAAGGCATTGCCGGCGCGGTCTTTCTCGGTATGGGTCGTGCGCTGGGAGAAACCATGGCGATCACCTTTGTGATTGGGAATGCCTATCACCTGTCATGGTCGCTGTTTGCGCCCGGCACCTCCATTGCCTCCACGCTGGCCAATGAATTCACCGAAGCGGACAGTGATGTGTATCTCTCGTCGCTGGTTGAACTGGGGCTGGTGCTGTTTCTGATTACCTTCATCATCCTCGGACTGGCGCAATTATGGCTGAACAAGAGTAATCCGGGAGGCGGCCAATGACATGTAGCCATGGGGCATTGTGAGGATTCGAGCATCGCAGCAACGCCGCCATGGAGCAAAAGACGGGGCAGGCGGGTGGTTACAATGATACGGCGGAAACGGCGGATGTTAACCAATCGCATTGTTCTCGCCGTATCCGGCATGGCGGCGGTGATCGGGTTGCTCATGCTCACATGGATTCTCGGCGATGTCGCGATTCGGGGGATTTCCGCCATCAACTGGGATTTCTTTACCGAACTTCCCGCCCCTCCCGGCATGAAAGGCGGAGGGCTCGCTAACGATATCGTTGGCACCCTGTTGATGACCGTGACGGCGACCATCATGGCCGTACCCTTCGGCGTGCTGGCCGGCACATGGCTGTCCGAATTCGGCCGGGAATCAAAAATCGGGCAGGTGGTTCGCTTCTTCTCGGACATTCTGGTGTCCGCTCCGTCCATCGTCATCGGCGTATTTGTCTATCTCGTTATGGTCAAACCGATGGGCCACTTTTCCGGCTGGGCGGGCGCCGTGTCATTGGCCATTATCATGTTACCGGTCGTTTCGCGCACGACGGAAGAAATGCTCAAGCTGGTGCCGCACGAGTTGCGCGAGGCTGCCCTGGCGCTGGGCGCGCCCTACTGGAAGATTATGCCGCAGGTGATTTACCGGGCCGCCGCCGCCGGCATGATGACCGGCATTATGCTGGCCGTCGCGCGCGTGGCGGGCGAAACCGCGCCTTTGTTATTCACGGCCCTGGATAGCCCCTACTGGATGGAAAGTATGAATGAACCGATGGGGAATCTTACGGTTACGTTATTCAACTACGCCATGAGTCCCTATAACGATTGGCAAAATCTCGCATGGGGCGCGGCATTCCTGATTACCATGGCCGTGCTGGTCACCACTATTTTCACGCGGTTTATGCTGCGCAAAAGGAGCAGGCATTGACCCCGGAAACTCCCACAAGGCAGGATGCGGCGTCCACGCCCCCCATCCCCGGCAACGCACCCGAAGACGCGCCAGGAAAGACGGTTCAGGATGATACAATTCAGGATCAGAAAATCCGGAACGATGAGATCAAACTGTCCGTACGTAATCTTGATTTTTACTATGGCAATACGCAGGTGTTATTCGGCAACACGCTGGATATTGCCAGTTACAGGGTGACCGCTTTCATCGGGCCGTCCGGTTGCGGAAAAACCACCCATATCCGCACCTACAACCGTATGTTCGATCTCTACAAGGGGCACCGGGCCGAAGGCGAAATCCTGATGGATGGCGTCAATATCATCGATCCCAAAATACCGGCGCTGGAACTCAGACATAAAGTAGGCATGATCTTTCAGAAACCCACGCCTTTCCCTATGTCGATATCGGACAATATCGCTTACGGCCTGAAATTGCACGCCAGCATGAGTAGAAGCGAAATGGAGGGAAGAGTCGAGAAGGCGTTGAAGGACAGTGCCCTCTGGGATGAGGTCAAGGATATGCTGCACCAGCCGGGCACGGCGCTTTCCGGTGGTCAGCAACAACGCCTGTGTATCGCCCGCGCACTGGCCATTGAACCCGAAGTCATCCTGATGGATGAACCGTGTTCAGCGCTGGATCCCATTGCTACATCCAAAATTGAGGAACTGATCGACGAACTCAAACAGAAATTTACGATTGTCATTGTCACTCACAACATGCAGCAGGCGGCGCGCGTATCTGATTTCACCGCATTCTTCTATCTGGGAAAACTGATTGAGTTCAGTGAAACCAATGCGCTGTTTACCGCTCCCGCCAGGCAACAGACCGAAGATTATATCACCGGACGGTTCGGGTAATCCCTGACCAGTAAAATCGAAGCCGGATGAGGAGACCAGTATGCCCAAACATACATTGAAACGATTTGATATCGAGCTGAACGATCTCAATAATCTAATTAAATCGATGTTCAAGATTGTACGCAAAAACATCAAACAGGCGCTGCTGGCGCTGGTTGAAGGTGATGTGGAATTGGCACGGGCGGTCATCAAGCATGATGAAGCCGTCAACGCTCTCGAAGTTCAGAGCGACGAAGCCGCCCGCAATCTCATCGTACACCATCAGCCCGCCGCATCGGATCTGCGTTTTGTGTTTGCTGCCACCAAGATCGTCACCGATCTGGAACGTATGAGCGATATGGCCGCCAATATCGCGGAGAACGTATTGAATATCGAAGGCGCCAGGTCAACGAATCTGGCCTCGATTCCCGTGATGCAGGATCTGATTCTCGATCAGTTGAAGAATGTCCGGAATGCTTACCTGGAACGCAGCGCAACACAAGCGCAAACCATCATTGAACGCGATCACCTGATTAACGAAGCCTTTGCCAATACCCAGCGTGTGATGCTGACGGTCATGGTGGAAAAGCCCACCGAAATCACCCGGTGCATGGCGCTCATCAATGTCGCCAAAATACTGGAACGTATCGGCGACCATATCACCAATGTTGCCGAAATGGTGATTTATACCGATATCGGCCACGAAGTACGACATATCGACATGGAACATCTCAGAGAGCTGCTGGAAGGAGACGACGACGAATAATGCGGGCTGACACGCCTTCCTCCGGGAAAATCCTTGCCGCGGCCATCGACATTGGTTCCAATGCCATGCGTCTGCACATCGCCGGGCCAGACACGGAGGACGGCTTAAAAACCATCCATTATCATCGGGAACCCGTACGCCTTGGGCATGACGCCTTCACCCGGGGCCAGCTTTCCGAATCAACCATGGAAAAGGCATTGCAGGCGTTCGTAACCTTTCGTTCCATGATTGTTCGTCACCCGATACACACGATTCGCGCCGTAGGAACCAGCGCCCTGCGTGACAGCGCCAATGCCAGCGAACTCATCCACCGCATCAAGGGTCGCACGGACATCGAAATCGAGCTAATCTCCGGCGAAGAGGAGGCACGGCTGATCCACCTTTCCGTACGCCAGCGCGTTCCGGAGATGAACAGGATGAAAACGCTGCTGGTTGATATCGGCGGCGGCAGCATTGAAATTACCCTGGCGAAGCGAGGCGATATTGTTGCTCTGGAGAGCTTCAGAATGGGTACCATACGCCTGCTGGAGCTTTTTCGGAATACGTCCGGTAACATGGAACAGCCTAAAATCATGGATGAATACATTGCTTCCATGCAACAGAAGATACGCGAACAAATGGACGGGATGCATATCGACCTTTGCATTGGCACAGGCGGAAGCATTGAAGCGTTGGGTGAACTGGGCGTTCCACTGCTCGGCAACGAGTCGAACCGCCAACTGAGTTACAAGGACATCAAGAAGCTGCTCAAGCGCCTGGAATCCATCAACTATGAAGATCGCATCCACCGCCTTGATCTTCGTCCGGACCGGGCGGATGTTATCATCCCGGCCACGATCGTATTAAAATCCATTATGAAACTGGCGCATCCTGCGGCGTTACTGGTTCCATCCGTAGGTCTGGCCGACGGGGTATTGCTTGACTTGCTGCGGGAACAGAGCGCCGATGAGCTCAGCCGTCTTCAGGTTGAGGGAAAGGGTGATTTATTGCTCGAACGCCGGGCTGTGCAGAAAGAAACCTCATGGTTTGAAACCGTTTTCGGACACGAACTGGAGATTGTCTGACGGCAACCCGAAAGGTTTGAGATTGCCCGCGACAAGCCCCCTTCAGGAGTCTTTTTTACAGCCGGAACATCGGTCGATGATGAAGAAAATATCACATATCTGACATCATCCTGTCATTATGCGCCGCTATTCTTGATCTCCACGGGATGATCAAAAGCCTCAAGGAGGAAGAAACTAAAAACGCCTTGATGATTTGACCACTCAATACCAAAAAGTACGGGAGGCTCAGATGTATAAACTACTCTCTCTGGTTGTGGCTTTTATCTGCCTGTATACCGGATCGTTAATATACGCATCCTTCTTCAAGACGCCGGAATTTCCGGCCATGTAGGATGTCCACGGAAGACGGGGCCGTCGCATGGCGGCCCCGTTTGCTATCCCGGACTATTCATGAATCGCCCGGGGCGTATGCCGATACCGGAGTTTTGCAATCGGGGGTTGTCGTGAATGACTTTCGGCGCTAAGGAGTCGTAAATAAATAACATGGATTTTCTCCATCCACATCTTGGCGTGCTACTCAATCACAAAAAAAGCAATGTGGAACAACCACATCTCATATTTTTGTTCAATCGCACCACACCAATCTGACGCAAATTCAAGCGTATAAAAGGCCATGTTATTTATGTACGACTCCTAAATCCAATCAGAATACCGGTCAATGATGAAAAATGTGTCATCTATCTGACATCATCCTGTCATCATATGCCGCTACCCTGCCTTGCGAACTACCGACAGACAGGTACAGGAACAGGAAGTTCGATTAAATGTTGGGATCCCGGTAAGCCCGCATATTTTAATGGAAGGTGAAACGATGAACGATATGGCGGCCAGCAGTCCTCCGGCTTACAAAATATTTTTTCTGGATTCCGAATGGCACTCCAAAGCGATAAAGCTTCTGGTGAGCCTCCTGATGTTAACCGTTTATGCATGGATTATCGCTGGCGTGGTCGCATTGCTTCAGGAGCTTTACCATACGGCGCTGTCAACAACGTGGATGCATGGCGCCGAAGTCATGATTAAAGATGTCGTCATCATCCTCGCCGCCCTTGAACTCATCCGAACGCTTCAGTCCTATCTTAAACTTGGCCGGGTAAGAATTACCTTCATTCTGGATGCGGCCCTTGTCGTTCTGATCGGTGAACTCATGAGTTTGTGGTTGCGGAACTACACCATCCAGGAGGTGATGATCAACGTCGGGGTTATTTCATTTCTGACGGTGCTGCGCGTACTCATGATACGATTCTCTCCCCGATTTTGATTAAGCCATCGCTTTTGGAACGATCTTGATCCGCAGCGCGCCGCAACCTGGTGCAACGTCGCTCCAGCTTGCCACATCCAGATCGAGTTCCATCACCGTGCAGGTTGGCACATGACTCACCTCTTCACCTGCCAACACCGCGGCTATATCAGCAATAGCGGGGCTGTGACCCACCATCATCGCGCGCTCCCATGTATCATCCCATCCCTGGATGATCGCGATCAGGGTTGAGGTGGAAGCGGTATAAATCCGTTCATCTTCCCTGATTTCATTTGATGGAATACCCATGCCATCGGCCAATGCAACAGCGGTTTGCATGGCGCGCCTGGCGGGACTGCTAACCAGAGCGTCCGGTCTCGTCCCCCTCCGCGCCAGGCCTTTCCCCATGGACGGCGCATCCCGCATGCCGCGCCGATTCAGCGGACGATCAAAGTCATCCAGATCCGGATGCTTCCAGCTCGACTTTGCATGGCGTACCAGACACAGTTTTTTCATATTCATATTGCCTCCTTTTTTCCGGCCGGATTCCCGCCGGCTTCACCAGGTGGAACAGGGATGGTTACCGTCTTATCCGAGGCGATTCGAATAAATGTCTCCTGGGCGGCCAGACATTCCTCTGCATCCGTATGCCGCCGCCGTAGGTAGGCGCCATCCGGCTGCATGTCCCAGGCGGTGCAATTGTCATGCTCGTATATGCTCAGGATACGCTCAAGTTCCGCGCAAATTGCAGGATCCGTAACGGGCATAATGGTTTCCACACGGTGATCAAGATTGCGCTCCATCCAGTCCGCCGAGCCGATAAAATACTCCGGATCACCGCTGTTCTCGAAACGGTAGATGCGCCCATGCTCAAGAAATCGTCCCAGGGTGCTAAAGACCCGGATGGCTGGCGACAGCCCCGGCACGCCCGCCCTTAGACAGCAAAGGTCGCGCACATTGAGCGTGACGGGCACGCCTGCCTGGTTCGCAAGGTAGAGTTCACGGATGATTTGCGGATCCTGCAACCGGTTCATTTTGGCCCGGATGCCGGAAGGCCGCCCGGATCCGCAATGTTCCGCCTCGCGCCGGATGAGATCAGTGAGTCGCGCTCTCAGATTATGGGGCGCAACCAGCAGCGGCCCATAACCCGGAGCGGAAATTGCATCCGTCAACTCGTTGAATACCGCCGCCACGCCGGCGCCAAGATCCGGATTACAACTCAGGATGCTCAGGTCTTCATACAATCTGGCGGTGCCTGTGTGATAATTCCCGGTGGAAACGTGCACATAGCGGTGAATACCCGCATCTTCTTCACGGACAACCAAGCCCAATTTGACATGGGTTTTCAGCCTTTCCATACCGTACACCACATGCGCACCGGCTTTCTCCAGTTGCTCGCCCCAGGCGATATTGGGCGCCTCGTCGGATCTCGCCGTAATCTCCACCAATACAGCGACCTGCTTTCCCCGCCGGGCAGCCTCAATCAGGGTCTGAATAATGGGCGATTGTCGGTTCGTCCGGTATATCGTCAGCTTGATGGCCAGCACACAGGGATCACGCGCCGCGCTTTCCAAAAAGCGGAGGATGGAAGTATCGTAGCTTTGGTAAGGATGGTGGATCAGGATGTCACCTGATCGGATTCGCCGGAAAATGGC
>VAOW01002444.1_pt1 | contig 11102 bp, 13 predicted proteins | sample 3393921 | NCBI WGS metagenome assembly VAOW01 (sample SAMN08290428, study PRJNA428436) | hydrothermal vent metagenome | isolation source: Deep-sea hydrothermal vent chimney | place: Indian Ocean: Southwest Indian Ridge | depth 2742 m m
ACATAAAGACACAAATATCTTTAAAAAAATATTGGTATAAAATTTGGGATTTTAATTCTCCATCTGGAAAAAAATTAACTGAAAATCAAATGATAAAGTATGCAAAAAAGAGTTTAAGTGTTAATAAAAAACATCATTTAGATAGAGAATTAAAATCTAAAGATTTAAATCGACCAATTCATGCTTGGGTATATCTTAAGAATATTGGTGTTGGTGTAAAAACTAATAGAAAGATATTTTTAACTTCCACTTCAAGAAGTCAATATCTTTAAATCTTCTTATTTAGTTTATTGAAGGAAGGTAACCAAAACATTTAAGGCATAAACTTAAATTAAATTTTCTTTTCCGTCGGTAAAAGTCCGACGCTGACGAGCAAGAGCGAAAAAAGAAACAAAATGAAAATACAAGATATATTCAATGAACCAAAAATAATTGGAATTGTGGGAACACCTAATAGTGCAAAAAGTAATTTAATTTACCACTTTATTAGAGAATTAAAGAAAGCAGGAAAATTTAATTTATTTTATTTTGGATTAAGAAATAAAATTAACCATAATGAGATACATAGTATTAAAGAATTAGAACAAATAAAAAATAGTGTAGTAATTCTTGATGAGTTTAGCTCTCTTTTTGATTTGGACGATAGAAAACAGAAAAGACAAATAGAATCTTCATTAAGGCTTATTTTTCATAATAATAATATTTTAGTTTTGTGTGGAGTACCCAATAACTTTAAAAAATTTATAAGTGGTAAATTGGACATTATAATTTATAAAAAGTTATTTTATGACGATTTGGTTAATGGTTCAAAAATAAAAAAAGTTTTATCCGATTATCAGGATATTTCTGGAATAAAGGGCAGTGAAGTTTTAAATATTCCTAAAAATAAAGCCCTATTATACAATGGAAAGTATAGTCTTATAGAAAATATACCTTATTTGAAGGAGTTCGATAAAAAATTTAATAATCTGCCAATAGTGGAATTGAAAGGAGGTAAAAACTAAAAATGGAAAGCACAGAGAATAAAAAATTAAGGGTTTGGTATATAGATAGAGTCCCATCTAAAAAAGAAACAATTATCATAGTTAAAAATTTACTTGAAGCAAAATTTGTTTTTGGTATTTTGACTATACGAGATTTGAATGATGATAGAATCACAGATAATGCAATGGAACTACAAGTTTTTGAAGATGGTAATTGGGATGTATGGGAAAGTGATTTGGGATATGATTTTGACACATATTTAAAAAATCTGGACGAATAAAAAGCGTCCTTAAAAATGTGCAAGAAATAAAGGGGGAAAAATGTGCAAAAAGCGTCCTTAAAAATGTTCTAAACCCCCTTATTTCAAATAAATAGGATGGTCATATATAACTTATTTCAAACAAAACTTCTTTCTATTTTTATAGTAATAAAATAGTAATAAAATCATTAAGAGGATTGCAATTATAGTCTCATATTTATTCTTAGTGGGAAGTTTATTTAATGGTTTCTTATAAGGTATTGTTTTATTATTTGTTTTATTTATAGTAGTATTAATGGTCTGGAAACAATTTTGGTTTTGGTTAGGTTTATTTTTATAAGTCTCACAATAATTTATTTCTTTTTTACAAGTCCTATTCTCAAGTCCATTTCTACAAGAAGACCATTTAGAACAATCCCATTTAGTTAAACATCCACCACCACCCTCTTCTACTTCTTTATTTTCGTTTATTATAAATATTAGTGTAAAATTATCTGGTTTATAATTTGGTTTAGTTGTGAGTATTACTTTACTGCCTTTAATAGAGATATTTAGACCGTTTAGATTAGATAGATTATTAGTTATTTTGTAAGTTAATGTCCTTATATTAGAAAAGTCTTTAGAAAAATTCCAAGTATATGAAGTCCCTGCTATTAAAGATATTGCTGAAACATTTGAGATTAAGAATATCCCAAGTATTATTAGTATTATTTTATTCCTCATATTATTTATGTAGTTTTTATTGAGAACTACAAAACTCATAAAAAAAAATAAAAATAAAAAATAAATTAAATTTAGTTTGGTATCATCTGCATCTTTAATTTATAGTTTCCAGGAACAACAGCTGAATCTTCACTAAGATAAACAACACCATCGAAATTACCAGATTTCAAAGTTAATGGAATATTTGTGTTAAAAGCTATTGCATTAATAGCAACACTGGTTCCTCCATCGTTAGTTATAATTGTAGAGTTAAATTTAGAGTATGCTCCATTTAGAGCCCAATCTAACCAATTAGGAAATTGTAACATCCACTCTTTCCAAGTTTGTCCGCTGAAAGAAGGTCCACAACCAGTCGTAGTTGGTCCATTACATCCACCTGCAGAAGAATTAAAGTAATATTCTGTATCTCCAGTATAAGCTAAATTAAATCCAGTTGTATCTGTTATTACATTACCATTTCCATCTTCTAATATGAATTTAGCATCTACTTTCAATGGATGACTTAGTTTATTAACTCCTCTTTCTAAATATAGTTGGTATCCTTCTCCTGCTGTTAAATTTACACTTGTTAATTGACTCCCATATAAAGTTAAAGGAGATTGTATATTCATATCTACTTCTCTTTGTGCATAATAACTAACTAAGGCAGCACTAACCAATGCGAGAGCAAAAAAACCAACAATTCCATATATTAAAATTTTTTTATTCATTTCTTTTTACCTCCTTTCAATTCTGTTTTCAACTTATTAAATAAGTCGTTCCAAGTTTCTCTCGGATGAACCCTAAAAGAATCCAAGAATTTTATATTTTTGTAATCTAATTTTATAGCTTTACTTTCCATAAGTAACCATAGAAACAAGAGTTTATAAACCTTTTTATAACAATTTTAAGAAAAACAAACCAATTAGGAATAAAGTTAGTTCTATTAAGAAAAATCTATTTTGGTAGAATATCTCTTTTAAGTTACTACTATATGGTTTATCTTTAATACTTTCTTTTTCTTTTCTATTTCTATTACTCATTATAGTTAAATCTGTTGCTGAACCTGTTACTGAACAACCTAATAGGTAGGCGATTGGTAAAAGTTCTACTCCTTCAAATAAATAATAAGTTAAAACTACTAAGAAAATAGAGAAGAAAGTGAAGCAAACAGAACAAAATATAAGTTTTTTAAATTGTTTAAATTGTCTTAAATATATAAAAAAGAAGTAAACTAATAAATAACTTAGAAAAATATTGAATAAATACTGAATCACTTTGAAGCGAGGCAACAAGCATCCTTAAATGCAGTCATAATAGAATCCCCATTATTAATATTAAGTATTAATCTAATTAAAACAATTATAAATAAGAACCCAAAGACCCCAAGTAAAATAGTAGTAAACATTAATCAATTCTCCTATGGAATTCTAAAACACCCAAAGATTGCTCTATAATTGGAGTTTCTACGGCTTTACTTGGTATTTGCTGCCCATTAGTCATATCTAAAACAAATATACCATCTTTTATATAACTTTTTACTTTTATGGGGTTGTAGGTCTCTATATCAACTAACTGACCATTCTGGTAGTGTCTTATCTCTTTATTTTTACTACCTCCAACAATCCAAGTATTCGCTTCTTGAGTAAATTTAATTAATATATAATATCCACATTTTCTAAATCTATTAAATTTCATCTCCTAAATAATCCTCCTTTTTTCTGTCTCTTATTTTCTTCTTGTTCTACTTTCTTCATTTCGTCTTTTTGGGAAGTAATTGTTAGTTTTGTAGGTGTTTGTGCTGTTTTTGCTACTTCTATACCACTTAATAATATGCCTTCTACCTCTGCTCGTGCAAGCCCAAGTTTATCTTCTGGTATGTATTTTTCTAATTTATCTTGTAGTAAATCAACAGAATCAAGTAATTTAGCAGATAATCTTTCAGCTATTACAGAATTAACTTTTAGGTCTTGTTCTGAGGCAAAAGATTTTGCTAATGCTTCAGTTGTTACTGATTGTTTTTCTTTTAAATTTGAAGCATAGGCTGCATTTATATTTCTATCTTTCTTTGTATAAGCAACATTCATTTCTAACTCATTAATTTTATTCTCATAATCAATCTCCCTTTCTTTCTGTCTTTGTATCACAGATAGATATGTTTTTAGTTGTTCTCTTAAACCAGAGAGTTTTGTTTCATAATCGTGTCTTTCTATCTCATCCATCATCATTACTTTTGTTTTTTCTCCAGATTGTTTCTCAATGAATTTTTCAAATACATCTTTATCTTCAATCAAGACTGCTTTTCCATCACCAGTGAAATCTATATTTGTATCAAGTTTTCCAGTTTTAATTTGTAAAGCCCAGTTTAGTGGATTTTTAAAAAATCTTATGGGGTTTTGGGAATAAACATTTATTCTTTTTATTGTTCGTCTTATCTTAACTGCGAGATACCATAAAACAACACCATCTTTGGTAGTTTTTGTAAAGAACCCAGCACCTTTTCCTAATGGTTTATTTGATTTTGTATAAATTGTTGGTAATCTCCTTACTCCTTTAAATGGTAAAAATAATGATGTTGATTTTTCCAGTATTTTTTCCTGTTCTTTTGTTTTTAATATTTGTATTTCTATTTCTCTTAGTTCTTTTTCTTCTTGTTTATCTTGTTTTTGTCTTAATACTTTTTGTCTTAATTTAAGAATTTCTACTTGTTGTGCAGTATTTTGTTTTTGTAATTGTTTAGAATAGTAGTCTTTCTGCATACTCTTTGTTACATCTTTTGGTGGTCTTACTAAATATGTTTCATTCTTGGGTGGTAAAAAGAAATCTTTTATTAGTTTGAGAATTTTCACGCTGATACTAAGGATTCTCCACTAAAATTTCCTCCTGGAATATATCCCCCTCCCCCCCTATTTCTTAGAACTAAAAAAATTACGAATCCTATAATTAACAATATTAGTATAACTGCCCAGTAGTTAGATAAGAATTTTTTAATACCAGAAGATTTTATTTGAAAATTTCCTATAACTATATCATTTGCTTGTATTTCATATAGACCAGTATTTTGTGGGGTGAAAACTATCCTTGTTCCTACACCACTTGAGATAGGATTATATTGAGATGAAGAACTTTTAGCATATAATATTGTCCAATTAGTTTTTCTATTTATTAATATAATTTGTTGAACATTCTCTTTCCAATTTGTTGTTAGATTTAATGTTAAAGAAGGTATTACTGTTATATTTTCTTTCGTTGTTACATATCCATTTGAATCTGCAACTAATAAGTGAGTACCTTCAGTTAAGGTTGTTGTAATTGTTCCATTAGTTACATTTTCTTGGTCACCATCTATTGAAAGAGTTGAATCTTTAGGATTTAGTTGTATTTTTATAGGAGTATCAGAAACTAAGTTATTTGGGATTTTAATAATTACAGATTTAGGATTAAGTGCTATTTTTCCAACATAATCTTGGTAACCATCAATAACATCAGATATTCTTAAAGTGTAATTCCTCTCAGGTAGTAACTTGGTAGTACCATTGAATAATACACCGTCTAAATATAACTTAGCATTTGTTAATAGAGAATTTGTTAAATTATCAACTGCTTGTATTACAACCTTTTGACCTCCATTTAGAGTATTTAAGGGTGGGAAAAACTTTGGAATAATACTTGTTCCCGCTGTTGCAGTTCCTGTTGATGTAATTCTTATCTGTTTTGTATATGGTTTCCCTATTGGAGCATTTTTATACTTAAAATATACTGTTAAGTTTGTTATTCCTAACTTAATAGGAGTGAATTTCCATATAAAGGGGTTCTCGCTTGAAACTGGTTCTCCTGAAATAAATTGATTTGGTTGTGGTGAAATTATAATATTTGCATTTATATTTGAACAGGTTAAAGTTCCTATTGATTTTAAACTATATTGTGAAGAATCTAAAGAGCAGGTTGGTAAGTCTGAAGAAGTTAAATTAGTTAAAGGGGTTGTTCCTTGTTGAACTGTAATTGTTAATGGAATATTCAAAGAACTAATTGGATTACGATTATCCTGTGCAGATATTTGGTAGATTAAATTATATGTTCCTGTTGATACTCCTGAGGTGTCCCAAGTTGGTGTTAGTGAATATTCTTTTCCTTGTGTTATTAATCCTTGTTGAGGTGTTGTAACAAATTGTAAGGCAGTACCAGAAGTTGCCTTTGCGGAATTGAAAGTTAGAGAAGAACACCCAGAAGAAGCGAAAATATCAATTTCACTACCTTGTCCTTGTATTCCTTGTTTTAAATAATATGTTCCTTGGTATGGTGAATAATATAAATAACAACCAGTAGATTCTTGGTTGGTTATATTTAAAACCAAAACTGTCTCTGTCCCATTATAAGAAATATGTTCAATATGGTATCCAGGTGTTGCCTGTTGGGGTATTGTTAGGGTCATTGATATTGTCTTTGGAGTGTCTGAGATAATTTTAAAATTAGGAGTATTTGAAAACCAAGTACTGTCTGGAGAGATTGAAAGGGGTGATGAAGAAATATTAGTATGTGAAACAATATTAATAGAAATTGTTTGTGTAGCACCTGCATTAATGTTTATTTGGTTTGGTGTCGTGGAAATATAAACTGCTGAAGTTAAAGTTAGCAGGGAGATTATTATTAAAAGTAATTGTATGTTCCTCATAACTTTTTATGTATTTATTCATTTAAATACTTTTCGTTTTCAGTTCCATATCTTAATTTGAAATATATTGCCTTTAAGGTTCCAGGGTTAATCGAGAGTATGATTATTAATAGAACTAAAAATATTAAAGTCATTAGTATTATTGGAACTAAGATAGGGGTTCCCTCTTTTATTATTTTATTTATTATTGTTTGGTTTGGGAATCTTATACTTCCTCCCCCACCTGTTGAACCTACATTAAATGTTTTAGATGAATATCCAATATTTCCCACACTATCTTTTGAAAATAATTTTATTGTGAATTTTCCATTTCCAGAAGCATTTATAGTGGTATCTGAACAAGATGGGAGCGTTATGTTTGTCCCATTTAAGTTATACCAACAAGAATCGATTAAGAGACCTGTTGGTGATGTCACTGTATAGTTTAAATTTATATTGTTTGGTGAAGTGTAGAAAATATTATTATTATAAGGTGATACTATTGTTATTATTGGAACAATCCCACTATTGAAGGGGTTATTTATTTGTGAATCTGATATACCTCCACAATACATTATGAAGTGTGAATTTGAGGCACAGGAGAAATATAATTGGTCAGCAACTACAAACGAAAGAATAAAAAAAAAAGGAATTAGTAATAAAATTAGTTTTTTCATATGTATCCCACTTGTCCATTTGGAAGGTAATATATGCAACCACTTGGGATATATAATCTCTTTGTTGAAGAATCATAAGACCAACAAGTTGAAGGTGTGGCTGCTGTTCCTAAAACTAAATTTATATTATTATATATTGGAGGAACATAATTACTATTTAAAACTAAATTTATATTATTATATATTGGTGGAGTGTAAGCAGATACAAAACTAATTAAAAGAATTCCAACTATTAAATTTATATATTTTTTTAACATTTTATATTTACTGCTATTGCTCCTGCTCTTGTGAAGTTATTTGGCTCATAAGCATAAACTGAATAATTAAATCCTTGAGCAACATTTATATTCCAACCACCAGTAGAATTTGTTGTTGTATTTCCTTGAGAAATATCACTTCCTACTTTCATTGCTACAACTCTTGAATCAGTTATTGCAACTCCGTTAGTATCTTTAACCGTTCCAGATAATGGGCAGGGGGTGGATTGTTCGCTTCCTATTGTGTATGTTGGAATTGATGAGGCATATCCTCTTGTTATAATATTATCAAAATAAGTGTAATATGAACTTCCTAACCCATCACCTATTAATCCTATATATTGTCCATTGTTTGAATAAGTAAATGTTCCTAAATTAGTTGAAGGCAAACTTGGATTTTTATCAGTTGTTGCTTGGTAATAAATTGTTGCAGATGTTGAATCTGTTGTTACAATTCCAAATTTATACCAAGTATTTGAAAGTCCCTGAAAGTTTGGTGACTGAGGTACAGTCCAAGATGTCCAAGAAGATGTTGTTGTAAATCCAGAAGACTGTGAACTTCTACTATCTAATCTATACATTTGACCAGCACCTGCCGAATTTGTATTAAAGAATAAATTTCCAAGACCAGTAGTTCGAATATTAAATGTTGTTATTTGATTTGTATTCATCCCAATATTTTTGTATAAATAATCTCCACTTGCAGATGGAACATTATAACTTGGAACTGGATTTCCAACTGTATTATCTTGGGATGTTGCTCCAGAAGAAGTCCAACTTGTTATTTTATCTCCTTCATCAAAATAAATAAATGCATTATTTTCATTACTCGTAGTAACTGCTCCACTATTTCCATAATACATATAAATATCTGTAACAGATGAAGCTAATAATGTTGGAACTTTAACCCACACATAAGCATCGGTTGAAGCTGTGTAATTATCAATCCAATAACCTAATTCTGTGTCTTGTGCTGAATTTGTAAATCTTAAATCTGAAAAGTCTGCATTCATTCCAGAAGTATATGGAATATACATTAAAGTTGAATAATTTGTTAAAGTAGTTCCAGAGGTTTCTGTTATGTTAATTTGTTTTTTATATAAAAAAGTATTATCCCACCAAGACGAATGAGTTTTATCATAAAATATTTTACCATTTACATCTACTGCGAAAGTTCCTGTTGATTCTATTCCTCCTGTTGATAATCTATTTATTGGAACATTATATATTGTAACTTTATATTCTCTATAATTTAATTTTGTATTTGATTGATAACTTGCAGGTAAATTTGTTAATTCGTTTAATTTGAAAACTCCTGTTTTTTGAGTTCCATTTGAATTTGTTAAGTAAGAAAACTGACTTAAAGAAATTGGAAATGTTGGATTTGTAAAATCATAATGATTAACTGTGTAAGTTTTATTACATTTTAAATAAGCATAATTAACTGGAGTTGAAGTGTAAGAAGTATAATTTGTTCTTCCAATATAAGCACAAGTTGTTGAGGTTGAATTTCCAGAGGTTATTACTTGTCCTACTGTTGTGCAAGTTGGATTATTAAAAACTGAACATTCGTATAAATAAGATTGACTTTTTACATAAGGAACTAAATATTGAACTTTAACATTAGATAAATTAAAAGTTGATAAATTAGTCATATTCATTAAAAGTAAAGAGAAGTTACCTCCATTATTTCCTGAAAGAACAGGTGCAGTTGAAGAATTTGTAGTAAATTTCAAAATGAATTGTTGAGTAGATAAATTATTTACTGGAAGGTGAGTCCAGTTTATACTTAGATATTGACTTCCTATTTTTGCAGTTGTCATAGATGTATGAATTGGCATATTAGGAATTGTTGGAGGAGTTGGATTTCCAGCAAAAGCTAAATTAATAAATAGACTTCCGAAGATTATAAAACCTAAAACATACAAAACTGAATATTCTCCTTTAAATTTCATCCTTGAATCACCACCCCTGTGCTATTATCTTGAATATATCTTGAACATCCTTGATTCAAACATATTTTATTTCCTGCTGTTATTGAAACATTTGAACTTGTTAAATTTAAGTTTCCAGTCATTATTCCTCCTGTTGTATGAACTGAAAGTGGGTCTGTTTCTGTGTAGGAAGAAATATATCCTGCCCCATTTGTAAGTTGTGAATTACTTGTTAATGTTGTAGAGTTATAGAATCCATAAGGATTTGTGTTTAGATAATAATCTGAAATTACAAAGTTTGTTGAATTGTAGAAAGCATAAGGATTTGTGTTTAGATAATAATTTGCTTTTTGTGATAACCAAATAGGGTCTGTTTCTGTGTATGAAGAAATGTACCCAGAAGGATTACTTGCTAAATAATAATTAGATAAACTTGAATTATATGCTAATGTTCCATTATAAGCTAATGGGTCTGTTTCTGTATATGAAGTTAAGTAAGATGGTATTGTAGTTGAATTATAATATGAGTTTGGATTTGTGTTTAGATAATATGGAGTAAGACTTGAAGATGTGATGTAATTATTTGGATTGGAGGCAAGATAATAATTAGCTAAAGAAGAATTATATGCTAATGTTCCATTATAAGCTAATGGGTCTGTTTCTGTGTAAGAATTTATATAACCTGCCCCATTTGTTAATTGTGAATTACTCGTGAGGGTTGTTGAATTGTAGAAAGCATAAGGATTTGATTTTAAATAATAATCTGAAATTACAAAGTTTGTTGAATTGTAGAAAGCATAAGGATTTGTGTTTAGATAATAATTTGCTTTTTCGGATAACCAAACAGGGTCGGTTTCTGTGTAGGAAGTTAAGTAAGATGGTATTGTAGTTGAATTGTAATAAGAGTTTGGATTTGTGTTTAGATAATATGGAGTAAGACTTGAAGATGTGATATAAGAAGCTCCATTTGTAAGTTGTGAGTTACTTGTAAGAGATGTAGAGTTATAATATGAGTTTGGATTTGTGTTTAGATAATATGGAGCTAAAGCGGAAGATGTGATGTAAGAAGCTCCATTTGTAAGTTGATTATTATTCGTAGGAATATTTGAAGCTAATGCTAATGTTCCATTAACTGCATTATTCCAGTTTATATAACCAGATGGATTGGATGTTGAATAATAACTTGGAATTGTAGTTGAATTGTAATATGAGTTTGGGTTTGTTATTCCATAATATAAATTATTTGCTTGTGAAGTTGTAGAATAACTTGTTTTATCTGCTGTCCAAATAGGGTCTGTTTCTGTTGTTAGATAACCTGCTCCATTTGTTAATTGTGAATTACTTATAAGAGATGTAGAGTTATAATATGAGTTTGGATTTGTGTTTAGATAATACGGAGTTAAAGCGGAAGATGTGATGTAAGAAGCTCCATTTGTTAATTGTAAATTATTCGTAGGAATGTTTGAAGCTAATGCTAATGTTCCATTAACTGCATTATTCCAGTTTATATATCCTGAGGGATTGGTTGTTGAATAATAACTTGGAATTGTAGTTGAATTGTAATAAGAGTTTGGATTTGTTATTCCATAATATAAATTATTTGCTTGTGAAGTTGTAGAATAACTTGGTTTATCTGCT
>VAOW01041230.1_pt1 | contig 11038 bp, 11 predicted proteins | sample 3393921 | NCBI WGS metagenome assembly VAOW01 (sample SAMN08290428, study PRJNA428436) | hydrothermal vent metagenome | isolation source: Deep-sea hydrothermal vent chimney | place: Indian Ocean: Southwest Indian Ridge | depth 2742 m m
TAAACAGAGACAAAAGTCTCAGTGTGCCCTGCATAGTACTGACCAATAACAGCTCCGAAGAGGACCTACACTCTGGCAAGAGTAGGCAGGACTTGAGAGTTCCTGTATTAAACATGCATAAGAAACCAATACATGGAGTAGTGATATGAACAGTGTGCAGGTTAAAATACCTGCTGGTTTGGATTGAATTAAGATTATAATTTGATATTAATGTTAAGAAAGTGGAGTTAGTAAAATATGGGAAAGGAGTACAATTCTAAACTAAGTGAGGTAGGGCAATTCATCCACCCAGTAAAATGGGTGGTCTCCTTGCCCAGATTATTATGAATCGACTCAAATACATCATTGTAAATATTGTTGAAACCTTACTGAGGGGGTTTCCTTTTCCAAGCAAAACAGGTTTGATTAAAATAGGAAACCCTGGTAGGGACTCGCCAGTTTTTCTAACCTGCAATTATCACCTGACTGTAGAAAGAGTAAAAAGGGCATTGAAGGGAATAGATTGCTATCTTCTTGTTGCCAATAGCAGGGGAATAAATGTATGGTGTGCTGCCACAGGTGGTCATTTTACAAATCATGATGTTATTTCAGTTTTAAAGACCAGTGGAATTGAAAAACTTGTGAATCACAGGAATGTGGTACTTCCCCAGCTTGCTGCCACTGGTATTGAATCCAGTGTTATAAAGAAGAAGACTGGATGGAAGGTGCACTGGGGACCGGTTTATGCAAAGGATGTCCCTGCATTTCTTAAAAACATGTTCATAAAAACCAAGGAAATGCGGGAGGTCAGATTCCCTCTGATGCAGAGAATTGAAATGGCTGCTATGTGGGCATTTCCCTTTTCGATTATTGCATCTATTATAACATTTCACTTCTTTCGTGATATGGTTCTGCCTGTAGCCACCTTTTTATGGATTTTATCATTGTTAATTTTTATATCATTCCCTCTTTATTCCAAATGGTTAAATACAAAGAAAAAAGGGACGAGTTTCAGCAAACATACTATTATTTTCGATTTCAGCCGTGTTCCGCTGATGCTGTGGGGAGTTTTTATGTTTTTCATTGCCGTCTATGGCATTTTAATATCTAATTTTACTTCTGGATTCATTTTCCGCTGGGGTCTCGTCTCATTTGTCTTTGTTCTTTTAATAAGTATTGATTTAATGGGCAGTACCCCTGTTTATAAGAGTGGTTTGCATGAGGACAGATTGCTAAAGGTTATTCTCGATGAAGAAAAATGCAGAGGCGCTGGTATGTGTGAACAGGTTTGCCCAAGGGATTGTTATGATGTGGATAAGAGCAGGCATATTGCAACAATGCCGGGAGCAGATAAATGTGTACAGTGTGGTGCCTGTATTGTTCAATGCCCCTTTGACGCTTTATATTTTAAGAGCCCGAAAGGCGAAGTATTAGCCCCTGAAACCGTCCGAAGATTTAAATTAAATCTTATGGGTAAGCGTCTTGTTAAGGTGGAGGAGCAATAATTGCGGGGCAAATATATAGTTAATAGGATAAATGGAATAATTTAAGTAATATAAATGCTACTTTTATGACAGACGTAGCAGAAAACCAACGACTTTAGTCCTGGGTAGTTCATTCATAAAAAATGTCCACTTTTGCAATAAAAGGGTGTGAAGAATGCTGACACCAGAGATTATATTTGATAATATTGAGAGAAATAGGGGTAAAATAAAGGAGTATGGTGTAAGAAGGATTGGATTAAAATTATAATTTTTAAAGAGGTGAAAAGGGCAATTCCTCCTCCACATTTGTAAATCAGGTAATCCTGCCCGGAGAAGATGAAATGTAGTAGATGCAGTGAAAAGGCTGTTTATATAAGGCGCTATAGCGGACAGAGTTTCTGTAGACACCATTTTCTTGAATATTTCGAAAGAAAGGTGAATAAAACACTTAAAATAGAGAAAATGCTGAATAGAAGTGAGAAGGTTGCTCTTGCAATTTCAGGTGGTAAAGATAGCCTGACCCTCGTACATATAATAAAAAAACTTGGAAAAAAACTTGACCTTGAACTCCACTGCATCCTTGTGGATGAAGGTATAGGGGGTTACAGAGAAAAAACTGTGAAGATAGCCGAAGAATTCTGCCGGAAACTTGATCTTGAACTTGAAGTGATAAGCTTCAGGCAGGAATACTCAAAGAGTCTGGATGAAATGGTTGAGTTGGGCAAGAGAACACCATGCACCTACTGTGGGGTTTTCAGAAGGGAACTGCTAAACCTGAAGGCACTTGAGCTTGGTGCACACAGGCTTGCTACAGGGCACAATCTTGACGATGAGGTTCAGGCAATATTTATGAATTATATAAAGGGAGATGTGGAGAGATTGATTAAGATAGGCACTACAACAGGCAAACCCAGGCTTGTGGCAAGAATAAAACCTCTTATAGAAATGCCAGAGAAAGAAGTGGCTCTCTTCTCTATTCTCAATGATTTTCCTGTAAGCTTTGATGAATGTCCTTATGCAACATCATTCAGAGCCAGAATAAGAGACATGATAAATAACCTTGAAGAGAGCAGTCCGGGTATAAAATATTCAATACTGAGCGGCTACAGGAAACTCCTCGGCAAAATAACCTCTCCAGAGGTGTCATCATCACCTATGAGGAAGTGCGAGAAATGTTCAAATACAACATCTCAGGCAGTATGCATGGGATGCAGGCTCAGAGAAGAGCTCGGAATCAGCTAGTGCCCCTTCAACTAATTTGATTCCTCTTTTTAACATCGATTAATCGTTGATTTTTTGGATGTTTGTTCCTCCAAATTATGTACTTCCTTATGGTTCTGGCCTGCTCTTTTTTCGTCTTGTAATTCGAGTTCTCCATGGCAAACTTTCTTGGGCACGATTGATGGTCACTGGGTCTTTACCTCTGCGAAGGTAACGTTGTAGACGAATCCCATCCTCGTTTGTTATATCACGAACATAGATGCACATGAATAATAAATAGTCAGTGATGCTGATAAATAAGTTATGGAAGAAATTTATTTGGTGGGGCACTAGCTAATCTCTCACTATGAATTCTTCGAGTAACTCCTTTGCTTTCTCTCTCTTCTTCTGATGCTCGATAAGAAACTTTTCAACTCTATCAGCAAGATATTTCTTGCACTCACCACAGAGAATCGCACCTGATGTGCAGGCTGAATAGCGTTCTTTAATTTTCTCATCATTTTCTTCAAAGAAGTAATACAAATACTGATATATGCTGCACACACCAGGGTTGCCTCCCACTTTTCTCTGAAGTTCAACACTTTCTTGACCGCCTGTAAAAGCCTGCATTATCTTCTTTCTTGCTTCCTTGGGATTATCCACAGTATATATACTGGTCTCTGGCTTTGAGGCAGACATCTTATCTCCACCAGCAAGACTTGGGAAGAATTTACAGTGAATCAGAGCAGGTTTCGGATAGCCAAGAGAAGGTGCAACATCCCTTGTAATTCTAAAGTGAGGGTCCTGGTCTATGGCACATGGTATAAGCACGGGCACTGCCCTGTTCTCCCTCTCAGATTCCAGAAAGCAGGGTGCGGATTGCATACTTGTAAAAAATATCATACCTATATTTGTTTCATTTTTAAATCCAAAAACAGCTTTTGCAGTAGAAAGGGTTATTTTCTTTGCCACATTCAAAGCTATCCTATACTGAATTTTTATGTATTCTGTGTTAAGGAAAATCTCTGTCTTTTCAGGGTCAAATCCCAGAGCAATTATATCAAGGGCATTTTCATAGGAAAATTTTTTTGTGTCTTCAAGGCTGAAGTCTGGATTGAAGAGAAACTTCTCATCATCTGTAAGCTGGAAAATAAGTCTTACATCAAATTTCTCCTGGAGCCATCTGGTGAAAATCCATGGCATGAGATGCCCTAAATGAGTATGACCGCTTGGTCCTCTGCCCGTGTAGAGCACAAATCTATTGCCCTTCTCATACTCGCTGACAATCCAGTTTAAACTCCTGTGGGAATAAAAAATCTTTCTCCTCAGCAATGCATGAAGTTCCCCTGTATGCTTCTCTATTCTCTTCAAAAGAGCCTCATCTATGGGTGAGGTTCCAAATTTATCTATAAGCTTCTCATAGTCTATCTCTCCTTTGACTTCCCAGGGAGTAACCACAAATTCTGCCATGACTAAACCTCAGGAGTCTCTTGTTGTGTGCCCTATTTAACTTTACTGTTGGGAAGTCTCCTTCTGGAAGAGAGAAGTAGTTCACGGTTTATGTTGCAGCTAAAATTGCAGGAGTTAAATTTATAAGGGTTACTATCTAAATTTGAAAAAGTCATACTTTTTGGAGGATTTATTATGGCAAGATTTCCAGAAGCAGAAAACAGGCTTTTCCACGTCAAAATTTGCAGGAAATGCAAGGCAAGAAACCCATGGCTGGCTGATAAGTGCAGAAAGTGCGGTTCCAAGTCACTCAGGACAAAGAAGAAAGAAAAGCGATGAAGAGTAAAGTCAATCACCACCCATTAAAACGGGTGGCTTGTCCCCGTGAGGGATAAGAGCAATTGGTTGATTAGGAGGCATTGAAGAATGCAGAAGTTATTGGTAGAGTTAAAGAACACACCAGAGGATGCTCCTCAAGTCCCCTGCTCTGTAAGTGGAGCATTAAATAGAGATAAAAGTCTCAGTGTGCCCTACAAAATACTGGTTAATAACAACTCCGATGAGGACTTACACTCTGGCAAGAGTGGACAGGACTTGAGAGTTCCTGCGTTAAACATGCATAAGAAACTAATACCTGATAGTAGTGCTAGGAACAATGAGCAGGTTGAAATACCTGCTGGTTTGGATTGGATTAAAAATTATTACTCTTATACAAATTTTAAACTATGTGAGGTAGGGCAATTCCTCCACCCATTGAAATGGGTGGTTTTCTTGCCCAGATTATTATGAAGGTTCTAAGCTATATAGAAGAAAGGCTTGAGAAAGGGCCTATGCACTTCACTCTTATTGACCCTGATAAACAGAGCCCTGATAGAGCTGGGATTATTGCAGAGGAGGCTGAAAGAGCTGGCACCGATGTAATAATGGTAGGAGGAAGTGCAGGAATAGATCTGTACACCCTTGATACTACTGTGAAAGAAATCAGAAAAAATGTTAATTGTCCTGTGATATTATTTCCTGGTGATGTTTCCGGCGTTTCAAAGTTTGCAGATGCGATATTTTTCATGAGCCTTCTCAATTCGCAGAATACCTACTATATAACAGGGGCTCAGGCAGTGGGTGCAAAGGCTGTCAAGCTTGCTGGAGTTGAACCTATTTCCATGGCATATCTTATTGTCGAACCAGGCGGTGCAGTTGGCTGGGTGGGAGAAGCAAAGCCACTTCCCAGAAATAAGCCTTCTCTGACAGCAGCCTATGCCCTTGCAGCCCAGTACCTAGGGTTCAGGCTGATTTACCTTGAGGCAGGTTCTGGTGCACCGTCACCTGTACCTGTGGAATTGATAGAGGCTGTAAAGGCTACTGTTGACATACCGGTTATAGTCGGAGGAGGAATAAAAAATAGAGAAGATGCTGAAAAGGTTATAAAGGCTGGAGCCAATATAATAGTTACAGGTACTGCGGTGGAAGAGGCTAAAAATGCTTATTCCAAAGTAAAAGAAATAGTACAGGCACTGGGTGGTGAATAAAATGGATTTAACGTTTGCACTTATTGCTGGTTTTCTTGTTGTTGTTTTTACATTTTACTATCTTGAGAAGGAAATATCGAAAAGTGAAATTTTCTGGTTGTACTCTGGTCTGGCAATTCTGATGGGCTTTATCTCACTCTACAATGTAATCTATAACAGACAAAGTTTTGAATATTATATATTAATGGGTGTCTTTTTTATTTTCATGGCTTCTCTATACTTTGAAGAAGGAGAGACTAATGCAGCAGGAAGAGCTACATAGGCATGAGAAGCTTGTTCTGAAGGCTCTCGACAGGCTTGGAATGGCCTCTCCAGAAGAGATAGTTGAAGAGGCTGGAATAGAGTTTAGTAGTGTTAACAGGGCAGTTTCATGGCTTTCTCTTAAAGGAGTTGTAGAAGTAGAGGATTTTGAGGATAAAGCTATTGAACTTGGAGAAGAAGGTAAGGTCTATGTAGAAAAAGGCCTACCTGAAAGGCGCGCATTTGAACTGCTGAATAAAAAGGGTGAAATAGAGCTGAAGGAACTTAATTCCATTCTCAGCAGGGATGAGGTAACTATTGCTCTCGGCTGGCTGAAAAGAAAGAATCTTGCTGTAATCGACTCAGGAGTACTCAAACCCACCGATAATGGTATGAAAGAAAGAGAAACGCCTGATGAGAAACTTCTTCTGAGTGTTATGAAGGAAGGCAGGTTATTGGAGAGTACTCTCAACCCGGAGCTCAAGCAGGCTGCAGAACTTCTTAAGGGAAGAAAGAATGTAATTAGAATTCATGAGGTGAGCCACAGGAAGATAAGACTAACAGAAAAAGGTAGAAAAACAATCAAACAGGGAATCAAGATTGAGGATAAAATCTCTCAACTTACCCCTGAGATTATCAAGAATGGAACTTGGAAGAATATGAAATTCAGGCGTTATAGTATAAACACCCCTGCACCCGAACTTCTACCTGCAAAGCTTCACCCTCTACGGGAGATTGTAGAGGAAATCAGATGGATTTTTCTTAAGATGGGCTTCAACGAAATATCTGGTCCAATGGCAGAATCAGCCTTCTGGAATTTTGATGCCCTATTTGTGCCTCAAGACCACCCTGCAAGGGAGATGCAGGACACTTTCTATCTCTCAAATCCTGAAAAGACAGAGATACCTTCCGATGATATTGTAGAGGCTGTCATGAATGCCCATGAAGGTGGATGGAAGACTGGAAGCAGGGGCTGGCGCTACAAGTGGAGCAGAGAAAAAGCAATGGCAAGTGTTCTCAGGACACATACAACCTCCACAACCATAAGATACCTTGCTGTGGGTCATGAGTTACCTGTTAAAGTCTTTTCATTAGGTAGAGTTTTCAGAAATGAAAGGATATCCTTCAAACATCTGCCAGAATTTCATCAATGTGAGGGTATTGTAGCTGGTGATGTGGGCTTTTCTCATCTTCTGGGCATACTTAAAAAATTCTACAGCACTATGGGTTTTTCTCAGGTGAGATTCAGGCCTGCCTACTTCCCCTATACAGAACCCTCTCTCGAGGTGGATGTCTTCCTTGAGGATAAAGGTAAATGGATGGAGCTGGGAGGAGCAGGAATATTCAGACCTGAGGTTACCGAGCCTCTGGGTATACATAAACCTGTTCTTGCTTGGGGTCTTGGGCTCGAGCGCCTTGCAATGCTCCGCCTTGGGCTAAAAGATATAAGACAGCTTTATATGAGTGATCTTAACTGGCTCAGAAGAGTAAAGGTGATTTAGAATGGCAGTTATAAAGCTCAACCTGAAAGACCTAAATAAACTTTCAGGCTTTGAAATTGGAAAAGAGGAGCTTATGCAGCGTTTGCCTCTTTTAGGATGCGACATTGAAGGTATTGATGGGGATTATGTATATGTAGAATTCTTTCCAAACCGTCCTGACTTATATAGTGTAGAAGGTGTGGCGAGAGCATTAAGAAATTTCTTTGGTTTCAAGAAGGGGCTCAGGGGCTATAAACTTCTTCCTCCAAAAACTTATATTAAGGTGGATGAGAGTGTTGAGAAAATAAGGCCTTATGTTGTCTCCTGTGAAGTTGAAAATGTCAGGCTGAATCATGAATTTATTCAGGAGCTGATGGATCTGCAGGAAGACCTTCACTGGGTTCTCGGTAGGGATAGAAAAAAAGTTTCAATAGGTGTACATGACCCATCAAGAGTTAAGCCGCCTTTCAGATATACTGCTCTCGGAGACAGAGATATCAAGTTTGTCCCTCTGGGCATGGAAGAGGAGATGAGTCCAGTGCAAATTCTCGAAAAACATCCCAAAGGTAAGGATTATGCTCATATTATCTCTGGACACGACAAATATCCCTTTATTCTTGATTCAGAAGGGAATGTTCTCTCCCTACCTCCCGTAATAAACGGTGAACTAACAAAGGTGAGCGAAAAAACTGAGAAACTCTTTGTGGATATAACAGGTACTGACTTTGACTTAATATCTAAGGCTCTGAATATTTTAAGTACAGCCTTCCTTGAAAGAGGCTTCATGGTATATCAGGTTGAAGTGAGATATAAAAATAAAACAGTTATAACACCGGATTACACTCCCGAAGAGAAGGACATCTCTCTCGATTATGTGAATAATATTCTTGGACTTTCCATATCAGGCGAAGAAGCTGTTGAAGCTCTTGAAAAAATGGGTTACGGAGCTTTCTCGGCAGGGAACAGCCTGAAGGTAGAAATACCTGCATACAGGAGCGATATATTTCATCCTGTGGATATTGTTGAGGATATTGCCATAGGCTATGGTTACGAGAATTTTGACGCGAAGCTTCCTGATATAGCCACAACAGGTGAAGAGGACTCTCTTGAAGAGAAATGCAGAAAGCTGAGAAAGCTTCTTGTAGGTTATAGTCTCAGTGAAGTTATGAGCCTCATGCTGTCCAATGAAAAAGAGAATTTTGAAAACATGTTTGTTGAGGGAGAGGCAGTAACAATCAAAAATCCTATAAGTGAAGACCATACAATAGTGAGAACATCTCTTTTACCAAGTCTTCTAAATGTTCTGAGAATTAACAGGCACCACGAGCTTCCTCAGAAAATTTTTGAGATTGGAGATATACTCATACCTTATAAAGAACTGCCTGAAGGTGCAAAAGCTGAGAGACATCTTGCTATTGTGCTTATTCATTCAAAAGCTGGCTTCACTGAAATTAAATCTATAGCAGAAGCTTTGATGAGAGACCTTGGACTGGAATATAAGATTGAAGCAGAGGAGCACGGCAGCTTTATTCTTGGAAGATGTGCTAGGATAGTTGCAGGAGGAAAACCAGCAGGATACTTTGGGGAACTCAGGCCAGAAGTTATTATAGCCTTTGACCTCGAGTATCCTGTTGTGGCTATGGAAATTAATGTGGAGCAGATATAATTTTTCCTCTGGAAGATTTATATAATAGTTAATTGTTTCATCACTAAATATCCTATCTGCCAATATTTCAGAAGGCTATAAATCCTGACTTGGTATGATACTCATAGAATGAGTTATTTAGCTACCCATTTTTAGATTTAGCGTAATTTCGAAACAGCTTGTAGCCCTTATACTACCAAGCTTAGAAAAATCATATCTGGACAGCATTATATCTTCGCACATCCAGAAAAAAAATTTCAATTAATCAATAGTGCTTTCAATTCTTAATCCAGTCCAAACCAGCAGGTATTTCAACCTGCTCACTGTTCCTAGCATTATTATCATGTATTGGTTTCTTATGCATGTTTAATACAGAAACTCTCAAGTCCTGCCTACTCTTGCTAGAGTGTAAGTCCTCATCGGAGTTGTTATTAGCCAGTATTTTGTAGGGCACACTGAGACTTTTATCTCTGTTTAATACTCCAATTACAGAGCAGGGAACTTGAGGAGCATCCCCTGATGTGTTCTGAAACTCTACCAATAACTTCTGCATATTACTATGCCTACTAATCAACCTGTTACCCCTATCTCTCACGAGGCAGGCCACCCATTTGAATGGGTGGTGATTGACAATGAAGGATTTTTACGTTTTTAATAGTTCTTTTTTAATCTTCCTCATATATTTCCTTCCTATTATCTATAGGACTTTTCGGTATTTAAGGTTTTTTCACCATTTTATACAACTATTATTTAAAATCACCTTCAATCGTGTGTTGTGGTAAGAAAAGTATTTATATTACACAAGTATAACCAGATAGAGATTACAGGAGATTTGAGGAGGTTTAGACTTGAAAACAAAGTATAAAACCATTTCTTTCATTGGAGTATTGGTGCTTGTGGTCGTAGCGGCTGGCTGTATCAGCTTGACCTCTATGAGTGCTGGGAACATAGCCCAGAAGATGCAGGAGAAATACAATACCATAAAGGACTACCAGGGTACTGTTGTTATGACCACTGTTATTAATGGCAAGAGTAAGGTAACAGAAAGCGACTTTAAGATAAAGAAACCCTATAAGGTTTTATTAATAAACAAAGAGACAGACAGGGTTATTGTGTCCAATGGTACTATAATATGGTCTTATCTCCCCAAGAAAAATGAAGTCTTGGTTATGGAACTCTCAAAGAGAGAAGAACCCAGGATAGGCTTCGGGACAGTAATAAAGAACATGATGAAGAGATTCGATGTCAAGCTTCTTGGCACAGGGAAAATAGCTGACAGGAACACATACATTCTCGAATTAGTGCCAAAAAATAAAACAGGAGAATCATTAGGTACAGAGAAAATCTGGGTTGACAAGAAATACTGGATGCCCTTGAAAATAGAAGGGAAGATGAAAATCTTAAATGAAACCATGCAGTTCACGACATCCTATGAAAACATCAAGTTCAACATTGATATACCAGACAGCGACTTCCAATATGTTATACCGAAGGGTGCCAAAGTTGTGAATCTGGATAATATAATTCCAAAAAACACAGGTCTACAGAAAGCACAGAAAGAGGTGAATTTCACTATATTCACTCCAAGCTATCTGCCGGAGGGATATAAATTCAGAAATGCAATAGTTTTCAATAAGATTGCTGTTGCCATTACATATAAGAAAGAGGGCAGTAAGATTCCTATACAATTCTCAGAACAGAAAGGGAAATTAAAACCCTTCCTTGGTGCAGAAGTGGTTAATATCAATGGTAACAAGGGATACTATTTCTCTGTCACCACACTGAGGAATAGCGTGTTAAGCTGGACTTCTAACAACCTTATATTGACCCTCACTTCCCCGCTACCAAAAAAAGAGATGGAGAAGATAGCAGAGTCTGTAAAATAATGCTATGGGATATAGATGAAGATATTAAGATATGAGATATGACATACTCCCACGACTAAAGAGGCTGTCCCGTAATCGAAAATACTACAAGAAATAAGCTAAATTTATCCTTTATTGTCTAAAATAAGCAGTCTTTATATTACTGATA
>VAOW01021755.1_pt1 | contig 11015 bp, 9 predicted proteins | sample 3393921 | NCBI WGS metagenome assembly VAOW01 (sample SAMN08290428, study PRJNA428436) | hydrothermal vent metagenome | isolation source: Deep-sea hydrothermal vent chimney | place: Indian Ocean: Southwest Indian Ridge | depth 2742 m m
AATACCCGTGTTCGCATGGGAAATAATTACAGCCTGTAACCAAGTCTTGCCCCAATGGTTCTTGGTGCGCCCCAGAAACGTTTGATGCCGGAAAGCGGATCATTGCGGAGCATGGTCTGCGCATAGAGTTCATTCGTCAGGTTACGGCCATAAATATTGGCATACCAGCGTCCGTTACGGCTTTCAAAATCGAGACTCATATTAACAATTCCATACCCATCCTGTTTTACGGCTGGATCCGCATAGATATTAAAATAGATGCCGGATTGATAACGATAGCTCACGCCAAACGTGAGTTTTCCGGTACCCAATAACCAGTTATAGTGGGTACCCAGATTGATGGATAGATTCGGCGCCTGCGGCAGGGGATTGCCTGCACGGTTGGGATCCTCACCGGGGTTATTGCGGTCAACCGAGACAAAATCCGTAAACTTTGTATCAAGCAGGGTGGCTGATAGGCTAAATTCCAGATTCCACGCCGGTTGCAAACGAGCTTCGAGGTCAAGCCCCTTGATGATGGATCTTGCCGCGTTGATTACAATGGGGCCGGTGCCAATCGGTGTATCGCGCGGTGGAGTTCGCAACTGCATATCTTTGTAATCGTAATAGAACAGAGCGGCGTTGAATAAGAGACGCTGATTATACCAGCGCGATTTTAGCCCTGCTTCGTAGTCCCATAAATATTCGGGATCAAACGGAGGCTGTATGCTCGAGGTGTTGAAACCGCCGGCTTTGTATCCGCGCGCAGCTTTTGCATAAACCAGTTTGTCTGAGTGGGTTGAATACTCCAGAGTGAACTCAGGTGTTAGTGCCTGCCAACTTTGTTCTTCGTTCTGCGTCGTTATTGTTGTGCCGGTAGATTTTGAAACGGTTTTAACAAGATCGAGTTTACGCCTGTCATGGTTGTAGCGAACCCCGGCCTTGCCGCGCCAGCCGGGGCGAAAGCGATACATAAGCTGGCCAAAAGCGGCATAGGACAGAGTGTCGACCGTACCATCAGGCATATTGCGGATCCCTTTTAGTGGCAGTCTCACATCCAGCATTTGCTCGGCTTTTTCATTAAGAAAAAACAGGCCGGCGATCCAGGACAGGGGAGCTTGTGCTGGCGAGAGCAGGCGGAACTCCTGTATGAAAGTACTGGAATCCGCTTTTGGGTAGTTGGCGGAATAGTCTACGTTAGTGCCATCGAGATCCAGGGCTATATTAACCTTAGTATTCAGATACGCGGTGGTTGAGATGAATTTCATCTGCTTATGTTTCCAGTTCAGTTTTGCGCTGTAACGGCTATTTTGAACCTTCAGATTTGGACTAACATTAGAGGTGAGTTCACGAGGATTGTCTGGCACGATACCCCCCCGGGCAATGCCACCGTTTATGCCCCGGGTTGGATCGGGTTGCGGTGCGATAGCGCGTGAACTATTTTCGTTGTTATGCGAGGCGCTGAACAACAGTCGCAGATTCTTTACTGGCGTATAAAGCAACTTGGCGCGTAGTGCATAATTGTTTTCATTATCGGCATCTTCTTTCAGGAAAATATTTTCTGAATAGCCGTTGCGTCGAGTTATATTTCCTGCAAGGCGAAATATTAAATTTGAGTTGCTTATCGGCAGGTTTAGGGTGCCGCGAAGTTGGCGTTTGTTGTAGCTACCGTAGAGAAAATCTGCATAAGCCGATCGGTAGGGTTTGGGATCACGGGTGCGAATGCTGAGGGCGCCGCCGACCACGTTACGTCCCAGTTGCACGCCCTGGGGGCCTTTGAATACATCCACCTGCTTAAGATCGTAGAAGTCGATGATGGAATCAAAAGCCCGAGGTTGATAGATGCCATCGATAAAGGTTGCAACACTGGCTTCGGAGCCGGCTGAAATAAGATCACTGCCAACACCGCGTAAATAAAGCTGGCCGAGTACGGCGTTAGTTTTAAAAATGAAGCCGGGAGTTTTATACTGGAGATCGACGGTGTTTGCTATGCCGGAAACATCGAGTTCCTGTGCAGAAAAATGATCGACCGTTGTGGGTGTGTTTTGCGGATCAGCGCGCCGACCTTCTGGCGTGATAATAATGGTTTTTGCTTTGTATTTTTTTTCAGCGCCGTCGGACGACGGCGCGTCAAGTTTGTCCGTTTTTACTTCTGCCATCGCCAAATTTGCGAAACAGGGTATCAGGAGAAACAAAAATATTTTTCGACAGGCGTGTAAAATAAGTAGTTGTGTAAACCGTCTCACCGATTCTCCCCTCCCCCCTATAATTATTAAGTATTTATTATTAAAGAAAAAAGCGATGATATGCAAGCAGGGGTTTCTATGAAAATCTCTGTAATTGCTTCAGCCATGTATGGATAGTTTTTCTTGAGTCTGGATCGTCGTTCCGCGCGGCATTCTCAATTGCTTGGCCGATCAGCCGTGAAGTATAGATTTTCAGTTGTCGTAAATCGTCCGCACACGCGACCGCATCACGCCATCGGATTGCCATCATGTTCCTGGATAAAGTAGCCGGTCAGGGCCGGCATTATAACGGAGAGCGTCGAACAGGGTGATCAGACCTGACTTAGCAGTTGTGTCCGGATGCGGGTCATGAGCAGCCCGACATCATCGCCCTTGCGCCATTGTGCGACGCCAAAGTGGGTATCGAGCTGGAAGTTTTCGAGGTCAGGGCGGGTTTCGAGTTCAGGCAGATCCAGCGCCTCGATGCGTCGGCCCACTTTTTGCGCCAGTGTGAGCGCATCATTGGCGTGCGTTTCCGGCAGCACGATGAGTAATTCGCTCTCCCCCAGACGGCCGATGATGTCGGCCCAGCGCAACTGGTCGTTGAGCATATAACGCAGGGATATAAACAGGGAGGCCGGATTTTTATTCTCCGTGGCGCGGATATAGTCATCGAGGTTGGTCAGATGCACGAGGATGAGCGACAGCGGGTTGTGATAACGGCGGCTGCGTGAGACCTGGGACTCCAGACTCTGATACAGCGCCCGGCGGTTGGGCATGCCACTTTGCCTGTCCACCAGGATATATTCCTCCAGCTCTCCGGCGAGCCGGTCACGCTCCTGCATAAGCTGCTGGATGGGGCTGATGTCGGTAAAAAACTGTACGAAACCGGCGTTTTCACCTAATGATTGCGTTGCCGCGAGCAGCCACCGATCTTCGTCGCTTTTTTCTCCCGCCAGGTGGAGGGTCGAGTTTTCGATGAACAGGCTTTGCAGCGCCTCGGGAACCTCATCGATGCTCCGATCGAGTATCAGCGCCGTTTGTCCGTCAAGTATTTCGGCCAGCAGATTATTCATCCAGCGGGCATGGCCTGCTTCATCGACCAGCAGCATGGCCAGTGGGCAGGTTTGCATCATAGATTGAAGCTGTTGCTGTGAAAGTTGTGTGAGCATAGCGGGAAAGAGACCTCTCGCATCAGTGATCCGGTTTGTGAAAGTATATCGGCACAAGGGTAAATTTTATTTAATGTAAGTCAATAGTTTGCTGCGGTTTATTGCAATATTGGGACAAAAAAAGTGTAGAAAATCCCGTAGCCGCCGATAAACGGACTGTATGAAGTCATTCGTCGCAGGTGAAAACAGGCAGGGAAGCGAACCGGATTTCAAGCTCATCAAGCAGCGTTTTGTCAAATTGAATTGGGCAAGATTGCAGCGTGTCAATTCAGATCTGCGCCCCAGCCAGCGTGATTTCATCCAGTTATTACCGCTCTTGTTTCACGTTAATCACCCCATCCTGCCGGGTTATGTGTCCAAAGATACCCCGGTCGGTCTGCCTGAGTATCGGCCTTCCAGAGAAGCACTGCTGGCTGCGCGGCGGCTGTCAAAAAGCTTTTCCTGGAAAAAACGCGCCTACCGACGATTTGATATCCACGGCCTCTACCTCATGGGCAGCACCGGCACGATTGCCTACAGTGACAAAAGTGATTTTGATATCTGGGTAGTACACGGCAGCAATTTGGAGAGTAAACAAATCAATGAATTGCAGGCGAAGGCTACGGGCATTGAGGAATGGGCGGCTAGCATGGAGGTGGATGCCAATGTATTTCTTGTGGATGCGCACCAGTTCAAACAGGGTGAGCATGGTCACCTGAGTAGTGAGAGTAGCGGCAGCGCCCTGCACTATCTGTTATTGGAGGAATTTTATCGCACCAGTGTCCTGCTGGCGGGGCGCTATCCTTTGTGGTGGCTGGTGCCGCCGGATGAGGAAGCTAATTATGATGCTTTCGTCGAGGACATCAAGCGCAAGCGTTATCTTCACAGCCGTGAACATATTGATTTCGGCGGGTTGGCTAAGATACGCGCCGAAGAATTTTATGGCGCGACGCTGTGGCTGCTCTACAAAGGCATCAATTCACCCTACAAGTCCATACTCAAAATCCTGCTCATGGAAGCCTATGCCAGTGAGTATCCGCAGATCGATTTGCTCGGTGTACGCTTTAAACGCGCCGTATATGAGGGTGAGGAGGATATTAATGCCCTGGATCCCTACCTGATGATGATGGACAAGGTGGAGGAATACCTGCTTGAGTACAATCAAAGCCAGCGCCTGGATCTTGTGCGCCGCAGTTTTTATTTCAAGGTCGGTGAACAGCTGAGTGAAGACCGAGGTCGCAGTAAAAACAGCTGGCGGCGTGAGCTGATGTCCGGGTTGGTCAATCGATGGGGCTGGGCAAGTGGACAACTACAGCGGCTGGACTCCAGGGAGGAGTGGAAGATCAGTAGTGTGGTGGAAGAACGCAAGGCGCTGATACGTGAATTTACCGGTAGTTATCGTTTTCTTTCATTATTCACCCGTTCACGGACCCAAAGTAGCAACCTCATCAGCCAGAGTGATCTCAATGTCCTGGGGCGAAAACTCTATGCCGCCTTCGAGCGCAAGGCGGGTAAGATTGAGATCGTTTATAAAGGTATTACCAGTGATCTGCATGAAAGTCATCTATCCTTTCATCAGTTGTACAGTGACGATGGTCAGGAATACTGGATGGTATACAGCGGCATGGTGAGTGATGAAGAGATCTATGCCCGCACACCTATGAAGCGTGGTTACAGCCTCGTAGAAATCATGGCCTGGTGCTATTTTAACAAAATTATTAACCGGCAGACCATTCTTGCCCTTTATGCCAGAGATAGCGACCTGACGGAAAAAGAACTCTATCTGCTGGTGGAAAATATGTCGCGCCTATTTCCGGATGAAGTGCTGGCAGCCAGCTCGGTTTACGATATGCGCCAGTCGGCCAGAATCTGTGCCATTGCCACCTTTATTAATGTCGGACTGGATCCCTTTTCCTCACAAACGCGAAGAGGCAGGCATATTAGTAGTAGCCAGACGGATGCATTGAAGTACGGTGGCAAGAGAGAAAATCTGACGCTAAGCGTCGACCAGATTATTGTTACCAGCTGGAATGAGGTGCTGACATTCAAGTTTTATGATGTGGATGGGTTGCTGAAATGTATCCAGGGCTACATGAAATGGTCGTCATTAGAGAACAGAAAAAATTTGCCACCGATCAATGCGTTTAGTTTCTCTTCCTACCGGGGCACTTCGATAGCGCGGCGAATTGAAACCCTGTTCGCAGAAATCATTGATACTTTTTACAACGGCACCTATGCCGAGGGGACGCGTTATATTCTGGGAATAGAGTGGGAATACTATGTGTTGAGTATGGAGGAAGGCATACTCCAGTATGAAAAAGCCGGGAATACGGACGAATTGTATCGCTACTTTTCGAAACCGGTAGATCGATTCCGGCCGGTCATTTTTGATTCTCAAACTCTGAGCGACAATGTTTTGCCCTTGATTTACAAAAACAATCGCCAGGGCGATGTGCAATGTTTTTTTGAAGTACGAAATGATGAAGTTGATGTCTATGTGCTGGATGAACGAGGATCGTTGTACCGCCAGACCCGATCCTTTTACGATGTGCTGGGTCTGGTCAGACATTTTAGAGAATACTTTGAATCCGTGCGAGAACGAATGGCCTATTCGATACAGAGCGGTTCCGGTTTCCGGGATGTGCTGTTTCATCGCATTGACCGGGGGTTAAACGGGCGGCGGGAAATTTATCGTTATGGTGAAAACGATTATATTCACACGGCCTCCTACATAAAGTTTCAGGTGATGGTGGATCACCAGGAAGACAATATGATCTTTACATTGTTTTGTGAAGACAGGGAATTCTCCAACCTTGAGCACGGCGATGGCATCTATCAGGAAGTCGCTCGCTATATTCTTTCTCTGCGTAAAAGCGGTGAAGTCTATCCTATCTATATCACTGATCTGGATTTATCCAGCACCTTGCTGGATGCCAGTGTCGAGTCAATCCAGACGGTGCATTATTTGCATTACAAGAAAATTATCGAAGAACGATTAATGGATGAAATAAAACGCATCGGCAAAAGCTAAATAGCTGTTCCGAATACTAGTACACTTTGATGAATTACCGTTCGTCCTGAGCTTGTCGAAGGAAGCTTGTCGAAGGATGAATAGATTAAATACTATATTCACAGCATTTCCACGCTCATGGTTCGACAAGCTCAGCACGAACGTGGAAATTTACAGGTGTACTGGTATTTGGAACGCTTATTTAGTCATAAAGAGCTTGCCTTAAATTCCGTGTTATTGTCAGTCATTACGCATAGCCTGAAAAATCTCCAGCATGTCCTTTTCAACTTTTTTCATCACCGGTTCCAGTTTAGGATAGGTTTTGTCGGTAAGCTGGCGTGGATTAGCGGCAACGATCAGGGTGTCCTCGCCTTCAGCAAAAATAGCTATTTTGAAGGGTAGATAGGGAATGAGCTTTGGGTAGTCATTACTAAGGCGGGTAACCAGATCTGCCTTGCCGAAAAAGACCACTCGGTACCTGTCGGTGACGTACCCACTATGGGTCAGACCGATATCCACACGTTGCACCCGGCTGACGGTATAACCATGATTTCGAATGCTGTCCTGCAATTTAAGCATGGCCTCGGGGAAGTTCAGATCGGTGCGCGCCATGAGCAGGTTGTCAGCCTGACTCGGGGTGCTGACAGACAGACCGAAGATGAGGGCGAGGAAGGGCAGGAATTTTTTCATAAGGTGGCTTCCTCGATAATGGAAATATAGACTTTGCTCATGTTGTCGCAGAGTTTGTTGAGTTCATCATTGTTGAACAGATAACTCAGGTGCTTGGGATTCAGGGCATAGACCATGACCTTGCCATGGCGCTTGACCACGGTGACCCGGCAGGGCAGGAACAGGCCGACGCGAGGGTCGACGGCGAGTGCGGTGTTGAGTAACTGGAAGTTGCAGAAATAAATAATGACCTTGTTGTGATCTTCCTGTGCTTTTTTGACCAGCCCACTGTCAAGAGTCTGAATGCGGATGATGCGGAAATTCTCGCCGATAATGGCGCGTTTCAGTGCGGCGATGGTTTCTTTCATACCGTAGGGGGATTCATATGCCACTGTCAGCTTGTTATGACCGGGTTCAGGGTGGGTCCGGATTGGCGCCTGCTTTTCAAAGCTGCGGATAAAACTGACGATGTCGTTAATATCCTGCTCGCGGAGTCCCTGTTTGAGGAAGGAGACCATGGGGGTGCCCTCGCGCCCATTCATCAGGGTGGCCTTGATCATCTGATCAGAGGCGGCGTATAGAAAGCCCTGGTTGTTTAGGGCAGGCGCGATAATAGGGAGATCCCGCGGACGAGAAAAGGTTACGCCGGTTCCTCTCCCGCCCTTACCCTTTTTGCCGTGGCAGGTGGCACAATTTTTCTGGTAAAGAATGCGGCCTTTTAGCGGATCACCGCTGACCTTGATGGTGGGGTAACGAATGGGCTTGCCCGGCGCCCAGCTGCGGATATGCCGGACGAGGGCTCTGACCTGTGTATCGCTGAAGTTTTTGAAGGCGGGCATGACGCGCCCCGGGCGGCCATTGCGAATGGTGCGTTCAAGAAACTGATCACTGACCGCATACTGGAAATCGGGCAAGGCCAGCGGCACGCCCACGCCACCCTTGCCCTGGTTACCATGACAGACGGCGCAGTTTTCTGCATATAGGGCGGCCCCGTTTTCATCAGCGGAGGCGGGCAGGCTGATAAAAAAGGCCAGAAGCAGTGTAATGGACAGGCTTTGGTGGCTCAGACGCATGGATTAATCCCAATTTATATGGTAATTAGCAGGGTAAGTAATGTTCGGAAACCACCCTGGATTGTAATTCATTCAATATCTACAATAATATAACTAAAATACAAATAATCACAATCACGGCATTTAATGACATGAAGCCTTTTGCTGAATCGTGTGAGCAGAACAAGGATCCGATTCTTGTTGTGCTCAATGAACAGTTTGCGCATGTAAAATGTGTACTGGAGATTGGCAGCGGCAGCGGCCAGCATGCGGTGTACTTTGCCCGCCACCTTCCCCATCTGCACTGGCAGACCAGCGATGTACGTGATCGGCATGTGGGTATCCAGCAGTGGATTGATGACGCGGATCTTGGCAATCTTGCCTCACCGCTTGAGCTGGATGTCAGTCAGGCACAATGGCCAACGCTGGAAGTGGAAGCCGTGTTCAGCGCCAATAGCGTGCATATTATGGCCTGGTCCTGTGTGAAAAAAATGTTTGCCGGTGTCGCGCGTATATTACAGACGCAGGGTTTGCTGTGTCTGTACGGGCCGTTTAACTATGGTGGCGATTACACCAGCAAAAGTAATGAGGAATTTGATGCCTGGCTCAAGATGCGGGATCCGCAAAGCGGTATTCGTGATTATGAAAAGCTGGTCGAACTGGGACGCCAACATGATCTGCGTCTGGTGCATGACTATGACATGCCCGCCAACAATCGTATTTTAATTTGGCAGAAAAGCCGGGTGGTGGAATTTTAGCGTGATCGCCGTTTTGGCCGAAAAAATGGCTGTTATTTGAACAAGCGATGTGTGAATAGCGCAGAGAGCGTATTTAACACAATCGTTGTTTCAGCCAGACGCCAATATCCCGAATTTCCTCTTCACCCACGCTGTGCTGCATGGGGTAGCTGTGCCATTCGGGTTTGAATCCCATCTGTTGCAGATAAAGTCTCGATTGCTCACCCAAAGCATCGGCCACGACCGGATCATATAGACCGTGAGCCTGAAAAATAGGCAGATCGCGGGGCGCAAGCATCCCCTGAGCGGCCTCGGTCATGAGTGAGGCGGCCAGCGGCAGGTAGCAGGACAGCGCCAGAATGCCGCCCAGCGCGGGGGCAAAACGCAGACCACTGTAGAGTGCCATGGCGCCACCCTGTGAAAAGCCAGCAAGAATAATATTTTTTGCCGCCACACCGCGCTGTAGTTCCGTTTCTATTAGCGTCTGAATCAGCTGTTCTGCGCGTTTGATGCCCGCCTCATCCTGTCGCGCATCGGCCTGCAGGGCGTAGATATCATACCAGGCAGGCATGACTTCGCCGGCATTGATCGTCACCGGGAGGCGCGGGGCATGCGGAAAAACAAAATGAATACCGTGGTGTCGGGGTAGCCCCAGTTGCGGCACAATGGGTTCGAAGTCATGGCCGCTGGCGCCCAGGCCGTGCAGCCAGATGACGCTCCTGTTACCGCCAGGGTCGCCGCCATGAATACAGTCTAACGTTTTGCTCATGCTATCAGCGTCACATTGTTGCCCGTGCTCGCGCTGCAATGACGACTGAGCTCAGCAAACAGCTCAGCGCCGGTTTTTTCTTCCCGCCATTGATTCTTTTCAGAGTTAAAATCAAAATGAAATCCGCCCGTGCGGGTCGCAACCCAGATCTGCTGTAGAGGTGTCTGACGGTTGATGATGATCTTGCTGTTGTCCTCAAAATCTAGCGTGAGAATACCGCCAGCGGCTTCAAAATCAATATTGATGTTCTGCTCTTCAATGATTTCATCGAGGGTATCTTCAATAGCCGTGAGTAGCTCGTCAACCTTCTGATTAAATTCAGACTCATTCATTATTTTCGCGCCCTGTAAAGTTAATAGCGCTAATTCTACTGTAAATAGCGGGCATTAAAAAAGGTAGAATACCAAGGGGCATATCCGCCTTGATAACCACCCTTTAATGAGGGCTATCTCATCCTGGCTTTTCTCCCCCTGGGAGAGAAGGGATGGCTTCGATTTTAGCGTGCCCTAATTTCATGTCTTCAATGACTTCGATTAATAAAATATTTATGAAATCATAAGCTTACCAAACCAGTGAAATAGCTGAGACCCATGGCAGGAGAAATCGGGGGCGCCAGGGTTGCAAGAAAGACCCGCAGAAAGATGTTGGCTCGAAGTTGCAAGGTGCAGTCACCGGCATCAAACAGAACTGGAAATTGTAACTGCAAAGTTGCTATGGTGGCGGCTGTAAGTATTAGCAGCGTAAAGCGTATAATGCTGCTTTCTGATAACCGGTGGAGAACTTGGTGTGCCTGCTGAAGCTAAACAGGAAAGAAAACAGATGGCTGTCAGGTCACGATTTTTGTGCCTGGCGCTAATACTGTGCGCGTTAAGCGCCTGTGGGAAAAAAGGCCCCCTGTACCTGCCGCCCGGTATGGTCCCCGTGCTAAAACCCGTGCCGGAATCGACCGTGGAACCGACAACTGAATCCGCCACTGTGCCTGCGGCTAAAAATACCGATAAAACATCACCCGCAGTTAAATCCACGAGCAACTCTCAACCCTGATCCCGATGGATCGGGTGTTATCGACTATAAGATCCCTATCCTATTTTTAGAGAAGTTTTATGGACTACTTTACTTATCGCGACGGCCAGATGTACGCCGAAGAGGTGTCCGTCGATGAGATTGCCCGCATTCATGGCACACCCTGTTATGTCTACTCCCGGGCCACCCTGGAACGGCACTGGCGCGCTTTTGATGAGGCCTTTGCTGATCGTGATCACCTGCTTTGTTATGCCGTTAAAGCCAATTCCAACCTGGCGATTCTTAACCTGTTTGCCCGCCTGGGCTCAGGTTTTGACATTGTTTCAGTCGGTGAACTGGAGCGGGTGCTGGCGGCGGGAGGGGATCCTGCCAAAATAGTCTTCTCGGGCGTGGGTAAACG
>VAOW01035122.1_pt1 | contig 10965 bp, 9 predicted proteins | sample 3393921 | NCBI WGS metagenome assembly VAOW01 (sample SAMN08290428, study PRJNA428436) | hydrothermal vent metagenome | isolation source: Deep-sea hydrothermal vent chimney | place: Indian Ocean: Southwest Indian Ridge | depth 2742 m m
TCTTTTACCCTGAATATTAACTTCCAAATGTTTGTGCCTTTTTGAGTGTATTTCTTGCAGGGCTTTCGTAAATTATTAAAGCTTCACATTTGGTTTTTTATTCATAGTTTTTACTCTACAAAAAAACCGTTAATCTTAACTATTTACCTTCCTAATCTTTTTATTTTACCACACAAAAAGATATTTGAAAAGAGTTCAAGCGGTTTGATATTGTGCCTTGAAATACAGCCAAGCAATACCAGCTTAATTGCCCTTTGAAAGAAGAATTTGCCACACCTGGTTTTCCCGCGCTTTAAATGCTCCTGCCGATGACAACAGATAGTATATCCACATTCTGTAGAATCTGTTGTTGTATCTATCGCTTATTTTATCCCAATTTTTGGTGAAATTATCATACCAGCACATCAATGTTTTATAGTAATTTATCCCTATATTATTCCAATTTTCCATTACAAAAATATCTTCGATGGATTTGCCTATCTGTTTTATTGAAGGAAGCATTCCATTTGGAAAAATATATTTCTGCGTCCAAGCTCCGGCAGATGTAGCTGAAATATTGCTGCCTATTGTGTGAAGCAGAAATAGTCCGTCATCTTTTAAAGCTCTATTTACAACTTTCATAAATGTCCTATAATTTTTATAGCCGACATGTTCAAACATCCCCACAGATACAACTCTGTCGTATTTCCCTTTAATGTCTCGATAATCTTCAAGAATAATATCAACAGGCAATTTATCGCATAATGATTTGGCAAAAGAAACTTGGCGCTCCGAAACTGTAACACCTGTAACACTCACACCATAATTGATAGCTGCGTATTTTGCCAATCCTCCCCATCCACAGCCTATATCCAACAGTTTCATCCCCGGCTTCAAGGCAAGTTTTTTACAAATTAGCTCTATTTTACGTTCCTGCGCGATATCCAACGATTCGTCATCAGTAAAATATGCGCAGCTATAACTCATAGTTTTGTCAAGCATCAGCTGAAAAAGACGGTTATCTAAATCGTAGTGTTCTTTGCCTACAATAAATGCCCTGTGTTTACTTTGAAGATCGAAAAGCCTTGTTTCTATGCCTAATGCAATTGCCGCGAAGTTATGTCTAAACCGTTTGTCAAGGCGGGCTTTCAAAATATGAAAAACGAGTTCATCTACTCTATCGCAATTCCACCATCCATTCATATACGATTCCCCGAATCCAAGTTCGCCCTTTGAAAATACGGCATGATAGAACCTGTCATCGGTAATCTGTATATCGTAGCTATTTTTTCCATTGATTATGATATCTGCATACGATAAAAGCTGCGCTGTAATCTTTTTAGCATTTTTAAGATTCATTAAAAACCTCCTTACATAATTTTCAAAATCTATCTATATAATAATATTAGTACAATTATATATGTGGTGCAACATTTTTATGCAGTTTGCGATAAATTTTTTTGCTGATAAACTATATAAAATGAATTCTATACTGCATTATAAATTTTTAAGCAATACTATGATAGCTTGGGGTATTGCCGTTTTCTTAACATTGCTATCGATAAGTCTTATGATTTTAATAAAACGAACGGTTTTGCAGAGAATTAAACGGATCACACTAAAAACGAATAACAAAATAGATGATACCGTCATTGATATGTTTGAAATCAAAACGAAGACATTTTTCATCATCATTTTCTCAATATATATTGGATCGCTGTCAATAGAAACTCCCTATAAAGATCTTATCAGCTCTGCGGCAATGGCGGCATTATTTCTGCAAGTAGCAATATGGACAAACTACTTAATCGGCAAAATATCAGAATCGGCAACATTGAAAAAACAAGACAAGGGAACTCAAGCTGCATATCACGGAATTGCTATTGCCGCAAAGGTAGGTTTGTGGTCTATTTTAGTGCTTCTGGTAATGAACAATCTGGGAATAAATATCACAGCTTTGGCAACCGGACTTGGGATTGGAGGTATTGCAGTTGCACTTTCTGTTCAGAAAATTCTCGGTGATCTATTTGCTTCCGTTTCCATACTTCTTGATAAGCCTTTTGTAGTTGATGATTTTGTTGTTATAAATGAATATGCCGGCAATGTTGAGCACATTGGTATAAAAACAACGAGAATCAGAAGTCTTACAGGTGAGCAGATTATATTTTCAAATACCGATCTGCTGAATAGCAGAATAAAAAATTATAAAAGGATGAAAGAGAGGAGAATACTTTTTAGCATAGGAATAACTTATGATACGCCTTACGAAAAGATCGAACAAATTACAGGGATAATAAAACAGGTTGTTGAAGGTGAAGATTCTCGGTTCGGAAGATGCCATTTCAAGGAATATGGCGCTTCATCTTTAAACTTTGAAACTGTATATTATATAAAATCGGCAGATTACGGCAAATATATGGATATACAGCATAATATAAATATGAAATTGTTTAAAATTTTTTATGACAAAAATATAGAATTTGCATATCCTACAAGTGTTGTTTATATAAAAAGATGATAAGGGGGAGAGATGACGATTAAAAAACTTATGTCTGCTAACCGCGGAGAGATAGCAATAAGAACATTCAGGGCATGCACGGAAATGGGCATACGGACTGTTGCTATTTATTCAGAAGCCGACAGATATTCGCTTCATCGTTATAAAGCAGATGAGGCATATTTAATTGGCATAGGATCTGATCCTGTAGATGCATATATGAACGCTGAGCAGATAGTTGAGCTTGCAAAGAAAAAGAATGTCGATGCGATTCACCCTGGTTATGGCTTTTTGTCAGAAAGTAACAGCCTTGCAGAGCTATGCAAAGATAATGGAATAATATTTGTTGGCCCAAACTCCGAAACATTAACTATGTTCGGCAATAAACAAATATCTAAAAACCTTGCCAAAGAGTGCGGCATTCCCATTATTAATGGATCCGACATAATCGATAGTCTTGCTGAAGCAGAAGCAGCCTCTGAAAGAATAGGATATCCTGTTATGATAAAAGCCATTGCCGGCGGGGGGGGAAGAGGAATAAGGGTTGCAAGGACTAAGAAAGATCTTATGGACAACTACCATACTGCTAAATCTGAGGCTAAAAAAGCGTTTGGGAGTGATGAGATTATCATAGAAAAGTATGTTGCAGATCCAAAACATATCGAAGTTCAGCTTCTCGCTGATAAATTTGGCAATATTGTTCATCTTTATGAACGGGATTGCTCTGTTCAGAGAAGACACCAAAAACTTATAGAGATGGCTCCGTCAGTTAATATAAAAGATGACCTGCTCGGCAAACTTTACCATGCCGCAGTTACCATAGGAAAGACATCCAAGCTTGTAAGTGCTGCAACAGTTGAATTTCTTGTTGATAAGGAAAATAATTTTTATTTTCTCGAGGTAAATCCCAGAATACAGGTTGAGCATACCGTAACAGAACTTATTACCGGCATAGATATTGTTCAGTCTCAAATTTTTGTCTCAGACGGATTTCCACTTAATTCAGACGAAATTGGCATATTCTCCCAAGAATCAATAAAGAAAAATGGATATGCAATACAATGCAGAGTTACAACAGAGGATCCTGAAAATAATTTTATGCCTGACACAGGGATAATTCGGGCTTACAGAAGTCCTGCAGGATTTGGTGTGCGGCTTGATGCCGGAAATAGTACGGTTAATGCAAAAATTACGCCGTTCTATGATTCTCTGCTGGTAAAACTTTCCACATGGGCAACCAGTTTGCAAAGATCAGTCAAAAAGATGGACAGGGCTCTTAAAGAGTTCAGAATTAGAGGTGTAAAAACTAATATACTATTTTTAGAAAATGTGGTTAATCACCCAAGTTTTCTTGGCGGTAATTTTACAACAAATTTTGTAGATAATACGCCCTCTTTATTTATATTCAGGCGAATTAAAGACAGGGCAACAAAGGCAATGTGGTTTTTATCAAATAACATAGTTAACAATCCGTCAGGCATAACGATTTCTGAAACAATGCAGTTCCCCAATATAGATGTCTCGTCTATTTATGATGGAGAAAGACCTGAGGGCACAAGAAATATGCTTGATAGCAGCGTGGAAGCGATAGTTAACTATGTAAAAGATAGCAGGCAGGTGCTTTTTACCGATACAACATTCAGAGATGCCCACCAATCGCTTCTTGCTACAAGGATGAGAACTATTGACCTTGCAAACATAGCCGAAAGTTACTCATATAACCTTTCCGATTTGTTTTCAATAGAGATGTGGGGAGGGGCTACTTTTGATGTTGCGTATCGTTTTTTAAAAGAATCTCCATGGGACAGGCTGAGAATTTTAAGAGAAAAAATACCTAATATCCTTTTTCAAATGCTTTTACGCGCATCAAATGCCGTTGGATACAAAAACTATCCTGATAATGTTGTAAGGAAATTTATAAAGCTTTCATCGGATAACGGCATAGATCTATTCAGAATTTTCGATTGCTTTAACTGGATAGAACAACTTAAGCCTATTATTAACGAGGTAAAAGAGGAAGGTAAAATCGTAGAGGCAGCTATATGCTACAGCGGAGATATATTGGATAAAAGCAGGACTAAATACACACTTGATTATTATTTAGATCTGGCAGGCAAATTGAAGGAAAGCGGCACAGATATAATAGGCATTAAAGATATGGCAGGATTAATAAAACCTTATGCTGCAAAACTCCTTGTAAGCAGCATAAAGAAGGAAACAAACTTACCTGTTCATTTTCATACGCATGATACCAGCGGCACCGGGTTGGCTTCAACTTTAATGGCAATAGAGGGTGGTGCGGATATTGTCGATGCGGCTGTAAGCTCAATGAGCGATCTGACAAGCCAGCCCAATATGAACTCGATTATTGCAGCTCTCAAATCAACTCAGTACGCTTCGCGGCTTAATGAGAAGGCGCTTCAAGAAGTATCAAATTATTTTGAAACCGTACGAAAACAGTATTTTCCGTTTGAAAGCGGTTTGAAATCTACAACAGCAGAAGTCTATGATCATGAGATACCCGGGGGGCAATACTCCAATCTTGTTTTTCAGGTTGAAGCATTGGGGCTCTATGAACAGTGGAGAAAAATTAAAAAGATGTACAAAAATGTTAGTATGGCACTTGGCGATATTATCAAAGTTACACCATCTTCCAAGGTTGTGAGCGATTTAGCGCTATTTCTCGTGAAAAACGATTTGAGTATAGAGGATATTTATACTAAAGGAAAAAATTTATCATTTCCTCAATCTGTTGTGGATTTTTTTAAGGGAATGCTCGGGCAGCCGTATGGAGGTTTTCCCGAGAGATTGAGACAAATAGTGCTTAAAGGAGAAAGCTATATCTGCGCAAAACCCGGTAAATTACTCGGCGATTACAATTTTGAATCAATAAAATTGGACCTGCGAACAAGATTTGACAGAAATATAAGTGATGAGGATATTATCTCTTATGCTCTTTATCCAAAGGTGTTTGAAGATTATTTGAGATTTACGGATGAATTCGGCGATCCGTCTAATTTTGACACAAGGTCATTCTTTTACCCAATGAAATTGGAAGAGGAGATCGAGATAGATATTGAGGAAGGCAAAACGCTGATTATAAAATATCTCGGTATTAGCAAAACAGATGATAAAGGATACAAAAAAGTATATTTTGAACTGAATGGTCAGCCCAGAACCGTAATGATAAAAGATAAAAAAGTTGCTATCGGTATCAAAACAAACTTAAAAGGTGATATTTCAAATCCGAAGGATATATGTGCGGCAATGCCCGGTAAAATTATTGATTTGAGTGTGAAAGAAGGCGATATAGTAAAAAGGGGAGATATTCTCGCAACAACCGAAGCGATGAAAATTGAGACTAAAATTAAATCCGGAATCGCAAGCAATGTTGCAAAAATTTATCTGCATAAGGGGGATGAAATAGAATCAGGCGATATTATTATGCGACTTGGATAGTGTAAATAGCAATGATCGCAGCGCTACGCTTGCAATAACGAAGGAGTAAGAAAAAATTAAACATAAGGCTGCCCGAGAATGACATTTTACTTCGATTTAGAAAAACAGACATGATAAATGTTGACTGGATAGAATTTGCCGCTGCTTCGGTGACTGTTGTACTTGCTCCCGGTCCCGGCTCTGTTTTTGTGGCTAAAACAGCCGGATCTGCAGGTGCAAAAGCAGGGCATATGGCCATGTTCGGCATTATGCTCGGTGACACATGTTTAATTACGCTTTCCATGCTTGGTATTTCAGCACTTTTCACGATACACCCATCGCTCTTTCATTCTGTTCGCCTAATTGGTGCCGGTTATCTGGTTTTTCTTGGCTTAAAGTCAATCTTTGCCGGGAAAAAAGATAAGCCGTTGGTTTTTCAAAATTCGGTTCTATCTTTGCGGCGAGCTTTCATAATTACATTGTTCAATCCCAAAGCCATATTTTTCTTTATGGCGTTTTTTCCTATATTTATTAAATCGACACAAGGCGGACTTCTTGTTCCATATATCGGTATGACATCCGTTTTTATGGTAATTAGCTTCACATATCTTTATATTCTCAGCTATATCTCATCCAAAGTCGGCTTGGCGTTTCAAAAAAATCGCACGATTCAATCAATCACACGCAAGATGTGCGGATGCCTGTTCATTGGTTCTGGAATAAAAGCGGCAGCATTATCAAGGTAGTTGAAAAATACAGAAAATAAAAAAGATTTTTATGCAATATCTATGCCCTCTTCTGAAAATCAGAGGTGCTTATTGTATCTCAACACTTAAAAAAAGAGTAACCGAGTAGAGAAAATTGTATTAATGACAATCTTTAGACAAAATGTCGGCAGCTTTTTCCAAAGCATAAATATATCCATCAACACCCATACCGGCAATAACACCGAGCGCTATATCACTTAAGTATGATTTATGCCTGAATTGTTCCCTTTTGTATATATTGGAAATATGAATTTCAATCAATGGAATTGATACAGCTATCAACGCATCTCTAATTGCTATACTTGTATGAGTAAAAGCCGCGGCATTGATAACTATAAAATTGGTTTGGTCATCTCTCGCCTTATGAATCTTTGCTATTATAGCAGATTCGCTATTGCTTTGAAAACAATCTATCATCAGCGCAAGATCACCACCCTTGCGCTTTATAAGTTCTTCAAGATCTTTGTAAGATACACTCCCGTAAATATCCGGCTCGCGCATCCCCAGCAGATTAATATTTGGACCGTTTATTACTAATACTTTTTTAGAATCCAAAGCCCTGTAAAGGTTTTCCTCCCAATAAATGCATATGAAGATGATCAACTTCCTGACGGGCATCTTCACCGGTATTGATAATTAGACGATATCCTGAAGCGTTGACTCCCTCTTTTTTGGCGATAGTTTTCGCCAATACCATCATCTTACCCATAAGATCAATATCACCAAGATGATCGCCCACCGCATTAATGCTGTCAAAATGCTTCTTAGGAATAATAAGAATATGTACAGGAGCCTTAGGATGAATATCCTTAATAGCTAAGAATTCACCATCTTCATAAACCTTATTGGCAGGCAGTTTTCCATCAACCATCATACAAAAATTGCAATTTACCATACCGACCTCCTGAAAATTATTAGCTTATTATGTCACTATTTTTCAGTTTTGTCAACCTTTCTGGAGCGCTTCTCTTCAATACCCGACATTCCAAATCGTTTTATTAGTTCTTTCTCAATAGATTCGAACGAAATTTTGTTATAATGGAGCAACACCAAAAAATGATATAATAGATCGGCGGCTTCATATACAATCTCTCTCTCTTTGCCGCCCTTAGCCGCAATTACCAGCTCTGTTGCTTCTTCCCCAAACTTTTTTAATATTGTATCAGTTCCTTTTTTATAAAGTGATGCAGTATATGAAACATCGCCGGACATCCGGCTATGTTTATCGATAACCGTCTCAAGTTGATTAACAGCATCGTATACAGCCATTTCTGCATAGCCACTATTTCTGTAAAAACAGCTTTTGTGACGAGTGTGGCAAGCTTGCCCTGTCTGAACAACTGTGATAAGCAATGCGTCGCTGTCGCAATCATATGCTATTGATTTGATCTGCTGAAAATGACCTGAAGTTTCGCCTTTTTTCCAGAGGCATTGCCGGCTTCGTGACCAGAAATGGGTAAATCCTGTTTTTTGAGACATTTCCAAAGAGCGTTCATTCATATAGGCAAGCATCAAAACATTTCCCGTTTTATTCTCTTGGATAATAGCAGGCACAAGGCCTTTCTCGTCAAATCTTATTTTCACGGCTTATTTTTTAAAAGTGTTAGGAGCAAATTATCATAGGTAAAAATTATAGAAAAAAAGACGGAAATACCATATTTTTTCTCTTGTACCCACCTAACGTTTCGCAAATTATAGTCTAACTGCAATTCCATTCTCCCTCAGATATTCTTTCACATCTATTATTGTAAATTTTTTATAATGAAAAACAGACGCCGCCAACGCAGCATCGGCAAATTTCAAAATATCATAAAAGTGCGACAATTTGCCTGCACCTCCTGAGGCGATAACAGGTATTCCAACAGCATCGTTCACGGCTTTCGTAAGCTCTATATCATACCCGTCAACCGTTCCATCCGCATCCATGCTTGTAAGCATTATCTCCCCTGCACCATAATCTGCCATTTTTCTTGCCCATACTACGGCATCTATTCCTGTCGGTTTTCTGCCACCGTATATCACCACCTCAAAATGCCCGTCCATTCGTTTGGCGTCTATTGTCGCAACAATATTTTGACTACCAAACTTGTGCGAAGCTTCTTTTATAAAATCGGGATTAAGCACAGCTTCAGTGTTTATGGCTACTTTATCAGCGCCGGCATTGAGCAGATTTTTTATATCGTCTATGGTTCTTATTCCTCCTCCAACTGTAAGCGGAATAAATACTTGATCGGCAGTTTTTTCCACAACATTAATCATCGTTTTTCTTTTCTGGCTGCTTGCAGTTATATCAAGGAAAACAAGTTCATCTGCCCCTTCGTCATTGTACCGTTTAGCTGCCTCAACAGGATCTCCGGCATCTATTATATCTACAAAATTTACCCCCTTAACAACTCGTCCTTTGTCAACATCAAGACACGGGATAATTCTTTTTGCAAACATTTTCAAAATTTATTATGATGATAGACAGATGCAAAAGGGCGTTTATTGTGCATTTCAGGAATAAAAGATGGATACCCCAACACAACAATCGAAACGAGCTCATAATCATCAGGCACGCAAAGCAGATTTTTTACCGGTTCGGAATGAGGTTTCCTGTAACCGGCAACCCAGCATGAGCCTATTGATAATGCCGTAGCCATAATCAACATATTCTCTGTAGCAGCTGCACAGTCAAGAGGCGTACTTGTATTATGCTTATCGCCAAAAACAGCCACCGCCAAGGCCGCATCTTTGATAAACTTTCCCCACCGGCACAATTTTGAAAGCCTATCTTTTATGTCTTTATCATCGCAAACTATAAACTCCCACGGCTGAGCATTATTTGCCGATGGAGCGAGCCTGCCTGCATCGATAATCTTTTTAAGATCCGACTCTCCAACCAAAGTAGATTTGTATTTTCTAATCGATCTGCGCTTTTTTATAATATTATACATATCTTTCCATTTTTACCTCAATAAAAATCTATTGCATCGACATCAATAGATATTCTACTATCAAAATTTGTATTGTCCACTATATGTCTCAACTGTTTTACCGTATTTTTTACCTGAGCAGTCTTAATGATAAAATGAAATCTGAACTTATTTCTTATCTTACTGATAATACATTCAGATGGCCCTATAATTGTACTACTTTTTTGAACGAACCTGTTGCTAAAGCTTGTTGCATTATTCTCGGCAGTTTTCCTGTTTGGATCTGCGAATATAACCCTTATAATATGTGAAAATGGAGGATAATTATGCTCGGCTCTTATTTTCAACTCTTTTTCGCAGAAACCGGCATAATCTTGCTTTATTATATAGGCAAGCAAAGGATTATAAATATCGTATGTCTGTATAATGCTAATACCCTGATCTCTGCGCCCTGCCCTGCCTGATGTTTGTATCGCAAGTTCCACTGCCCTATATGACGCAAGATAATCTGAGCCTGCGAGAAGCGATTCAAATGAAAGGATTGATGATGTCATAATTCCGGGATAATCATGCCCATGTGCAGCCATCTGAGTTCCAACAATAATATCTATATCCCCGCTTTTTATTCTGTTCAAAATATCCTGATAGCTTCCTTTTTTTGCCATGCTATCGCTGTCAAAGCGTTCAACAGTCTTATTCGGAAACAGTTCTTTTAACTGCTGAACAACCTTTTCGGTACCGGTTCCGATAAATTTCAGCATTCTGCTTTTACAGGCACATCCCATCTCCTTTTTTTGACTATAGCCGCACCAATGACATCTGAGCGTTTCGTCTTGCCTATGATATGTCAAAGTAACAGAGCAGTTCGGGCATAGCAGCATCTTGCCGCATTCCAGACAAACTGCAAATCTTGAAAAGCCGCGTCGATTGATTAAAACAACAGCTTGTGCTGACGAATTTAGCGCACTTATCAATCTTTTTGAAAGTAATCCCATCTCATGTTTCATATCAACTATATAGATCTTCGGAAGCGGAACTTTGCCAATTCTATTTTCAAGCTTAAAGAATCTGAATTTCTTTTTCTTTGCGTTGTAATATGTTGATACGGAAGGCGTGGCACTGCCCAGCACAACCGGAATATTTTCAAGCTTTGCCCGTAAAATAGCTATATCTCTGCCATTGTAATGCGGCATCATATCAGACTGTTTATACGAACCGTCCTGTTCTTCATCAACAATAATTACCCCGGGTTTAACCGGCATAAAAATAGCAGAACGGGCACCAAGTGCGATTAGTTTTTCACCTTTCTTTATTTCAAGCCACCTCTTGTATCGCTCTACCGGAGTTAATCTGCTATGAAAAATAGACA
>VAOW01007835.1_pt1 | contig 10900 bp, 11 predicted proteins | sample 3393921 | NCBI WGS metagenome assembly VAOW01 (sample SAMN08290428, study PRJNA428436) | hydrothermal vent metagenome | isolation source: Deep-sea hydrothermal vent chimney | place: Indian Ocean: Southwest Indian Ridge | depth 2742 m m
AAATAGGGTTGGGATACACCGATTTGATGCCTGTTAGAGGTCTAGCACAAGATACACCTATGACTCAGGAAGCCCACGACTTTAGTCGTGGGTAGTTCACGAAAGAGTCGTTGTCATTAACCAGTATTCCATGAAGACAGCGTGTTGAAGACCATTTGGGCATAAGTTATATATCACTCCTGCATCCAATTAAAACCATGTTTACCTTTGAAGAGTTCAAAGCTGCTCTTAGGGCATATGAGAAAGAGACAAGTTCAAGCTCGAATGATGCCTTTACAACTCTCAGGCAAACAAGAAACTTCTTTTCAGATGTAAAAAGCAGGGAAGAGCTGGAGAATCAGATGAGAGAGTTTATATCAATAATGTCCATAATGGACAGAGATAGCTATGCTTCCCGCTATGTTGTGCAGATTTTTCTACTGGATTTCTGTCGTTATCTTGACAAAGATTTTCTCTTTTACATCACAGACCACAGAATCTTTCTGGAGCTAAGAGCGGCAATAAAGAATTTCACAGGTGAAGTTTATGAGATATACAACAGGTTTACTCAGAATATCTCTCTCCACAGCCTTGAACACCTACTTGAAGATTATGCGCTGCTTCTGAAGTTTTCAGGAGAAGGCATCACCATAAGAGAGGAGGGGAGTAAAAATAAGGCTGATAGTAAGTCAGAGAGTAAGTCAGAGAGTAAGTCAGAGAGTAAGTCAGAGAGTAAGTCAGAGAGTAAGTCAGAGAGTAAGTCAGAGAGTAAAGCTGAAGAGCAGAACTTTTCGAGCTTGTGGGATGAAGGAAAATTGTGGTGATATTATGCGTATTAGTCTTGACCTTGAGCTTAAGGATATGCCGGGACAGCTGATTGGAGCGCTTGAACCCATCTCTGAGTTTGGTGCAAATGTTATAAGTATAGTGCACATAAGAGAGGAGGAAAGAGTACGTTCAGGAAAAACCCATGTCCATTTCGTTGTTGACGTAGAAAGTATAGATGTGATTGAGAGGATTGCTACTGAGCTTGGCAGTAGGGACATTAAAATAGTCAAACTGGGAGAAGCTATCAGGAAGAGAAGAGTTGGCGTTCTTATTATTGGTCATGTTGTTGACACAGATTTAAGAGATACAATAGATAGAATAAATGAACTTTCTGGAGTTATGGTTAGCGACATGAGCCTGAGTATGCCCAAGCCAGAAAAGGAGTCCTCAGCCCTATTTGATATTGAACTTGCAGAAAAAGCAAACCAGAAAGATGTGCTGGACCGACTGTGTGAGATAGCGAGAGAGAAAAATCTGGAAGTAATCAGAAGTCTGGAGGTTTAAAGTTTGAAGATTCAGATAATTGGCTTTGGAGTTATAGGTCAGGGCTTCTTAAGGGTGCTCCTGAAAAAGAAAGAGGAGCTTGAAATGGTAGGAGAAGACATAAAAATTGTTTCAATAACTGATATATCAGGCACTGCCTATAATGATAAAGGTATTGACTTTGAGAAAGCTCTGGAGACTGTAAAAAACTCAGGAAAAATAATAGATTATCCAGAAGCCAGAAAGATAAGTGGTCTTGAAGCTATTGAAGAAATTGACGCTGACCTTGTGCTTGAATTGACACCTTCAAATATAAAAACAGGAGAACCTGGTTTGAGTCATATGCTTGCTGCCATGAAAGCTGGCAAGCACCTTGTTACATCCAATAAAGCACCTCTTGCTCTCAAATTTAAAAAACTTGTAGAAACTGCTGAAAAGAATGGGGTTGAATTCAGATACGAAGCAACTGTAGGCGGAGCCATGCCTATTATAAATCTTGCAAGAGAGACTCTATCTGCTGACAGAATTCTCTCTATTGAGGGAATACTCAATGGTACCACCAATTATATTTTAACCAGAATGACACAGGAGGGTGCTGAGTTTGAGCATGTACTTAAAGAAGCCCAGCAGCTTGGTTATGCAGAGACTGACCCTACCTATGATATTGGAGGTATCGACACAGCAAGCAAACTCGTAATTCTTGCCAATGCTTTGATGGGAATGAATGCTACCTATAAGGATGTTAAAACTCACGGTATAACAAGAATAACCCCTGAGGCAATAAAGCTTGCCAGAGAAAGTGGTTATGTAATTAAGCTGATAGGGGAAGTTAAAAATGGAATTCTTGAAGTGGCTCCAAGGCTGGTACAGGTATCTCATCCTCTCAACGTTGGAGGTGCCTTGAACGTTGCCATGTTAACCTGTGATATTGCAGGTGAGATAACAGTAGCTGGTAAGGGAGCAGGAGCTATAGAAACGAACAGTGCAATACTGAGTGACATAATAAGTATAACAGGGAGGAGGTAGTATGTGGGAAGTTAGAATTTATTATAAAAAGGGTGTGCAGGACCCAGAAGGTGATACCACTCTTCATGGTTTGAAAATGCTGGGTTTTGACTGTGCTGAAGAAGTAAAAACTGCGAAGATCTTCTGGATAAGGGGTTGCGACAGGGAGGAAGTGGAGAAAATATGCAGAAGGTTTCTAGCAAACACAACAAGCCAGGATTATGAAATACTACAGCTTTAAGAGTATATATTGAAGTGGGTATTAACATGCAGGCTAATAAAATTGAGATTATAGATGCTGATAGTGAAAAACTCCTGAGAATAAGCATGGAGGGACAGCTTGCCCTGAACCTCGAGGAGATGCAGGCAATAAAAAAATACTTCTTTGAGCTTGGAAGGAATCCTACGGATGTAGAGCTTGAGACCTTTGCTCAGACATGGAGTGAGCATTGCGTACACAAAACCTTCAGAGGTTTAATAAAAACTCCTTCCGGCGAAGTTGACAACCTTTTTAAAAGTACAGTGGCAAGAGTTACACATGAACTTTCTCCTGAGTGGTGTTTCTCGGTTTTTGAGGACAATGCAGGAATTGTGGACTTTGAGGGGGACTATGCAATAGCCTTCAAGGTGGAAACTCATAACCATCCCAGTTCAATAGAACCCTTTGGTGGCGCAGCTACAGGCGTGGGTGGTGTAATAAGAGATATTCTTGGTGTATGGGGAGAGCCTATAGCAAATACTGATGTGCTATGTTTTGGAAATCTGGACATAAATTACAGTGAGTTACCTACAGGCTTTAAACATCCTAGATTTATTTTCAACTATGTTGTTGCAGGAATAGGATATTATGGTAACAACATGGGAATACCCACTGTAAATGGGGCTATTATCTTTGATAACAGCTATATAACAAATCCACTGGTTTACTGCGGTACTGTTGGTATTGTTAATAAGAGCAAGTACAGAAGAGAGGCAAAGGTAGAGGATATATTAATTCTTGCAGGAGGAAAGACTGGAAGAGATGGAATTCACGGCGTAACCTTTGCAAGTACAGAGCTGGGAGATAAGGCTGAAGAAATATTTAGTGTTGCTGTGCAGATAGGTGACCCTATTGAAGAGGAGAAAATAAAGCGCGCCCTACTTGAAATAAAAGATAAAAAGCTGGGAAATGCAATAACAGACCTTGGAGGAGGTGGGCTCAGCTCAGCCATAGGTGAGATGGCAGACACCTTCAACTGCGGTGCAATGGTTTATCTCGAAAAAGTGCCATTGAAATATCCGAATATGAAGCCATGGGAGATATGGGTTTCTGAGTCCCAGGAGAGAATGCTTGTTATTGTACCCGAGAAGAATAAGGAGAGTGTTCTTGAAATTTTCGATAGTGAGGAAGTTGAGGCCATGGAGATAGGCAGGCTAACAGGAGATGGTCTTCTTAAAGCGTTTCATGAGAGGGAGAAGGTGGCTGAAATAAGTATTGAGTTTCTTTTTCATAGTATCCCAAGAGTTGTCAGAAGTGCAGAGTTTAAAGAGAATGTTTTAAAAGAACCTGAATTTGAAATGGGAAATCTGGGTGAAGATTTGAAGAGTATTCTTGCTATGCCAAATATAGCAAGCAAGGAAAGTGTAATAAGAACCTATGACCATGAAGTTAGGGCATCCACTGTGATAAAGCCATTGCAGGGTGAAAATAATGACGGTCCTGGAGATGCTTCTGTTTTGAAGCCTCTCCGTAACTCTTGGCAGGGCATTGTGATTTCCAATGGTATAAATCCTGAGTATGGGAAAATTAGTCCATACTGGATGGCAGCCTCTGCAATAGACGAAGCTATCAGAAATAATATTGCTGTTGGAGGGAGAAGAATTGCTCTTCTCGATAACTTCTGCTGGGGTAATCCTGAAAAGCCTGAAAATCTTGGCTCTCTTGTGAAGGCTGCTCAGGCATGTTATGACATAGCAAAAGTTTACAGAACTCCCTTTATTTCTGGTAAAGACAGCCTCTACAATGAATCCAGTTCTGGAGCAGTTACGCCAACTCTTCTAATCTCAGCCATGGGTATAATTCCCGATATAAGAAGGGCGGTTACCATGGGATTTAAGGGTAGTGGAAATTACATTTACCTTGCTGGAGATACTGGAAAAGAGCTGGGAGGAAGTCATTACTACAAGCTCAATGATTGTCTAGGAATAAGTGTTCCTAAGGTTGAGCCTGAGAAGGCAATCAAAACATTTAAAGCTGTGACAGAAGCCATTGACAGGGGTCTTGTCAGTTCATGTCATGATTTGAGTGAGGGTGGGCTCGGGGTTGCTCTTGCTGAAATGTGCTTTGCAGGAGGCTATGGGGCAAAAGTCGAACTTTTATGTGTTGATGGAGAACTCAGAGAAGACTTTATACTCTTCTCTGAAAGCAACTCGCGCTTTCTGATTGAGGTTTCGCCTTCCAGAGCTGGGGAGTTCGAAGAGCTTTTTTCAGATGTGTTCTGTTCTAAGATAGGAAAAACTCTCGAAAAGAAAGAAATTGTGGTGTTCAGCAGAGATAAAAATATCTTAGCTGAAGGTCTTGACGGTCTGAAGAAAGCATGGCAGACAGGGGTGAGACTTTGAGGCTTGAGGATGTAAAAGTGCTTATAATAAGAGCGCCCGGTACAAACTGTGATGCTGAAACGAAAGATGCAGTTTTTGACATGGGTGCCAGAGCTGATGTGGTGCACCTTAACAGAATAATAAAAGGAAATATATCTCTTGAGGATTATCATGGAATTATTCTTCCAGGGGGTTTCTCTTTTGGGGATATGGTTAGAAGCGGTGTAATTCTTGGCAAACTTCTAAGGTATAATCTAAAAAAAGAGTTTGATGAATTTATAGCCGAAGGTAACCCTGTTCTTGGTATATGTAATGGGTTTCAGGCTTTAATTGAAGCTGACTTTCTGCCAGGTTTAGATATTAGTCTTGCACTGGGAAAGAATATTTCAGCAAGATTTGAAGACAGATGGTGTCATATCAAAAGATATAGAGGTGGTTTATTCACCAGAAGTGTTGGGGAACTTGTGAAGATTCCAGTTGCGAATGGTGAAGGAAGGCTGATTCTTCCTGAAGGTAAAGAGGAGAAAATCTACGAGGAGCTTGAGGAGAACAGGCAGATAGCCTTCAAATATGCAACCGGAGAGGGAAAACCAGCCATGGGAAGCTATCCAGAGAATCCCAGTGGCAGCTATGGTGACATTGCAGGTTTAACAAATAATGCCGGAAATGTTATGGGTATGATGCCTCACCCTGAAAGAGCCTTCTACAGGTATATGTATCCAGACTGGACAAGAGATTATGGCAAACCGGAAGGTTATGGAGATGGCTACTATATTTTCAAGGATATGCTAGATTATATTGTCAAAAAGCTCTAGGTTTATCTTTTATCTGACTATGTTAACTTTCTCTGAGTTTACCTGCGGGCTAGACCGGGGGGTCCGGCGTCCCCTGTAACCTGAAATCGTCGATATGCCGGGGTCGAAGCCTGAGAGGCAAGGTATTCAAACTGGAGGATGTCTTTAGGCATGCTGTAGAAGCTTCGTCCTGCAGGACTGACGGTGGCAGAGTACCTCTCGGAAGGGTTGGTATAACTGCCTCTACCAGCTGAACCCCGTGAGGCTCGGAAGAGAACAGCGGTAGGCTGGACGCTTGGTGCTTGTAGGGTTGCGGAGTGGAGGTATACTTGGATGTGCGGAATTCAGGGAGGAGCTTTCACTCTCAGGCGTGCCCGCTTTTAATTTCATTTTTTACGATATTGTGAGCGGGAAAGCCCACGAACTTTAGAGGCTGTCCGACAATTACTCTCAGTAATATGAAGACTGCTTATTTTAGACAATAAAGGCTAAATTTAGCTTATTTCCCGTAGTATTTTTGATTACGGGATAGCCTCTTTAATCGTGGGAGTATGTCAGGGGGAATTGATTGCTATGTTCCTTCTAATAACTTGTTTATTGTTAGGCTGAGACCTATATAAAGGAATTTTCTGTTAATTCATCAGAAAGAGGAAAACAAAATGGTTTGAAATTATGTTTTGTAATATGGTGGTATTATACACAAATCATCCTCCATATATATAAAAATTAATGATTAAATTGGACGATAATATAAATCAGAAATAATATATAAAATATTTAAATCTCAAGTGTAAATGGTGGTTCTAGATGGTATTCGGATTGAACATAACTATGTTTAGCTATATAAATCATTTTGCTGGAACAAACCCCATACTGGATTATGCTGCAATAATTGCTGCGCAATATATGCCTATAATTTTTGTATTGTGGGTTGTTTATTTATGGTTTAAAAACAAATATCAAAATATTGCATTATACTGTTTTTATGCCTCTATTCTGGGACTTTCATTCGATTTTATAATAGGCCTTTTTTATTATCATCCGAGACCTTTCATGCTACATTTAGGAAAATTGTTAGTTCTACATTCACCGGATTCATCCTTTCCCTCAGACCATACAACTTTCATGTTGTCAATAGCATTTATGTTGATATACTTCAGGAAAACAAGAATATCTGGGCTTATTTTATTAGTTCTCGGTTTTTTGGGAGGATTTGCAAGGGTGTTTGTTGGGATTCATTTTCCTTTTGACATTATTGGTTCTGCTGTGGTTGCCATCTTTTCCTCCTTTATTATTTATTCACTGAGAACAAGGCTGAAACCTTTAAACAATTTATTTATATCTTTGTATTCCTGTATAATAAGAAGATGAAGTTTTATGTAACTCTTGCCCCTTCACCTATTTTACCCCAGTAGATTTCAGCGTCGATTCCTTTATTCAGGTAGAAACTCTTGAGATGTTCTGCTAAATCTCTGGCATCAACTTCTTCTCTGTTGAACAATGATAGCGTGGCAGGCCCTGACCCGCTAATAAAAAAGGCTTCTGCCCCTGTGCCTAAAGCTTCCTTTTTTAATTTATGATAGAAGGGTACAAATTTGCTTCTCATGGGTGTGATAAGATTATCTTCATAGGCTATGTTCAGTTTTTTAAAATCTCCTTCTTCCAGAGCTCTCACCAGAAGACACGCCCTTGCCAGATTGCTGGAGTATTCACTGAGAGTAATATTTTTCGGAAGGGTCTTTCTTGCTTCTCTTGTATTAACTTCAATATCTGGCAGGACTGCAACATAACCAATACTCGAAGCTACATCAAATCTGAAAGCTTTAAGAGGCTTGGATAATGCTATTGTCAATCCTCCAAGAAGACAGGCTGAGATGTTATCTGCATGAAAAGAGCCTGAGGTAGCTTTCTCCCCAATAAGAGAGTATTCAAGGAGTTTATTCCTGTTCATTGGTATATCAAAGAGTTCTGAAATTCCAATAACTGTTCCAGTACTTGAAGCAGCACTTGAACCCAGGCCACTCATAGGTCTTATGCCTTTATTGAGGGATATTCTTACTCCTCTGTCAATTTTGAAATCACTGAGCATTCTATTAGCCACAATTCCGGTTATATTCTTCTCAGGAGAAGCGGGCACACTGTAGCCCTTAACTTCGATCTCTATTCCTTCATCAATTTCACAGAACTCCATGGTATCCTCTGGTCTTTCCAGAGCTACTGCAAGAACATCAAAACCAGGGCCAAGATTTGCACTTGTGGCAGGGGAAATAACTCTAATCATATTTATCACCCAAAACAACATAACTTCCGTTCTTATAGAGTATATTGAATCTGTCTCTGAGGAACTGGTAGATTCTGCTCTGTTTTTTCACAAGAAAAACTCTTGGTCTATATGAAGTATTGATAATCTTTTTCATATAAGATTTATTTCCCCGAAAAGCAAGAAGGTCCAGCTTAGCCTTTGTCAGGTTAGCATATTCAAACAGGCCATCTGCAAAGTCTTTCCTCTTTGCATAGTATGTTATTAAGTGTCCGTCGCCAATAGATGCTATTACTGTAGTATTGTCTGAAGTATTCTCTTTTATCCAGTTGAGGGTATGCATAAGGTCATTTCCTGTTTTAACCTGAAGGGGTGTGGAAACTGCATATCCCAGGTATAGAAGAGTGTAGAGTAGTACAGCATAGTACAGCACTTTTCTCTTTTTAATTCCAGAAATAAAGGCTGCTGTAGGTATTGAAAAGAAAATGATGCCTAATGGGTCAATAAACCTTGAACCAGAGAAAACAAAAATAGAGCCAACAATTATTAGAGCAGGATAAAATTTCACTCTCATATAAGAAATAGCACCGGCAAAACCTATAAATAGAAAATATCTGAGTTTAAGAAGGTTTACTATTCCAGGGGTGACATCAGTCCAGTAACTTCTAACAATCCATCTGTACTCAGGGTTGAGAAAGGGTATATACCAGTTGAACTTCTGGAGGAAATATATATAGTATGGAAGAGCAAGAAAAATCCCCATTAATAGAGAGATGAGTACTTTTCTATCTTTGAAGCTGTATGCGATAAAAAATAAGACAATAAACAGGAAACTTTCAGCATGGGCAAGGAATGTCAGAGCAGAGATTATTCCAGCGAGATAAAATCTTTTGTTAAGGGCAAGATAAACTGCTAGAACAGCAAGGACAAAGGAGAGTTGGTCTATAAAAAATCTGCCAAATGAGGAATATGCAAATGTTGCAATAAGAAGGGTGACAATCATTGCAGAGTATGTGTTTGAAAATTTTCTATGAATTTTATAAATAAGGAAAAGAAAAGCTGAAAAGTTTACTGCTGGAAAAAGGATATAGAAGATATTAGGAGGTACGACTCTTGTTATTCCCCCTGCAAGAAAGTAACCAAGAGGATAGTAAGAGAATAACCTGCCTCCATAGGATAGGTTATCATAGGTGGCAAACCCTTGACTTCTGAATAACTCCACCATTCTTGCATGGTAGCTCGAGGTTAATGTGCCTGAAAGCGGTCCGAAGACTATACATGATAATAATACTGCAAGAACCCAGGCAGAAAGCATATAAAAGAAGGCGAGCTTTTCTTTTTGCATATATTATTTTTTATATATAATGCTACTTTAAGTTTCCCGGTTGTAGAAAAACCTCTTTAGCCAAGCTTTGCAGCAAGAACCCCCATTGCTGTACATGTCTCAAGCGAAATATTCCTGTCTGTAAGCTCGAGATGGTACTTTACCTTTTTTAGAACATTGCCAGGAAGTCCCTGATTTCCCAGACCCATCAGAAGGCAGAAGGAAGAATTACTTATTGATATTTCCTCAATTGATATTTTTTTTCTAGGGTCTGGGTGTGGTGTAGTTGCAACAAGCTCACCAGACTCAGACTGAAAATGCTTTTCAGGAAAATCAAGAACAAATAATCTTCCCTCTTCAAAAAGCTTTTTTATATAACTTTCTTCCTTTCCGACTCTGGTCTCATTTTCAACTTTTTCAACAACTTCCTCAGGGGTTTCTACAGGAAAACCAAAGAGTGAAAGATTTAAGTTGAAGGCATAGCAGAGAGGTGCAGCCCTTGCAATTGCCCTTATATGGGCGACTCTAAGAGACTTCCCGGCATATGTGTTGTAAAGTCCCATAGTAATACTCTCCTTTTTATTTTTGGTTGGAGGAATCTTTGTGGTTAGCTCTTTTTTCTCTATAGTAGCCTTTTCTGACTTTGCTATGGATGCCCTAGGTTCAGGGGAAGTTCTGGATTCAAGACCAAGTTTTGCCATTCTCCTGCTGATAGCCTTTATAGCTTTACGCCTGTGTTCTTCATTATCTATACTTTCAACCGCTCTGAGCAGTGGTTTAAAATCTTTAGCTCCTGCCATTGACATCTCATATGCTATATTAACAAGAATTTCTGACCGCTTCCATTCCTGTGGTACTTTTTCTGTAGTTACCACTGCTTTCAGAAAATATTTAGAAGAGTCATAGCCTGCTTCCTGCATTCTTCTTGCAACCCAAGCAAGAGCCTGAGCTCTGTAGTAGGCATCACCAATGCCAAGAGCTTTATCAATAAGCATGTAAAAGCTCTTTCTATCTCCTGCTTCAACCAGCTTTCTTGCCTCTCTCTTAAGACCTCTTGTGTATGATGGCCAGTGTGTTGTTAATTTTTTATTCATAGAAATAAGTATCTAATTTTAACTTTTACAAATACTAACCCAAGCGGTAGAAAATCTCTGTGAGTCTTCTTATCCTGACTGGAATATTTTCCACCTGTTCTGTTTCAAGCTTACTGAGAAGGTTGAGTCTGTATCTCTCAACTGTAACAACACCCATCTGGCTCAGATAATGACGGAGTTTTTTTGCCACTGCCTTCCCAGCTCTGTCTATATCAACGAAAATTATGGCACATTTGTAATTTTCCCTAACCCTTTCGCATATCTCAAGAATAGTTTTACCTATTTCCCCTTTTACCCTGAAAAATTCCGCTTCCACCCCGATAGCTTTTAATCCTTCTTCGTCACGCTTTCCCTCAACAATCACTGCACAGCCGGGAGCCTCAGACCTGAGATCCTCTATTATCTCAAGTATACTCACATATTCAGAAAAGTTCATGCCTGTAACGAACAGATTTATGAGAAACATCGCAGAAAACCAACGACTTTAGTCGTTGGATGAATGCGATAATATAACCAAATATCTATAACTAATTGTATAATGAATCGTAAATTT
>VAOW01005185.1_pt1 | contig 10898 bp, 10 predicted proteins | sample 3393921 | NCBI WGS metagenome assembly VAOW01 (sample SAMN08290428, study PRJNA428436) | hydrothermal vent metagenome | isolation source: Deep-sea hydrothermal vent chimney | place: Indian Ocean: Southwest Indian Ridge | depth 2742 m m
CGGTCCAGGTAGCCAACGATCATCCCTATGGGCTTTCCAGCGCAATTTATACTCAAGATCGTCTGTGGGCGCACCGTTTCCAGAATGAAATTAAGGCAGGCATGGTTAATATCAACAATACTACCAACGGCGCAGAAGCACATATGCCCTTTGGCGGTGTGCGGGCTTCGGGCAACGGTGCACGCGAATCGGGTATCTGGGTGATCGAAGAATATACTACCTGGCAATCGGTTAACGATGAGTACTCCGGCAAACTGCAACTGGCCCAGATGGATACCATGGTGGTAGAAGAACAAGAGCGGGTGGACTGGAGAGAGCTCTTGGGCACCGCCGCCGGGTAGCCTTATTTGGAGGACTGTTGCTATCTTTGCTGAGTACGTGAACAGGATCCAGCCTGCTGGCTATCCAGCTTGTGGTGCGAACCTGCGACTGCGTCGGTGTTTTGGTTGTTAGGGCTGAGGCGGCTTAGGGCACCCGGTTTGTCATATGGAAACGTGAATTATGCTGGGTGATTCGGGCCTCTAGGGGGGTGATTATTTGGCTGGGGACCTATGCAGGGCTTCCTAGAAACGTGTGAACGGTTCCAGACCCGAAATCAGTAAGAAGCATAGGAGACACTGTTCTCAGCACCGGTTCTATTCATCCAAAGTTGGTGACCTATAAATACCCGGCCTGGTGAGGCATTGATAGGCTGAGCGGCGATAAACAGGTTGACCTTCTAGTGTTGTTACAGTCAACAGCCTTGCGATTGGGGACAGTTTAATTTCTGAGCCCACTTGATTACCCTGAGCCATCTGGCTATCTATAGTACTGTTTACCAGCCTGGTATGCTCACGGCGAATGAGGAAGTTGATCTACATGATGCCGCTCTACCTAGCAGCGATCATATTTACTCAGCCTATTATTGGGCTGCATGAGCACTGGCCCGGACATCTACCTGGCACTATTTTCGTCGAAGCCTTCTCGCCAATTAACAACCCGGCTAAGAACGCTGCCCCGTTTGCGCAACTACCAAATTACGGGTAGTAATTAATCTACGCGCCAGGTAGGGGTTGTGTTTTTGTAATTGACTCGACCCGGTTAAAACTTGCGTGCTACATATTTTACACTTAGGATAGAAGGCATAATCGAGGGTATGCACGTTACACTGTTTGCCCGCGAAGGCTGAGTGATTCGCATCGGCACCCGCGGGGCAAGGGCTCCGCTTTTTCTTGCCTGGAGGGGTCTATGAACAAGGTTTACTACGTAACTACGCCCATTTACTATGTCAATGCCGTGCCACACATCGGTCACGCTTATACCACCATAGTCAGCGATTTTCTAGCTCGCTGGCACCGGCTTGACGGTTACGACACCTATTTCCTCACCGGCACTGACGAACACGGAGAGAAGGTTGCGCAGGCGGCTAAGCGTGAGGGCAGTTCTCCTCAGGCCTTCGTGGACCGGGTATCCGGGCGGTTTCAGGAGGCCTGGAAGACCTTGGGGATATCGCCTGATGACTTCGTGCGTACCACAGAGAAGCGACATAAACAGGTTGTTCGGCAGGTGCTACAACAGGTCTATGACGCTGGTGAGATTTACTATGGCGAGTACCGGGGCCTGTACTGCGTGGGATGCGAGCGGTTCTTGGTTGAGCATGAACTGGTAGACGGAAAATGCCCGGACCATGGCATAGAACCTGAGGAGCGACTGGAGGGCAACTATTTCTTTCGGATGGATAAGTATCGTGAATGGCTGAGGCAGTATATTCTGGACCACCCCGGGTTCATACGGCCTGAGGGGTATGGGAACGAGGTCCTCTCCATGCTGGCTGAGCCCATTGGTGATCTTTCGATTTCCAGGCCGGCCACTCGGGTACCCTGGGGTATTCCATTACCCTGGGACGATTCACATGTTACCTATGTATGGTTTGATGCGCTGCTCAACTATGTCTCGGCCCTCAAGTATCCTAACGGAGAGAGCTTCACTCGTTATTGGCCATCTGTACAGCATATGATCGGCAAGGATATTCTCAAGCCCCACGCTATCTTCTGGCCTGCCATGCTCAAGGCAGCCGGCATACCTATCTACCAGCACCTGAATGTAGGCGGGCACCTGCTTTCTGAAGGCAAGAAGATGTCCAAAAGTTTAGGTAACATAGTAGATCCCTTCGAGTGGGTGGAGCGCTATGGGAAGGATGCCGTGCGTTTCTACCTGTTACGGGAAGTTTCCTATGGACAGGATGGGGCCATTAGTGAGCAGACTATGCGTGAGCGCTATAGCGCCGACCTGGCTAACGATTTAGGTAACTTACTGCAACGCCTGCGTGTAATGCTGCTGAAGTATACCGATGGGTTTCTGCCGAAGTCTTCGCCGCCTGACACGCTCCTCGCCAAGGCCGGTACTGGCTTAGCGGCTAAGGTGCGTAGCCTGGTGAGAGAGCTGCGTCTACACCAAGCCCTGGAGGAAGTAATGCAGTATGTGCGGGCGTTGAACCGCTTTATAAATGAACAGAAACCGTGGGTGCTGGCTAAGAATCCTGCGCATAGTGAGCAGCTTGGCGACGCCTTGTACTCGGTAGTGGAGGGTTTACGAATTGCTTCGGTACTGCTCGAGCCGGCTATTCCGAGCAAAGCCCGTGAGCTGAGGCAGGCACTGGGTCTTGGGGACTACAGTATCGCCGAGACAGAAGTCTGGGGACTAGCTCCCCAAGGGATACGCATTCCAGCCGAGGCACCCACGCTTTTCCCCAAGGGTGAACAGCCCAAGCTGAATCGTTCCCGCGGAGTGCCCGGCAAGGGGGCTGTGCCACAGACAGAGAAGCCTGCTTCGGTGGCATCTGGGCAGCTCAAGATCGAGGAGTTTGCCAAAGTTGCACTGCGGGTAGCGTACGTAATTTCGGCTGAGCGGCACCCCAGTGCGGACAGGCTACTGGTTCTTCGTTTAGATGTCGGGGATGAGCAGCGTACGGTGGTTTCGGGTATTGCTGATTGGTACACACCTGAGGAGCTGGTAGGAAAGGCGCTGATTCTAGTGGCCAACCTTAAACCCGCCAAACTTAGGGGCATCCTCTCCGAAGGCATGATTCTGGCCGGGGAAGATGCTGAGGGAAACCTGAGCCTGATTAGCCCGGAGCGTGGGCTACCTCCGGGCACGCGGATCCACTAACCGCTGGCTTTCTCACTTTGCCTATTGTTCAGGTGTTGCCGGCTCGAGAGTGTACGAAGGTCTCAGCCTCGGTTTTGGTATGCACCTCGTCCAATGCCTGGGCTTCTAATAAGGCGCTCAGTACGCCTCCCACCCTTGGTCCGGGCGGGCAGCTTAGCAGGCGCATGACCTGGTGACCATCGAGCAGTGGCTTTGGATCCATAAGCCGGGGGTGATCTTCCAGGGAGGCCAGCGCGCGCGAGGCGGGGTCGAGGCTGTTCGACACGGCTAGAGGGCCACGGCTTGCCCAGTGGTCGGCCTGCTGGAGGTACAGGAGCTCAGGGATTAATTCACGCCGGCGGTGGAGGAAACGCCTAAGCGGCCGCACGTCCTGGGGCGGGAGCTGCATATGCGCACTAATCAGGCTGCCGACCAGCTTGATGGTGCGCCCGTCCACGCGCAAGCGGGTAAGCACACTTTCAGCGATTTGTGCACTGTATTTGTCATGACCCAGAAAACGTAAGCGCCCCTTATCAGGATCAAACTGCTCCGTTTGGGGTTTACCCACATCGTGCAACAGTGTGGCCCAGCGCAGCGCTGTAGAAGCATGCGGGTAGTTGTGCAATAGCCAGTGAAAGGCCTCCAGTGTGTGTTCCCAGACCTTAAGATGGTGATAGCCACCCTGCTCCTGCCCTACGGTTTTCTGGAGCTCCGGCAGATAAGCCGCAAGCAAGCTCAGCTGCTTTAAACGCGCGAAGTAAGCCGCTGCCCTCGAGTGGCACAGTATCCGTACCAGCTCTTGCTGCACCCGTTCCCAGGCCGGGTACCTGACGGCGCCATAGGCCAGCGCTTCAGCGTGCTCTTGGATCCAGCCCTGGGTGCGCGGATGAATGGAAAACCTCAAGATCGCGGCCAGGCGCACTGCGCGCAGGCTGCGGATGGGATCGGCCGCAAGGGCTTTGTGGGAAACTGCACGGATGGTCCGGTTCCATAGGTCGTGTTCGCTCAGGGCTAGACCGAAGACTGCGCCGGAAGGCGCAACTGCCATAGCATTTACCGTGAAATCACGAGCGTATAGGTCGCAGGCTAGGCCACCGGGGTGAAGAGGGGTGTAATCGACGGTCATTTCCCGGGTGACCACTCGCCAGTGTGCACGGGTGTGATCCAGGCAAATTGCGCGAGCACCCAGACTACCTGCTAATTGGTGGGCTGAAGACGCAGGCTCTGGTGCAGCAAAGTCCAGATCTCTGGTTCTGTGCGAGAGCAGTAGATCGCGTACTGCACCACCTACCAGGTACCCTCCCTCCGGAAAGGGTAGGCTTGGCAGGTGGAGGCGGGCAAAGGCGCGCATGACGCTCCTATTATGAGGCGGATCGGGTTGACCGGCAGTATCGCCAGCGGAAAATCTACGGTGGGCCGTCTGCTTAATGCACGTGGTATTCCGGTGATCGATGCCGACGTGTTGGCCAGGAAAGCGGCCGATGCCTACACAGCAGAGATCTGTGCCCGATTCCCGGCAGTCTGCAGCAGTGGGCGGCTAAATCGTGCGGCGCTTGCGGCAATAGTCTTTGCCGACCCCGCAGCGCGTAGGCGATTAGAGGAGATCGTGCATCCGTGGGTGCGGTCCCGGATGGACGAAGAACTGGCCGTACTGGCCGGAATGGTGTCCCGGCCCCCGCTGGTGATGCTCAACATCCCCTTGCTTTTCGAGGGAGGGCTCGAGCGGGACCTGGACGGTGTGCTGGTGGTTACCTCGCCGAAAGAACTGCGTGCATTGCGCGCGTTGCATCGCGACGGTTTGGAGGAGGCTGCTTTTTTGGCGCGCGACCTGGTGCAGGTGCCCGAGTGCGAGAAGGTACGCAAGGCCACCTGGGTGATTGAAAACGACAGTAGCCTGGATGCTCTGGAACGTAAGGTAGACGCTTGGCTTACACACCGTCTACACGAAGCGGGCTGATACGCAGCGGCTATCCGCCGATTACTCGCTGGTCCAGGTATGGCCAGAGCACTTCCGGCAGTGCAACGCGACCGTCCTCAAGCTGATTATTCTCAATTAGCGCGGCTAAAACCCTGGGTATGGCCAGCCCTGAGCCGTTTAGAGTGTGCACCAAGCGCGGTTTGCCCTTCTCACGGAAACGGGTATTTAGTCGCCGGGCCTGGAAGGCCTCGAAGTTGGAAATGGAGGAGACCTCCAGCCAGCGTTCCTGGGCCACGCTAAAAACTTCAAGGTCATACTTCTTGGTTTGGGCGAAACCCATATCGCCGCCACACATCGAAAGCCTTCGGTAGGGCAGGTTGAGCAGCTCGAGCAGCTCCTCGGCCATCCTGGTGAGCGTCTCCAGCATCTGGTAGGAGCGCTCGGAATGTTCGAACACCACCATCTCCACTTTGTCGAACTGGTGCAACCGGTTTAGCCCTCGTACGTCTTTACCGTAGCTACCCGCCTCCCGGCGGAAACAGGGGGTATGCGCGGCATACATGAGTGGCAGTGCCTCCGCGGAAAGGATCTCGTTTTGATGTAGGTTGGTAAGACTGGTTTCTGCGGTAGGGATAAGGTAATAGCCGTCTGTAACCGCGTACATCTGCCCTTCCTTATCGGGCAGGTTGGCGGCACCCACGGCTGAGCGCTCGTTAATCAGAATGGGCGGGCGTACCTCGGTAAAGCCGTGTGCTCGATGGTGGTCGAGGAAGAACTGCACCAGCCCGCGCACCAGACGTGCGCCTATACCCATGTAGAAGGGAAAACCTGAACCGCTAACCTTAGCACCGCGCGCGTAGTCTACCCAGCCCCATCGCTCGGTGAGGATCCAGTGCGGCTGTGCCGGAAAGGCTAGTTGGGGAGGCGTGCCCCAACTTCCCACCACCACGTTGTCCGCGGCGTCTTTACCCTCGGGCACGGAGGAATGGGGCAGATTGGGCATTAAAAGCAACAACTCGTCGATGCGGGTGGATAAGGGGTGAACCTCCTCTTCCAGTCTGTGTACCGCAGCGGCCGTTCCTACAGCTTTCCTGAGTGCTTCTTGGGCGTCTCCGCCGCCAGCTTTTATGCGACTGATTTCTCGGCCTTGCTTTTTCTGCTCGGAGCGCCGCTTTTCCAATTGGCTGAGCAAGGCGCGGTGCTCATCGTCTTTGGCTAAAAGCTCCTCAAGTATAGGGAGGGCTTCTACCTGGTGTTTCTTCAGAATGCCGGCGCGTACTTCCACAGGATGTTCACGGATAAATTTGAGCTCGAGCACGTCCTCCTCCTACTCCATTACCCTCGGCACCTTAAAGTAGCCGTCTTCTTGCTCCACCGCCACAGAAAGCGCCTCAGCCTGGGAGAGGCTCGCTTTTGGCTCATCCTCACGTAGCCGATTGAATACTCCCGAGGGGTGGCTCATCTCCGAGATACCCTCGGTGTCCAGCGCTTCGATTTGCTCAACATAAGCCAGGATCTGCCGTAGGTCAGTCTCGATATCAGCGGCTTCGTCCTTCTTGAGTCGAATACGCGCTAGCCCCTGTAGATGCTCCATAAGCTCCACGGTTAGCTCCATATCTAGAAGCTTAACAGAGCCTGCTCAGGCGATCCAGGCAAAGAATGCCCACAAGGGTGCGGCGATCAGCAATGCGGGTAGGAATGAGGCTACGCGAATACGGCCTAACTCAAGCAGGTTAATACCGAGTCCTACAATCATCAGTCCACCCACGCCGGTGATCAGCATAATTCGAGGATCTGCGGCCGGGTGTGGCAAGGCTGAAGCCATAACGCCTGCCAAAAGTGAAATTCCGCCCTGGTAGACCAGGATTACCAATGCTGAGAATCCTACCCCTACCCCCAGCGAGCTGCTGAGCGCTATGGCCGAGAGCCCGTCCAGAGCAGACTTCAATACCAGCAAGGTCTGGTCCCCGGTAAGGCCGTTGTTGATAGCACCGATCAGCGACATGGGGCCTACGCAGAACAGTAAACTGGCGGTTACAAAACCCTCGCTGAAGCGGCTGCCGCCGGATAAGCGCTGCTTGAGTATCTCACCCAAGTGGTTTAACCACTCTTCCAGGCGGACCCATTCCCCGATCAGCCCGCCTATCACCATGCAGATCAACCCCAATACGGTTCCGCTGATTGGCCCGCCCCTTACACCGGTCAAGCTGCCCGACATGCTGAAGCCGATATAAAGGGTGGTCAAACCCACACCCTGCACCATGATGCGCTGCATGCGGAGCGGTAGCCGCCCCAGAAGGATCAGGCCCAGAAAGGTGCCCAGCAATACGGCACCGACGTTGATCCAGGTGCCGGAAGTGCGGGCCAGAACGCTGAGCTCCATTAAAGCAGTTTAAGGCTATACCTCAGGCCTTAGAGGCTTTTTGCTGGTGGATAACGCTCCAGCAGATCCTCACGAGGAACGTATAAGAGAAAAGCTCGGCTCTTCATGCGGCGGTTGGTGACGCCGTTCATGCGGTATAACCAAACGAACCAGCGGCTGGCCATGCTGCTCAGGAAGCCGTCGAAACCGGTCAATGGGAGCGCAGTCAAGCCGATACGCTCCGCACCGGAGACGTAGAAGCTCCTACCATAAACTAGCTGAATCTCGGGATCTTCGGCTACCAGGACACTGATCCGTATGAGACCCCGCTTCAGAGCTTTGACGATTTGGAAAGGGCTTAGCCCGGTCATACGGGCTGATTCCAGGTGAAGCTCGATAGCCACCACGTCCCGTGGCAGGCCTGCTATCGGCGGGCCATCATAGGTCTTGCGCTCGATACGCAGCAAATCATAAGGTCCTTGGCCTATGCGTATAGTGTGGTGCAGGTGGTCATAGCGCTCCTCGGCGCCCATCATGGCGCGTTGTAAGGCCTGGCTGAGGTTCAGCGGCCGGGCTTCCAACGTGTCCATAGTTACCGGCGTATACCCAGCCTGTTTCAGCCTTGGCAGCAGCAGCTCGAGCAGCGCCAGGGTTCGCTGGGGGCCGTCGTGTAAAAGTAATACATCGCCCGGACGCATGTAGCGCAAAATCCGCGTGGCTTGCCGGCCTGGATCCTCGTCCAACCAATCGCGCGATTCCAGGCTCCATAACGTCACCTGCTTGCCCGCCAGGCGTGCCAACAGCCGCGTAAAGGGACTGTGAGCCCCCCAGGGAGGGCGGTACAAGCGGCCTGGGGATCTCTTGATGTGCAGCCACTCTGTCCAAGGGGCCATCAGAGGGGTAAGACGGTGCCAATAACCGTGAGCCTCTAACTGATGGCCGGCCGCACGTATCTGCTCCAGGATCTCAGGGTACTCGAGCGCCGCCCGTCCGGTCACAAAGAAAGTAGCCTTGGTCTGGTACTTGTCTAGGAGCTCGAGCAACTTCGCGCTCTGCCTCGAGGGGCCATCGTCAAAGGTCAATGCAACCAGTGGGCGGTTTCGCTCGCCGAAGGCCAGTGCTCCGTAGCCCATCCAGCGAAACAAAATATCGGTTAAACCGTATAGTAGCAGGATAATTAGGATCACCCAGAATACGATCACGATACGGGCCCCTTCAGGTAGCCGGCGTAGAAGATCGCCACGGCGAAGAGTAGTAGTGCGGAAACGCGGAATGGGCCTGCAGGACCGGCTAGATCGCTCACCAGGCCGGAAACAGCAGGCCCAATGCTGAACCCCAGACCTTCAAACATCATCAGCACCCCCCAGGCTGAGGCTCGGCTGTGCTCGGGCAGCAGCCGTACCACTAACCCGTTCCAGCTGGGAATCATCAGTGCGTATCCCAGACCGGCAGCCACCGCGGCTACCAGCATGCCCCACAAGGGTAAGCCTGACGCCAGGCCGAACAGTGCCGCACCTTGCAGGCTCAAGCCGGTTACCAAGAGCCATTTCGGCCCTACCCGGTCGGCTAACCGACCAGCGGCATGTAGGGCGGCAAAAGCTACAGCGCCACCCGTCCCGATCAACAGCGTCAACTGGAGGATGCTGAGCCCCGTGTCGCGCGCGAAAGGCAGTATGGCCAGGCCTACCATGGCGGGCGCCAGAGTCTGGATGAAGGCAACCGGAAAAAGGTTGAGCAGCCTACGCCAGGGGTAAGGAGCGGACTGTCCCACGGTAGCAGGAGGCTTATTTCCGTGCCCGTCGGTGATCCGTACGGTGCTCAGGGCGATCAGTACAATAACGAGCTGCGTCCAGAACAGCACCTCACGCGTGAGTGGCGGCGAATAGTTCACCAGGGTGGCTCCCAGCAAAAAGCCTAGGCCGATGAAGGGCATCACCGGCATCTGGGTGAAGCCCAGGGCCCGTGATGCTTCTCCGGGCCGGGCCAGCCGGCTGGAAAGCGTCATAATGCCGGGCCAGAGTGGGCTCAGGGAAACGCCGTGGGCAAAAGCCAGCGCCCACAGCCACCCGGCGGAGGTAATCCTGGGGATCAGACTGACGGCGACGAGACCTACCACCGCGCCGATCAAACTGACCCGGCCCACCCCTAAGCGCTCACTTAGATGTCCTCCCAGACTGCGGCCTACGGTCTCCCCCCAGAAAGTCAGCGAGACTGCTACGCCAACCTCAAAACCACTCAGCCCCAGGTGTCTGGGGCCGTACAGGGTCAGGAAAGGGATATAGAGGGCGTTTCGTACGAACTCGGTAAGCGCAAGAACGGCCAGGAATCTGAGTAAAACGAATGCTTTCCCATCTTGCCAGGGAAGTAGGCGCAACACGTTACAAAGTATACCCTTGGCCCCTGAATTACCCCGTTGTGGGGGTCGTCGCCCGTAACCACTGAGTTGTGTAGATTACGAATAGTTGATTTCTTGGAGCCTGCGGCCTACTTTTTCCGACCTAGGTAAACTGGTGAGGTGCGGATATCGGTGGTAATCCCAGCTCACAACGAGGAAGCCTTACTGCCACAAACCCTTGGGGCGCTTCTCCGGCAAACCCGGCCGGCCGACGAGCTGATCGTGGTGGATAGCGCCAGTACCGACCGAACCGCGAATGTGGCAATGCACCTAGGAGCCAAAGTGGTGTATTGCGGGCAACCTGGAGTGGCTATCGCCCGGCAAGCGGGTTTGGAAGCGGCGAGTGGGAGCTGGGTGGTTACCACCGATGCCGATTCCTTGCCCGAACCCACTTGGCTTGCTGAGCTCGAGCTGGCTATGCCGGGAGCAGTGGCTTTGTATGGGCCGATGCGGTTTTTCGGCCTGTCACGATTCGAAGAGTCCTTCTCGGAGCTGGGATACCGAGTGTTTTTAGCCCTGGGCCGCCTGGTCGGCAAGCCTAATCTGGCTGGGGCTAACATGGCTTTTAAGCGTGAAGCAGCCCTCTCACTGGGCGGCTATCCAGGGGTGGAGGCCCGCGAGGATGTTCTGCTGGGCTTAGCGCTTCAAAGACTGGGGCAGGTTCGTTACGTGCCAAACGCGTTGGTGCACACCTCAGCGCGAAAGCTATCCAAAGGCTGGACACCTTTTTTATGGAAACATATCAAGAATTTTTTCGAGGGGAGCGATAACTACCTTCAGGGAGGATCGGGAAAGGAAAGATAAGCCGCCTTGGTTCGGCACGTTGCATAGCGCCGGCCTCGTCATAGGCTGAAACGATCTCTTCAGCAATGCGCTCCGCGCCGCGAGCCGTGGCAAAAACACGGGCGTTCTCTGCAAATGCCTTTCGCTTCTTCTCGTCTGTAAGGAGCCAAAGTGCTCGTTCCGCCAGAGCCATGTAGTCCCCTGGCGGAACCAGAAACCCGTCTATCTCGTTCTCGACGCCATCCAAAGTACCATCTGCGCCTACGGCCACCACTGGCACGCCCATGACTTGGGCTTCCCAAAGGACCAACCCC
>VAOW01006911.1_pt1 | contig 10860 bp, 11 predicted proteins | sample 3393921 | NCBI WGS metagenome assembly VAOW01 (sample SAMN08290428, study PRJNA428436) | hydrothermal vent metagenome | isolation source: Deep-sea hydrothermal vent chimney | place: Indian Ocean: Southwest Indian Ridge | depth 2742 m m
ATACAAAAAATCAGGCGGCAAAAGATACATTTTCTCTAATTTCAACCTACTCTCTCAGGTGATTTTGGCACAAAATCAAGCAATCACGTGATAAATCTGGGTCAAAAACACATATTTCCGGCTTCTGTCAAATGGATTTTTCGAATAAGTTAGCGGAGCAAACTGTCAAATCTAGGTTATATACCATAGCACTTGGTGAGTTAAAAGAAGGAGGTGAACATAATGACAGATATTGGAACATTTTTAATAGTGGGGCTATTATTAACAGTAGGAGCGCTTGCTATTAAACCGATTAGAAAAGCAGTGGGCTTGTTACTTGTAATTCTTGGGATACTGGCAAGTTTAACAGGGATTGGGCTGATTATTGGCATACCAATGATTTTAATAGGTGGTATATTGCTATTCATGTAAGAATAATACCCATTCACGTCATATAGCATATAACCGCGGATAAAAGGCTTTACTATCCGACATAGTGTCATACGAACCCATGATAATTTGACAGAAGCCTAAAATTGATGGTCTAAACCTCTATTCACCACGTGATTGCCTGCTTTTGGTCTAATATCACCTGAGAGAGGGGTTGAGATTAGATAAAATGTGTTTTTTGCCGCCTGATTTTTTGTATTTGACTGTAACTGTCAAATTCATTAGCGATATTTTGATGAATTTCGGCTAATTTTCTGCTTTTTAGTGTGTAGAATAGCTGAATCTAATCTGTAGAAAAGAGAGATAACAGAACATTAAGTGGTGAAGGTAAGATGTTCAGGTTAAACTGTCAAGGTTGGGATAAAACTTGCATCAATGGTAGATTATTCAGAATTCATTTTTTTTCAGCAATAACAAAAGCATGTTCCTTTTCATAGGGGCTTAGCCTGATGTCCTGTAAAACGTTGAATCCAGCCTTTCTTAACTTTCTTGTCTCTCTGACAAAGATTTTCTCAGAATCCACGAGTGTATCTATACTCGCAGCTTTGATAGTAAGCATGACATAGCCATTATCCCTGAGGAGAAACTCGGAATTCGTTATAAGAATTTCTGTCTGGTTGGGTTGTGCTATATCCTGGTATATAACATCCACCTTTTCAAGAAGATGGAGATAATCCTGTGGCTGTGAAGCATCGCCAAGCACCGGAACCATATTACTTCTGAAGGTACACACCTCAAGAAGCTTTCTGAGAGCATGCGGGGATATTTCAATGCAGTAGATTATACCTTTAACTGCAATATCACTTATGTGTGAGGCTGTGGTGCCCTGGGCAGCACCCAGATAGAGTATCTTCGAGCTTTTGTTGAGTGGCATATACTTCAACCCTTTATAAATAGCAGCTGCCAACTTGCTTCTTCTTGGGTTCCACATTCTGAATTCCTTTTCATTTAGGGTTACAAGCTTCTCGCCATAAACTCTTCTACCAGGGGTTAAATTCAGAGTGGCTATTCCACCTTTTACATCAGTAATACCTTCAAACTTCTTTTTCATCTCTTCACTCCTCTTTTATCAACTTTTTTCAGTGATTCCAGAGCTTTAACCCTTTTCTCAAACTTCTCCTTAAGTTTATCGCCTACAAATTCGCCAGAAAAGGCATCAACTCTTGCAGCTATTGCCAGAACCGAAGCAAGACTTCTTGCTATCTTTCCTCTCACCCACCATGGCGAGGATTTTAACTCAGGAAGCTGGAAGATTATACCGTGCTTTGGAGGTTTTGCCTTTCTTTTAAGATGCCTGAAGAGTGCTTTTTCTGCACCAAGAAGTTGTATTCTGCTGGCAGGCATGAAGGCGAGATTTCTCAGACCTCCTGCAAGAGACATAAGCCTTGCAGCAAGAACAGAGCCAACAAGATATGTGAGATTGGGCGCCACCTGATTTATTTCCCTATCAAGAAATTCTTCGACCTGCTTTTTCTGCTCATATAGCTTTAATATACTATTAGCAAAGTCTTTTAGCATTTCCTCTTGCTCTTCGGTTATATCAATTCCCATGGAGATTTCAGTCTGATTAAAATTCTCCCTCCTTCCATATTTTACTATAAATCTTGCATACCTCTCATGTTCGTCAATCTTTGAAGATAGCTCTGGGTAATGCATTGAATACCATGAGCGCAGCCTTTCCGAGAGTAAATTCAGAGTCTCGCTAAGGTCATCCAGAGTTTTAACTGCCTCTATGACCATCTTATCTCTCTCGCTCAGTGCTTCCTTTGCCTTCTCTCTGGCAAGCGCAAAGCACACCTCTCTGAGCTTGAGATTGTAGCTATCTCTTTCAACACCTATCTCTTCAAGGTAGTGGTTAGGATTCAGCCTTAAAAACTCACCTGCTTTATTCGGGATTTCATGGGCAAAACCTTCAATATCCACTTCAAAGATAATTTCCTCACCGAATTTTCCAATGAGTTCTCTTTCTTCATCAAGAAGAGATTTTTCACCAATTTTTGTTAATCTGTTACCTCTGAATGGTATAAAACTAAGAACTTTGCCTGTGTCGTTGAGAGCAAAAACTCCAAGTACATTCCTTGTGGAATATATTTTCATGAGTTATAATTAAGACATGACGTTTTTAAATTTACCGCCGAAAAGTTAAAACTTAATGAGGTTAAGCTTCCACCGAGAGGTATGGGTTTTCCTCATGTGTCCAGGGAAATTATAAGAATAAGAAAGCTGGGTCTTGAGAAGGCTAAAGGTTTGACAGGAGCCATAACCTGGCGGGAAAAGGATTATCTTAAAGGTGAAACTGTCGAAGTAGGGGTTATAATCTTGCCAACCAGAGGCTGTTCATGGGCTCATAAGGGTGGCTGTTCCATGTGTGGTTATGTTTATGATTCTCTCGACTCTTCTCAGGAAACTGTGCTTAAGAACTTTAGAAAAGCCTTTGAGAAATTAAATGGTGTGAGATATCTCAAGATTTTTAATTCTGGCAGTTTTTTTGATGAGGAGGAGATTTCCAGTGAAACAAGAGAAGAGATTCTCGCTGCTGTTGATTCTGCTGGGAGTATAGAGAGGCTTCAGGTGGAATCCAGACCAGAGTTTATAACTGAATCTGCCCTGAAACACTCCACAGAATTCAGTAAGGAGCTTGAAGTTGGCATAGGTCTTGAAACATCCAGCGATAAAATAAGAGAGGTCTCAATTAATAAGGGTTTCACTTTTGAGGATTTTAAAATTGCTGTAGAGAGATGCAAAAAATATGGAGTGAAGATTAAAGCCTATCTTCTGATTAAACCTCCATTTTTATCTGAGAAGCTTGCTATGGAGGATGCTATAGCTTCAGCTGAAGAAGCTGCCAGACTGGGTGTGGATAGAATTTCATTTAATCCAATGAATGTTCAGCGCTTCACACTTGTAGAGAGGTTATTCCTCAATAAAGAGTATTCTCCGCCATGGCTATGGAGTGTGGTGGAAATTCTGAAGAGGGTTAGTGAGACAGTTGATGTGCCTGTTATATGCAAGCCTACTGCAGCTGGCAAAGCCAGAGGTGCAAACAACTGCAGGCAGTGCAGTGATGATATAGCCAAAGCCATTGAAATGTTTTCAGCCACCCAGCAGGTGAGCTATCTTAATAACCTTGATTGCAGTTGCAAAGAAGAGTGGAGATTAAAGCTTATGTACGAGGAGGTAACATTTTAATATTATGAGAATTAAAGGCAAGATAGTTTTCTCAGGAATTGTAGAGGGACAACTGGTTGTTAGCAAGAAGGCTATAAGTTTTCTCGGAGGGGTTGACGTTGAGACTGGAGTTATCAGGGAAAGAGGACATCCTCTGGAAGGGATAGGTCTCAAAGGTAAGATTCTTCTTCTCCCCCGGGGTAAGGGTTCGACTGTTGGTAGTTATACGCTTTACCAGATGAAGAAAAATGGTGTTGCACCCTCTGGCATTTTTTCTGTTCAGGGTGATGAGATGGTGGTAAGTGGTGCAATAATCTCTGAAATTCCAATGTTATATGAGCCAAGAGGTGAGCTTCTAAATATACCCTGTGGAAAAAGAGCTATACTAAATGCAAAAGAAGGGTATCTTGAGGTGCAGGATTGATCACTCTAGAAGAGGGTTATGAAGGAGTTTCTAAAGGCTTTCTTATTTCTAACTATTCTGTGGGGGAAAATGCTCTTAGATTTAGGGTTATTCCGAAGTACAATCATGATATCAGTTTCAACCTTGTGAAGGAGAGTTTCAAAGGAACAAAAGTATATCCATTCTACAGGAAGTCAGGCGGAGATTATTTTATTACACTTGTTATTCACAAAGGTAGAGAATTCAGTCTTCCTGCCTATGCTCATATCCTTCTGATTATTGCAACCTTTGTAACTGTAACTCTGGCAGGATATATACAGTGGGCAAAGGGAAATATAATTGAAAGTATTGTTTTTTCTATTGCGCTTATGACCATTCTCATGGGCCATGAACTGGGCCACTACATACAGGCAAGAATAAGGAAGGTTAAGGCAACCCTGCCATTTTTTATTCCTGTACCACCAAACATATTCCCCTTTGGAACTATGGGTGCGGTTATAACTATGAGTGAACCCTTAACAGACAGAAGTACAATTCTGCGGGTTGGTATTGCCGGGCCAATAGTAGGCTTTTTGCTCTCTCTTCCTGTTGTTTATTATGGGCTTATGCATTCTACAATTGTACCCTCTGCGGTGGTATATCAGAAGAGTGAAATTATTTTTGTAATGCCTCTTGCCATGCAGCTAATCTCAATGCATATTTTTGGAAATATTGCTCATGGTATGAGTATTGAGCCCAATCCTCTTGCTATGGCAGGCTGGATTGGTTTATTTGTGACTGCTTTGAATTTGATTCCTCTGGGTCAGCTTGATGGAGGGCATGTTATTAGAGCACTTTTTCCAGAGAGATACACAATAATTTACAAGGGTGCCTTTATTCTACTTATAGCCCTTGGATTGTTTATATGGCCAGGGTGGCTATTTTGGGCTTTCATTGTGTATCTACTCACAAGACTAAAACACCCCGGACCTCTCAATGATGTTTCTGAGCTGAGTACAATGGAAAAGCTTCTTGGTGTTGTTTATATCCTTCTTCTTGTCCTGAGCTTTATACCTGTCCCCTTTCTGATGAAATGATTATAACAGCAGATACCAGCAATAAGCTTGAGGCTGTTATCGAGCTTGCTTATGGCAATGTTCGCTCTTTTACACGAGAAGATAAGGCAGGGTTTGAAGGAGCTGGGTTTCATTGAACCAACTGATATTCAGACAGCAGCAATACCCGAAATACTCAAAGGCAGGCATGCTCTTTTAATTGCCCCCACTGGTATAGGCAAGACAGAGGCAGCTATGCTGCCTATATTCAGCAGGTTTCTCGAGGCTGAGAAAAAGAAAGGCGTTACAATACTTTATATCACCCCACTGCGAGCTCTCAATAGGGATTTAATGCAGCGTCTTGAGTGGTGGGGTGATAAACTTGGGATAAAGATTGCTGTGCGCCACGGCGATACAAAACAGAGTGAGAGGAGGAAGCAGACTTTAAAGCCGCCTGATATGTTTATAACAACTCCCGAAACTCTTCAGGCTCTCCTTACAGGCAAGGTGTTGAGGAGGCATCTGAAAGATGTTGAGTATGTTGTGGTTGATGAGATTCATGAGCTGGCTGAGAGTAAGCGTGGAGCCCAGCTTTCAACAGCTCTGGAAAGGCTTTACGCCATTACAAACAGGGAGTTCCAGAGGATAGGGATAAGTGCAACCATTGGCAACCCTGAAGAAATTGCAAATTTCCTTGTATGGCATAAGAAAGTGAATATAATAAAAACAACCAATCCAAAGGCTATGAAAATTCAGGTTGAATATCCAGAGCCAAAGAGGGAAGATAGGTATATCTCTGCTAAAATTCTCTCCAGCATATCAGTAGCCTCAAGAGTGAGGAGAATAGTTGAGCTGGTTAAAGCTCACAATCGTGTTTTAATTTTTGTTAATACCAGAGAAACTGCAGAGGCTATTGCTTCAAGATTCAAAATTCTCGAAGAGCCTATTGGCATACACCATTCTTCTTTGTCCCAAGAGGTAAGAGTTGATACTGAGGATGAATTCAAAATGGGAAAGCTCAAGGCTTTAATAGCCACTTCCTCGCTGGAGTTGGGGATAGATATCGGGAGTGTGGACCTTGTAATCCAATATAAAAGTCCCAGACAGGTTCTGAGGCTTGTGCAGCGAGTAGGCAGAGCAGGACATTCTCATAAAAAGGAAAGTAAGGGTGTTGTAATTGCGACTGACAGCGATGATACTCTAGAAAGTCTGGTTATTACATGTAGGAGTCTTGATGGGAAGGTGGAGAGCGTTAAACCCTGGGAGAAGCCTTTTGATGTTCTTGCTCATCAGCTTGTAGGTCTGGCATTTGAGTACAGGAAGGTTAAGAAGGAACATGCTTTATTACTTTTCAGGAGGAGCTATCCTTTCAGGGAGTTGGAGGAAGAGGAGCTTGATGAAACTCTCAGGCTTCTTTCCCAGCTTCGTATTCTCTGGGTAGACGATGATTACTTTGGAAGGACGAGGCGTTCTCTGGAATATTATTATGGAAATCTTTCTACCATACCGGATGAAAGAAAATTCTTTGTCAGAAACTTTGCAACAGGAACGATGGTTGGAGTGCTGCATGAGCGTTTTGTCGCCAGCTATGCAGAACCCGGGTCAAGGATTATTTTTAAAGGCTCTCCCTGGAGTGTGCTCAGTATTACCGAGGATGAAATCACAGTTGAACCTCTGGACAGGGTTGAGGGCTCTATACCAAGCTGGGTTGGTGAGGAGATACCGGTGCCTTTCGAGGTTGCTCAGGATGTGGCAGAGCTAATGGAGAGTGTTCTTAAGGAGGATATTAAAGCTCTTGATTCTTTCCCATGCACAGAATATACTAAAAGACAGGCAATATCAAAGATAAGACACCACAAAAGAAAGGGAATTCCAATTGCCACAAAAAATAGGCTTGTGCTGGAACGGTTTAACAGTTTTGCTGTAATACATGCTCCCTTTGGACACAGGGTTAATCAGACTCTTGGAAGAGTATATTCCATGGTGCTCACATCATTGCTGGGTAGCAATATAACCTTCAGGGGAGATGCTTACAGAATAATCCTTCAGGCACCTTTTAATTTCAAAATGGATACCCTTGAGCAACTCTTCAGAGTATCCCCTGATTTTATTCAGCCCATTCTAATATCAAATCTCAGGAGAACCTCTCTCTTCAGATGGAAGTTTTCTCAGGTGGCAAAGCGCTTTGGTGTTATCTCTAAAGAGTTTTCATATGCAAATATAAGGAAAATGGACAGGGTGATAAATGCTTATAGAGATACGCTCGTATATAATGAAACTCTGAAAGAGATATTCAGGGACAATCTCAATGTGAAGAAGGCTAAAGAGGTCATAGAAAAGATAGTACTTGGGGAGATTGAAGTTGAGTTAATTTCTCTTAAGGAGCCTTCGCCTATAGCTGAACTTGGCTTCAGAAATTATGGTGAGGTTGTTATGCCCGAGAAGGCTGAAAGGCTAATAGCGAAAGCAGTGAAGAAGAGGATTTCTGATAGGAGAGTTGAGCTTTTCTGCCTGTACTGTGGGAAGTGGCATGAGAGCTTCATGATGAAGAGTATAATGGAAGATATAAAGTGCGGAAAATGCTCTGCAAGAATGCTGGCAGTGCTAAAGGGCAGAGATAACAGGGAACTTATGAAACTCTACAGGAAATTCAAGAGAGGTGAGGAGCTTTCACAGGAGGAAAAAAGAAGGGTTAAGAGTATGCAGACTTCTGCCAGTCTTTTCCTTTCATATGGTAAAAAAGCTGTAGTTGCTCAGGCAGGTATTGGCATTGGACCAGATGTGGCAAAGAGGGTTCTGTCAAGAGCCAGAATAGGAGATGAGGATTCTCTCTACAGGGAGATTGTTAAGGAGGAGAGAAATTATGCCAGAACCAGAGTTTTTTGGGATTAGATGTGCTGCTCTATAATACTTTATGACAAACATAGCAGAAGACCAAAGACTTTAGTCGTGGGTAGTTCACTAATCAACTTTTAATGTTAATTCTTATGTATTATCTATGGTCAGGGTAAGGTTATTTGCATGGTTCAGGGAGAAAGCAAATAGGGATACAATTGTGCTAAGTCCGGGCAGGTATATAACAGTTGGTGAGGTGCTCGAGCAGATAAAAAATGAAATACCTGAGCTGAGGGATGCTCTCAAAGAGAATAACTATTTTGTTGCTGTAAACCATGAAGCTGCTGAAAAAAACACAGAGGTGAAGGATAGCGATGAAATTGCTATTTTCCCTCCAGTTTCTGGCGGGTGAGAGGGAAATTTCTATCGATTATCCTCTGGAGAATTGCCCTTGTTGAGCTCAGTTCACAGGCTTTGAATTCCTTTATTCTTACAGCTTTCAGTTTCATACCACGCCTTTCACCCTCCATCTCAATCTCTTTTTCAACATGGTATTGATTAGGTCCTAAAGCCACAATATCTGGCTGTATCTCTTCAAGTATATTAAATATGTTTTCACTCCTCCCTATAAGTGCTAAATCAACGGGTTTCAGAGCTTTAACCAGCTCTACTCTCTGTTTGCTAGCTACTATCGGTATTCGCTTCCTGTTTCTAACGGTAGAGTCTCTTGCCACAATCACAATAAGAATATCACCAAGTTCTCTTGCCTTTGAAAGAAAGAAAACATGACCTGGGTGAAGAATATCAAACACACCGCCTGCAAGTACAACCTTTATTCTCTTTCTCCCTTTTTCTGTAAGTTCAACTTTTTCATTCACCACCCTAATGAATCCTTCAATTTCAGCCTCTTTAACTTCATCCCTGCCATGCCTTCTGATAATTTCCTTCAGTTCTGTTTTTCCCTTTATTTGGCTGAGCCAGATATCCTTTAAAAGCTCCTTCAAAGCAAATCCTCCAGTCTGGTCTGCCTTCCCTTTTTCTTCTCATCTTCTATAAAGCTTAAAATTCTTCCAAGACGTCGCCTTATGTCTGTCTGCACCTCCCTGATACTCTTTGAAGCGTCTATCACATTACATTTCTCTCTTTCTTCTGCAAATTTTAGGTAGTTCTGCCGCACTCTGCGAAGAAACTCCTCCTTCTCATAACTCTCCTTTTCTCTGGTATTTCTGAATGAGCTGAGGGAGGTCATTCTCTTTATTGCCTCTTCTGGCTCAATATCAAGATAAAATACTATATCAGCCTCGGGAGCAAAGGAATTTATCTCCTCAAGCCAGTCTAGGTTTATGCCAAGAGCACCCTGATATGCCAGAGAAGAATAGAAGTAGCGCTCTGTTATTACCATATTATCAGAATGAAGCTTTGAAAGAATATCTTTGATGTGGAGACTTCTATCAGCTGCGAAGAGAAGAGCTATTGCTCTCGGATCAAAATTGTCTTCTTTTAAATATTTCCTTATGAGTCTGCCTATATTGTTATCAGTGGGCTCTGCTGTAAGATAGCAGGAATAACCTTTATCCCTGAGCCAGGAACACAGAAGCTTTGCCTGAGTACCTTTGCCTGAGCCATCAATACCCTCGAGAGCTATGAATAACATAATAAACCACTTGTTTATCCTCTTGAGCTATTTGATATAAATCTGTTTTGGAGTATTTATGTATTATCTGGTGTTAGTTCATACAAATGAAACATAAATCTTCTTCCATAAAGATGAAATTCCAGCTATTATAAGAGAAACACTAAGAATCATCCATATTATTTTATATGTTTCTTGAAAAACCAGAAGTAACTGTGGGATTATTTCAAAATATGAACTGACTAACAAAAGAAAGCCCATAACTCCCAGAACTAAATCAGCAAGGTTACTAGTGTAATGCCAATTTAATTATGTGACATAATATGTAGATAGTTTGCTGTCACCCCTCTCTCTTATGAACTTCCAATCTATCTTCTTTGTCAGGTCATTTCTTCTCCCAATCCATGGAGACAGTATAGTATTTGGAAATTATAAAGTTGTCCAAAAATTAAGTTGTTTAGATACTAGAAGCTCCAACTCGGATTCAAGTTGGTATCGTATGATAAACAACCGCCCCAACATTCATTATTAGAAAAAAACTTACAATCATTACATTTAGAATTGTGCTTGGATATTATTTTGTTAATCCCTTGACTGAAAAGTCTTTTCGGATAATCCTTTGACAGATCAGAGATGTCGTGCCTTAATTTCAATTCTACGCATGGTTGGATAGTTTGACCATCAGGATTAACTACTAGTGTCATGAAAATTTAATTATGGGACATAATACTTTGATAGTTTTCTGTCAACCCTCTCTCTGGTGAACTTCCAATCTATCTTCTTTTTCATGTCATTCCTTCCCAAAATCCATGAAGACAGTATAGTATTTGGAGATTATAAAGTTGTCCAAAAATTAAGTTGTTGAGATACTAGGATTATTATTAACAGCAGAAAAATAATTACATACGTTACATTAACTATAGAGAATTATGAAAGTCAAAGATATAATGCATGCTCCAACGTTTGTTGACCCTGGTAACTCTGTGGCTGATGCAGCAAAGATAATGGTTAGGAAGAATATTTCATCCTTGCTTGTGGGAACACCCAAGGATGTAATAGGGATGTTTACTGAAAGAGATATGCTGAGGGAGGTCATTATCAATGGGCTTGATTCGAAGAAAATTTCTCTTGTTGATATAATGTGCAGCACCGAACTGAAGAGTGTGATGTGCAGAGTTCTTACAACCATTAACTGGAATGAATCTGTGGAAGAAGCTGCAGAAAGAATGATGGGGCGTTATGTAAGACATCTACCAGTTTCTAATGATGATGGTGATATCGTTGGTATGGTGAGTGCAAGAACTGTTATGAATGCACTGAGAAGAAGGGCTGCCTCGAACTACAGGAGGAAGTAGAGA
>VAOW01027492.1_pt1 | contig 10850 bp, 8 predicted proteins | sample 3393921 | NCBI WGS metagenome assembly VAOW01 (sample SAMN08290428, study PRJNA428436) | hydrothermal vent metagenome | isolation source: Deep-sea hydrothermal vent chimney | place: Indian Ocean: Southwest Indian Ridge | depth 2742 m m
AGGATTATCGAGAAGAACCGCCGTACCGGCATACTGCTTCGATTACCGAAAAACGCACGTCATTCGCCCGAAGAGATCGGCAATCTCCTGATCCGGACGCCATCCCGGATTCAGGTGCCCTTACGCCTGCTGGCCGATATACATACGAGCAAGGGGCCCGTGGAAATCACGCGCGAATCGGCGCATCGCCTGGTGATTGTCCAAACCAACGTCGAGGGACGTGACATTGTTGGTTTTGTCGATCAAATCAGGGCAGCTATCGCCAGGGACATTCAACTGCCGCGGGGCTATTATGTAACCTTTGGTGGCCAGTTTGAAAACGAACAGCGTGCCGCCGCCCGCCTTGTACTGGTGGTTCCGCTGTCCATTACGCTGATTTTTCTGGTACTGTTTTCAACCTTTCGCTCGGTACGTCAGGGAAGCCTGATTCTACTTAATATTCCGTTCGCAATGATTGGTGGCGTTATCAGTCTCTATGTATCAGGACTGTATATGTCGGTGCCCGCGTCAGTCGGCTTCATCACGTTATTCGGCGTGGCGGTATTAAATGGCGTCGTCATGGTCAGCTACTTCAATCAGTTGCGCGAAACGGGGAGCGGCGTGATTGACAGTGTGCGTCGAGGCGTCGAGCGCAGACTGCGGCCTGTAATGATGACAGCCATGATCGCCAGTCTGAGCCTGCTACCGTTGCTAACAGCGACGGGGGTCGGTTCCAAATTACAAAAACCGCTGGCCGTGGTTGTGATCGGCGGACTGGTCACCTCCACCCTGCTGACCTTGCTGCTGTTGCCAATGCTTTATGCATGGGTAGAAGAGCGGGCCGAGCGTCGCCTGTTTCATAATGAGGAAAAAATATAATCTTATGAAGATGCTGAACTTGATCATCCGGGCCAGCATGCAATACGATCTGGCTGACAGGCTCCGAACTGTCGAGAAGGTGAGCGGCTTCACCTTTACACCGGTACAGGGACGCGGCAGCCATGCCGAGGCCGATCCTCTCCAGTCCGCCCGCGACCGCGTCGCAGGTTATGCACCTCGAATTAAAGTTGAGATTCTTCTCCCGGACAATGAAGTTCAATCCGTCCTGGACCGGTTGCGCGATACGCTGGCGCATGACCGAAGCCACGGCTCATACTGGATTATTCAGGTCGAGGATTCAGGCCGGCTGTAAGCATTGAACCCGCAACAGGAAACCGACGGGATTCTGATCCCCGCAACCTTGCTTGTTCACTTGGTCCGCACCGAATCCCCCGTCCCCCAGGGGATACTCTCTTGCGCAATACCCCGGGGTACCTTCTCTGCGGCAAGCAGCACGGTGATTCATGAACAATGCAGGCTCAATGCCAATCATGGATTGATTCTATGGAACATGTCCGAAACGTAATGTTACGGACAACTTCCGACAACATTGCAGGATATAGCATTCGTCAATGATTCCAGGTTAAGGAAATCTTCAGAAAATACGAGGAGAAATTATGATTATTGATATCGCCCACATTCATCCCATGCTGGTGCACTTTCCGCTGGCGCTGTTTCCGGTCGTTCTGGGAATTCAGTTTTTTGCCCTGATCAGGGGCCAGAGCCTGTTTGGCCGGGGTTGCCCGCAGCGCGCCGCCACAGGGCTGTTGGCGCTGGCGGCGATCTCCGCGGTTGCCGCCGCCACGTTTGGTGATATGGCGCTGGATAAGGCTGTTGCTTCCGGGGTGAAAATTTCCTTGCTGGAAAGCCATGAAGATCTGGGTCAGGCCAGCGCCGTCCTGCTCGTCCTGCTGGCGCTGGCGGAAGGCTGGCTGTTCAAGGTCCGAACGCCATCCATGAAGGTAAGTTGGGGCTTCTGGCTGGCGGGGCTGGCAATTTTTGTTGTCCTCCTGATCACGGCCTGGCATGGCGGTTATCTGGTGTACGATTTGGGTGTCAACGTAACCGTTAAGGGACATTGAGTTCTGAGATTATCATCCGCAAGGCTTATCCGTTCCTGTGCCGGAGTAGTCCTCTTCCTGAACGCCTGTGCCGTCTATCACCCCCGGCCTCTGGATTTGTCGGCCAGCCTGGCTTCATCGCCCGGGCGACTGCAATTGCGGGTCGGGGGGGACGGACACCCCGAATTGCCCCGATCGTGGCGGGAGCGTACCGTGAATACGGATGGCGATCTGGATGAAATGAACATATCCCTGCTTGCGGTACTGAACAGTCCACATCTTCGCGCTGCTCGCATGCAGATGAAAGTGGCGCGAGCGCGGTTGGTCAAGGCGGGACTGTTGTCCGATCCGCGATTGAATACATCTTTTAATTTACCCACCAGCAAGGACTCCTCGCTACTGGTCGGCTACAACTTTTCCCTTGGTTTTAATCTTCGTTCCCTGATCACGCTCGGCGCCAGGAAAGGCGCGGCTGTCGAAGGGGCGCGGGCGACCTATCTGAAGGTTCTGTGGCAGGAATGGCAGGTCATTCAGCAGGCCCGCATACTTTATCGGCGCGTTCTGATTCAACAGCGGAAACTGGCGCTTTTGTATGATCAATTTCTGAAGTCCCGGCGTACATGGGAAAAGCAGAAAATAGCTCTGGAGCAGGGTAACGCCACACGCGATCAGGAAGGGCTTGCGCTGACGCCGATGATGGCCGCACGGGTGAGATGGGTGGAACTCAGACGCCAGTTTAATGCCACCGTCCATGATCTGGCCCTGCTGCTTGGCCTGGATCCATCCGTGCGACTTTCGCTTTCGCCGCCACCGGGCGGACTTGAGTCGTTACTCAGGCCGCCGCCGGAGGCGAAACAATTGCAGGCCATTCTTTTATCCATTGGGGAACGACGTCCGGATTTGCTTGCATTGCAGGCAGGATATCAAAGTCAGGAGTCCACGGTGCGCGAACAGATCCTGATGCAATTTCCAAATTTCACAGTTGGCGCCGAACGCCTGCGTGATACGGGAGGAGTATGGACGCTTGGTCCGCTTGTTAACCTGAATCTCCCCCTGCTGAACGTCAATCGGGGCAACATCGCCATCGCCCGTGGCACGCGCCAGCGTTTGCGTGCGGAATATCACTACCGGATCGCTTCGGCATATGTGCAGGCGCGGAAGCTGGCGCGAAATCAGCGTCTCGCCCTTAATGAGTGGCGGGGGCTGACCTCCCGTCTGCCAAGGTTGGCTATAACGGTGAAACGGATGGCCCATGCGCTCAAGGTTGGTGAAATCGGCATGCTTACCTTTACTACCCTGCGCAAGTCCTATTTCTCCCAGCGGGCCAGAAGCCTCACGCTTGAACAAAATATTCTTGAGCAGACTGTTGCATTGGAAGCATTGACAGGAACCCTGCTGCCCAGTCCCGTGCCACAACATTCAGAAGGGATGAAGCCATGAAGTATTTTTACATGCTGGTGGCGTCCATATGGATTCATGGTACGCCCATGGCAGTTGCCGCGGAAGAGTCGATGGTGCATCCGGTGATAACCGGGACCGTCACACGCAAAGATGTGAATGAGTCACTCCATGTGTATGGACGAGTCAGCTTTGACGAGGGGTGGATGAAAAACATCAGTCTGGCCTATGGCGGACAGATTGTTCGTCTGCCAGTGCTGGCCGGTGAATGGGTCAGGAAGGAGCGAACGCTGGCGGAAATTGAGGTGGATCCCGCTGCAGCGTCCTCCTACCAGAAAGCTGTTTCCGCGGCCACTTTTGCGCAAACAGAGTTGATGCGTACCCGGAAGCTGCTGGCCGATCAACTGGCCACGAAATCCCAGTTGGCTGCCGCTGAAAAAGCATTGACGGATAGCCGTGCACAGTTGTGGCAACTCCGGAAAAAAGGGCTTGGCAAATCATTACATGTGATTCGCGCCCCGTTTGATGCCGTGGTTGCGTCGGTTTCCGTTCAGGCCGGGCAGCGGATTGCCGCGGGAATCACGCTGATTCAATTGGGGCGCCCGCAACACCTGAAGGTGATCCTCGGTGTTGAACCCGAGGATGTCCGATGGATCGCCGCGAGCAATCCAGTGATCGTTTCTCCGGTCTGGGCCTCTGCTTTTCGTATCACGGCATCCGTGGATAAAGTCCTGCATGCCGTCAATCCACAAACCCGGCTGGTGGATGTTCTGGTGCGGCTTTCCGGGGCGCAAGCGGGACCTTTTCTCCCCGGTATGACGGTGTCGGCGGATATCAGCGGACGCCTGTTTCCCCGTGCGCTGATGGTTCCCCGGCAGTCCGTGATGTATGGCGAGAACCAATCCACCTATGTCATGCGGGTAGAGAAGGGGAGATCGGTGCGAGTGCCGGTGCGGGTGTTGCTGGAACAGGACGGATACGTGGTGCTGGACGGCGACCTCAAACAGGGAGAATCGATTGTGACGGTGGGTGTGGCCGAACTAAGTGATGGCGATAGCGTGAAGGTGGGTAACGCGAAGGTGAATACGGGCCGGTGAATATTTCAGTCTGGTTCCAGAGCCATCGCCGCTCACTGCTGACCCTGATGGTGCTCCTTGCCGCGATGGGCGCCATGCGCGCCTTTCAGATGCCGGTCGGTCTTTTTCCACGGATCACATTTCCACGCGTTGTTGTTTCACTCAGTGCCGGCGATCGGCCAGCCAAGCAGATGGAGGTCCAATTGACGCGTTTGGCGGAAATGGTGATTCGTTCGGTGCCCGATGTGGTCAACATCCGATCGAACACGAGCCGTGGCAGCGCCGATATCTCCATCAATTTTTACTGGGGAACCGATACCTATACCGCCGCATTGCAGGTCAACGCCGCCCTCAATCAGATTCAGGCGCAATTTCCTTCCGGCACGAGTTTCACGGTGCGGCGAATGGATCCCACCGTTTTTCCCGTGCTTGCCTATAGCCTGACATCAACACAGGTTTCACAGGTAAAATTGCGCGATCTCGCCACATTCCGGATCATGCCTTTGCTCTCGGGTATCGATGGCGTGGCCCGGACAGGCGTTCTTGGCGGCAAGCTGAGGGAATACCGCGTCACTCTGGACCCGGATCGTTTGCGTGCGTTTGGCATCAGCCTGCAACAGGTGGCGGGCACCCTTGCCGCGAGCAATGTACTGACGGCGGTAGGGCGCGTGGAAGACAGGTATAAACTGTTTTTGACTGTTGTCGATACGCGGTTTGACAGCCTTGAAGCCATTCGCCGTACTGTCCTCAAAAGCGGCAGTAACGGTATTGTCGAACTGGGAGATGTGGCGGCGGTGACACGGGATGTTCAACCGCAATGGCTGCGCGTAACAGCGAGCGGTCGCGACGCGGTACTATTCATGGTGTATCAGCAGCCGGGTGGCAACACCGTACGGATTGCGGCGGATGTGCGCGCCCGGCTTGCCGTATTGCGGCATAAACTGCCGGCCAATATCCATGTTAAAAACTGGTATGACCAAAGTCAGTTGATTCAGGCTTCCGTTAAAAGCGTGCGTGATGCCATTTTCATCGGTATCGGGCTGGCGGCGCTGGTGCTGATTACCTTCCTGCGTGACGTGCGAATCACGCTGGTTGCCCTGATTACCGTACCCGCCGTGTTCGCCATCACGGTGTTGCTGCTTGACCTGTTCCATTTCAGTTTCAATATCATGACACTGGGTGGCATGGCGGCCGCGGTGGGACTGGTGATTGATGATGCCATCGTCATGATCGAACAGATCATCCGGCGTGTTCGCGAGCAGCCGGATGATGCCGGAGGACATGAACAGGGTGTGATGCGGGCGGCCGCCGAACTTCTTCATCCGCTGGCCGGATCGTCGATGGCGACCATGATTGTTTTTTTGCCGCTGGCCTTTCTGGGCGGCGTTACCGGAGCCTTTTTCAAGGCGCTGGCGGTGACCATGGCCTGCTCGCTGTTGGTATCCTTTATCGTTGCGTGGCTGGCCGTGCCGCTGTTGACCGCGCTTGTTTTGCGTCGGCAGGATACGGAGCGTGAGGATGAAGGTCACTGGCAGAAAAAAATACTCAGCGTCTATACCACGGTGCTGGACCGCCTGTTACATCGGCCGATCATCCTGGTTCCTGTCATCCTTGCGCTGATCCTGGCCGGATACATGGGTTATCGAAACGTCGGCAGTGGCTTTATGCCGCACATGGATGAGGGTGGCTTCGTCCTTGATTATATCGCTCCGCCGGGCATGTCACTGGCGGAGACGGATCGTTTACTGAGCAGGGTCGAGGCCATTCTGAAGCAAATTCCTGAAGTGGATACCTGGTCGCGGCGGACCGGCGCCTCGCTTGGCGGCTTTATTACGGAAGTCAATCAGGGAGACTTTTTTGTCCGTCTGAAGCCGCCGCCGCGCCGGGGAATTGATGCGGTCATGGGCGATGTTCGTGAACGCATCCACGCGAAGGTTCCGGCGCTGGATATTGATCTGGCCTTGTTGATGGAAGACCTGATCGGCGATCTGACCTCGGCGCCCCAGCCCATTGAAATCAAGCTGTTCGGTGATGATGCCGGGGCGCTGGACCAGTTGGCGTCCAGAGTGGCCGCGGCGGTGGCGCGTATCAGCGGTGTGGTGGATGTGCGTAATGGCATTATCATTGCCGGAGATTCACTGGTCATCAAGGTGGATCGCGCCAAGGCGGCACTGGAGGGGCTGGATCCGGCGCGGGTTACCCGCCAACTCAAGACCTTGCTGACCGGCCGGGTGACCACAAGTGTGCAGCAGGGGCGGAAGATGGTTGGCGTGCGTTTGTGGTCACCTGTCGAGGAGCGTGATACCATCAATAAGCTCAATCGCCTGCCATTACAGGCGCCCGATGGGCACTGGCTGCCGCTCGGGCGGATTGCTTCCCTTACCCCGATCATCGGCGAGCCACAGATCACGCGGGAAAATCTCAAACGCATGGTGGCTGTCACCGGGCGTATCAGTGGCCGCGATATGGGTTCGGTGATGCACGAGGTCAAGGCTTTGCTGGCAACCAATATTATTCCGCCGAAGGTTCGGGTGGAATTGGGCGGACTCTATTTGCAACAGCAGAAGGCGTTTCGTGGTTTAATGCAGGTGTTTGCCGCTTCGGTAGCGCTGGTATTCGTGCTGCTGCTATTTCTGTATGAACGTTTCAGGGCGGCGTTAGCCATCCTGAGTATGCCGCTGTTGGCGATGGGGGTGGTATTTCCCGGTCTGTGGCTGACTGGCACCGAGTTGAATATCACATCCATGATGGGGCTGACGATGATCGTCGGCATCGTTACTGAAACCGCTATTTTCTATTACTCGGAACTTCGCCGTATCAGCCTGCCGGATGCGCATTGCCTGCAAGATTATATTCAGGCGGGCCGCAACCGTTTTCGGCCCATCGCCATGACCAGTCTGGCGGCCATGCTGGCGCTGACGCCGCTGGCGCTGGCAGTAGGTGAAGGCGCGGCCATGTTGCAGCCGATGGCCATTGCGATTGTGTTTGGGCTGATGGCCCAATTGCCACTGGTGTTGCTCGTACTGCCGGTGATATTGTCTCTGTCGGACCGCCGTTCGGGCGTTGTGATGAATGAACCGCAAGGTGTAATTCGGGGGTAATTCGGGGGACATAATACTTAATTGTTGACTTGATTGCATAGCGAACCTACTTTGTAGTCATGGCAAGGTTAGCAAGAGTCGTTGTGCCCGGCATCCCGCATCATATCACTCAACGTGGCGTTCGCCGGATGGATACATTCTTTGATGATGCAGACTACGAGGTGTATTTGAATTTGATGCACGAGTGGTGTTTGTCGGTTGGCGTTGAGATATGGGCTTATTGTTTGATGCCGAATCATATCCATCTGATTGCGGTGCCGGGTGGAGAGGAAGGCCTTGCGCGCGGGATTGGCGAGGCGCATCGTCGCTATACACGTTACATTAACTTCAAAAAAAGCTGGAGAGGCTATCTGTGGCAGGGGCGGTTTGCCTCATTCCCGATGGATGAAGATTATCTTTTGGCGGCAGTGCGGTATGTTGAGCTAAACCCTGTGCGGGCGAAGATGGTGGAAAAGGCCGGAGATTATCGCTGGAGTAGTGCAAAGGCACATCTTGCAGGATTGGATGACGGGCTGGTGAAAGTACAACCGATGCTGGAGCGTGCGGGTAACTGGGCGGAATTGTTGGCCAGTAGAGATCAAGCTCTATTTGACACATTTCGAAAACATGAGCGGACAGGCAGGCCATTGGGGAATAGAGATTTTGTTGATCGGTTATCGAAGCTGGTTGGGCGTGAATTTAGCAAGAAGAAGCCGGGGCCGAAGCGGAAAGTGAGCTAGCCTGAATGCCGCTGGAATTATCTCCTGCATTTTATGCCCCCGAGCAAATATTAAGTGTATTGGGTTCAATCCTGATTCTGTTCGCTTACGTTCTCACTGTCGTCAAACCGGAGAGAAAAAGACTGTATTTTTCTATCAGTTTTTTTGGCGGGGGAGTGTTGTTTATCGTTGCCGTTATTTACCGGAATCCGGGATTAATCATGTTGGAAGTCGCGTGGATGGCGATCAACGGCTGGGGTCTGTGGAAGGTGTTGCGGTCTGTTGCTGAGTATTGACTGGTTTCTCGACCGTTGCCCGCACCACGGTCAACGTGCTTGGTGATTCAGTGGGGGCGGCTGTGGTGGGGAGGCTTATGAACCGGAGTCTCTGACCGGATTCGACACGGGGATCCCGCGGGACGGACGCGAGGATTGATGATGTATTGCCTGTTTGATTCGCTTCAGCGTATCGGAAAATTCCGGGCGTTTTGGCTCAATCAGTAAGGCCTGTTCAGCCAATTGCTTTGCACGCGCATAATTTTTCCCGCTTTGCAGCAGGCTGTAAGCCAGATTGTTCAGAGTAAGCGGGTCATCCGGAGCGACAGACAACACTTTTTTCCATATATCCACCGCGGCGGACCAGTTGCCACGAACCATATATGCCTGAGCGAGAAATACCTTTGCGATGGTAAACTCCGGCCAGCGTTCCGATACGCCCTTCCATGTATGAATGGCGGCCTTGTGCCGTTTCAACTTATACTGTATCTCGCCGATAAGACTACGCACGCCGGGGTTGTCGGCGCCTGATGCAATCGCGTGTTCCAGTTTCTTCAACACGTATTCCGGTTTGGTTTCGCTGATCAGGCGGCCCCAGACTATCCATGCACTTTCATTCTCCGGGTGTTTGCCGAGCAACGTATTTAACTGTGCGGTCGCCTGCTGTTGTCTGCCCAGTTGTAACATGGCCATGATGCCGAGTAGCTGCGTTTCCACATTCATGTTTTTAATCCCCTGTTGAAGGCGAAGCACTTCCGCGGCCTTTCCTCGTGCCAGAAGGATGCGGGAACGTGGTAGCAAGCCAAGCGTGGAAACAGATTTCCGGTATTTATCAATTTTGTTCATTTGTTCCATGGAATACCGGGAAATAGCGGTGGTTCCGCCTGCCGCTTCCAATTTTGTGGAAGCAATTTTTGCAAACCCCTTTCTGGCTTTCTCCAGTTTGCCCGTCTCCATATCCAAATCAGCCATCCGTAACTGACGTTGTCGCTTGTTGGATATCCGCGAAATAATTTTGCGCGCTTCATCCGGCCGGTGCAATTTCAGCAGCGCGCCAGCGCGCAGGCCACGCCTGGTATCGGCATCTACATCCGAAGGCATCCGATCCTTGAGCAGGCGCAGACCCCAGCGTGGCTGGCCGCCTGCGATACACCATTGAACCATGCCGGAAAATTCCGCCGGATTGAAATCAAGCCCCTTGCTTCCCGCCAGGTGGAAAAAACGGGTTTCGTTGTTCACCAGTACGGCATAGTGCATCTGCATCAGTTTGCTCTTTTTATTGTCAGGATAATATTCGGTAAGGCGATCAATAAAATAATGCTTTGCATCCTCTAATTTGTTGACATTTATGGAAAAACGTGCGCCGGTGAGCAGGATGTCCAGCGGTGGCGGTACGGCGTTCAGCGAGGCACGGACATAAGCGTGTACGGCCTCGTCCATATTTCCCATCGAGGCAAGGGCTGCGGCAAGGCCACGGCTGGCCTCCAGGTCATTCGGGTTGATCTCAAGGAAATGCCGGAAAATGCTCAATGCCTGCTTTGCCTTGCCGGAGGCCAACAGGCTTTCGGCCATATCTATTCTTATCCAGCGCTTCTTTGCACGGTTTTTAAGGGTTTGTTGAAACAGGTGCGTTGACGCTTGAAACTTCGCTTCAAGAAAAAGAGAACGCGCTTCCAGGGTGTTCGCCATCCAGCGTCGCCGCGGCGGCAGCACTCGTCGCATACGGATGGCCTGAGTGTGCATTCGGCCTGGATTTCCAGCCGTGCGGACGATGCTGTAGTATGTCTGAAACAGTTCTTGATACGATGCTTCGCCAAAGGGAGGTAACATCAACGCGTTTTCCATTTCGGCAATAGCTTCTTCAGGTTTTCCGGCTTTAAACAGGGTATTTGCCAGGAGCCAGCGCGTTGCCCTGTCTTTTGCGTATATTGCCGCAGCCTTGCGCATGGCGACTACCGCTTCACCCCATGCGTTTACGGCAGTTTTTTCCCGGGCATGCGTGATCAACCGCGCACTGCGTTTTCCCGGCGTCATCTGGTATGCAGCCCAGCCTACCGCTGCAATTACCAGTAGCGAGAGCAGTCCCCGGAGTATCCATTTGAAGCCTCTCCACAGGCGAAAAGTCATCCACACGCCCTCCATGCGGCGGATCATCGGAATGTTTGGTTGATATTGCACCGGGTTAACTCGGTTGCATGGTGGTTTGCGGCCGCAATTCTTGTGGCTGCAGGGTTAAAGGTTGTTCCATGGCTCGCGCACGCATGGTATTCAAATCCTTACTTCAGCCACGGCCCGTTGGTCGTGTTGTGCGGAGCCGGGCTCGCGATATGGCGATATGCGCAGCATGCGCCAAGCGTGCACGATTCCCTTGCCACTGACAAAT